>Ga0214923_10009210_pt1 | contig 10318 bp, 5 predicted proteins | sample LL1510_MetaG_FD_177993 | JGI IMG/M metagenome (GOLD analysis project Ga0214923, IMG submission 177993) | Freshwater microbial communities from Lake Lanier, Atlanta, Georgia, United States - LL-1510 | ecosystem: Environmental > Aquatic > Freshwater > Lake | place: USA: Georgia | collected 2015-10-15
CCGTTGAGACGGCGTATGTGACCAGCGCAGGCAGGATGCCGGAGCGCAGGCACATCCGAGCGAGTGAAGCCCAGGATGGGCGCAGCGAGCGTCCGGCGAGACGGTACGGGGTAACCCCGAGCCGGGTTGGGCTTGTAGGCCGAGGTCGTGGCAGGCGGGACGCCTATCCTACGAGGTTAAGCCGCAGCCGTCCGCGCGAGCACGTCGGATGCCGCAGCGACGACGCTTTCGACGTCGATCGCCTCCATGGCCACGCGATCCGTCTTGCGATCCTCCCATGCCGGTCGGAGCGCGGCAGGCGGTTCGACCGTGCGGTGGCCGGGGCCGTAGGGGCCGTTGCGTTTCGCCGGCACCGGGCCGAAGAGGCCGACGCAGGGCGTGCCCACGGCTGCCGCGAGGTGCAGGGGCCCCGTGTCGCTGGAGATGAACACTCGGGCCAGCCGGCAGAGCTCACCGAGATCCTGGAGCGTAGTCTGCGGGGCCATGATCGCGGCGCCTGCACTCTCGGCCACGATCCGCTCGGCCGCCACGCGCTCGGCTCCGCCGCCCCATACCACGATCGACGGGATGCCGTGCCGGCGCCGGAGCTCACGAGCCACGGCGGCGAAACGGTCGGCAGGCCAGATCTTCGAGGGCCAGCCAGCCCCTGGATTGATCAGGGCTGGCGGCATCGAGAGACGCAGTGACGCCATCCACTCTTGCACCCGCAGTCGGCTCACGGGCCAGCGGGGCATGTCGAAGGCGGCGTGAGTATCGTACACATCGAGCACCGAGAGCAGGTGCAGGTTGCGATCGATCACATGGGCGGCCGTCGCCTCGACGGCGTGCGTGTAGAACCGCCAGGCCTGTTCGCGCGACTCGGGCGCTGCATGGCCGATCCGCATCGGAGCGCCCGAGAGCCACGTGGGCACCGCGCTCTTGAGCAAGCCCTGCAGGTCGAGTGTGACGTCGGGTGCGAAGTCGAGCAGCTGGCGACGCAAACCGCGGATCACGGCGAACGACTTCAGCCAGCCGCGCGGCAGCCGAAACAGATGGTCGATCGCCGGGTGGCCCGCGAGCACGTCACCTGCACGACCTTCGACGACCCAGCCGATGCGGGCGTCGGGAAACGCCCGCTTGAGGGCGACGGCCGTCGGCACGCCGTGCAGGACGTCGCCGATGGCCGAGAGTTTCACGACGACGATGGACCGAGGGGCGTTCATGGGAGCCGGATTTTTCGCCCCCCTGCGTCGCAGGGCAAGAGCAGTTTGGCACCCCGACGCGACGCTCACAGGAACCGAATCTCCCGCTCACATTTTGATCCCGGACAGTTCGCAGAGCGCGATGCCCGCCACCGTCTGCGGGCAGCTCCAGACCAGAAAAAAATGTGCCTCGCGCACGAGTCGCTCCGCCGGATGGCCGGCCGTGAAGCCCGCCCCCTTCGTGGCCGTGAGCGCCGCCTGGGCCGCCCTCACCACGAGGCCGTTGGCGTCGGCCCGCAGCCGGTCTCGATCCTCCGTCTCGCCGGAGGCGGCCGCGCGCCGCAGTCGTGCCTCGATGGCGACGGCCTCCGCCCGCAAGGCCTCCGCGACGGGGGCGAGTGCCGCCCGGGCCGCTGCCTCGTCTTCGAGCAAGGCGAGAGCCGCATGCGTGCTGCCAAGCGCAAGCGCCGTCGTGGCCAGTCCGCCCGTGCGCACGCCGCCGGCCGCGTGCGGCTCCGGTGACGATGGCGTCGACCGAGTCGGCGCCCGTCACCCAGGGACAGAGGCCCGAGAGCCGCCAGGCGCCATCCGTGATGCGGGCTGCGAGCGCCGGCGTGCCGAGGTGCCGGCGGCTCGTCGAGAGCTGGGAGATGCCCACGGTCGTCGTGGCGGTGCCGGTGGCGAGCCGCGGGAGCCAGGCAGCCCGCACGGGGTCGTCGCCGGCGGCGATGATCCGGCAGGCGCTCGCCCACTGCGTGAGCGCGAGCGCGGTGGTAAGGCACCGCGAGGCGATGGCGACGAGCACGTCGAGGATCGCGAGCTCACCGGCTCCCGTGCCTCCGTCGGCCGGCTGGATGAAGCCGGCGAGCACGCCGGAGCGGGCGAGCAACTCGAAGACGCCGCTCGTCCATGGGCCCACCTCAGCCGTCGTCTCCGCCCGCTCGCCGAGCGCAGCGCAGAGCTGGGCGAGCGCGGCAGGATCGGGCGTCGGGGCGTCGGGTGCGAACATTGCGAGCCATTATGGTATGCCCCAACGGCGGTCGGCGGGGGTCGAAGCGATGCCGCACCGCGGGTATACTCCCGAGCCTTCTGGCCACAGGTCCCACCATCTCCACATCACGCCCGGAGGAGCCCACCATGAGCCAGGCAGAGGAAGAGCTTTCGACGACGCGCGCCGTGTCCCGCAATGGGGCCGCCACCGCCCCCCATCTCGCGCCGCCCCGCCTCGACGAGCTGTCGCCGCAAAATCTCTACGACAAGTGCATGGCCCTGGCCAGGAATCTCTGGTGGAGCTGGCACCCCGAGGTCACGAACATGTTTCGTGAGCTCGATCCGATCCGCTGGCGCCAGCTCGATCACAACCCGATCGCGCTCCTCGCCGAGTTCACCCCCGAGCGGCTCGAGGCTCGCGCGGCCGAGCTCGTGCTCTACAGTCGGATCAACCAGGCCTACCGACGGCTCAAGGAATACTTGGCGACGCAGACGACCTGGAGCGACGTCAATGCCGGCGTGCTCGGATCGAAGCCGGTGGTCTACTTTTCGGCCGAGTTCGGGATCCATGAGTCGGTGCCGATCTATTCCGGCGGCCTCGGCGTGCTCTCTGGCGACCACATCAAGAGTGCCAGCGGCCTCGGCATCCCGCTGATCGCCGTGGGGCTTTTTTATGACCAGGGCTACTTCAAGCAGCAGCTCGATATCGACGGTTATCAGCACGAGGAGTATCTGCAGTCGCGGGTGGAGGTGCTGCCGATCGAGCCCGCCATCGGCGCCGACGGCACGCCGGTGAGGGTGCAGGTCGACACCCGCTCGGGCCCGATTTTCGCCCAGGTGTGGAAGCTGGCCGTGGGCCGCGTGAGCCTCTTTCTGCTCGATTGCAACGTCGAGGGTAACAGCCCCGAAGACCGCAAGCTCACGAGCCGGCTCTACGGCGGCGACACGCGGATTCGCATCCGTCAGGAGATCGTGCTCGGCATCGGCGGCGTGCGGGCGATCCGCGCGATGGGCATCGTGCCGGGCGTGTATCACCTCAACGAGGGCCACTCCGTGTTCGCGACGCTCGAGGCGGTGCGCGGCCGGATGGATCGCGACGGCTACTCATTCGCCGATGCGTCGCGGAAGGTGGCCCGGCAGACGGTGTTCACCACGCACACGCCCGTGCCGGCCGGCCACGACCGCTTCGACGGCGCCCTGATGGAGGAGCACCTGGGGCCGATGCGCGACTCCCTCGGCATCTCGCACGACCACCTCATGAGCCTCGGCCGGGTCGATCCGGCCAATCACTCCGAGCCGTTCTGCATGACCGTGCTCGGGCTGAAGATGTCGCGCCGCGCCAATGCCGTCAGCGCCCTCCACGGCCACGTGAGCCGGCGGATGTGGAACGGCCTCTGGCCGGGCCGCGTCGAAGAAGAAGTGCCGATCGGGCACATCACCAACGGCGTCCACGTGCCGAGCTGGCTCTCCTGGCAGATGCTTCAGCTCTACGATCGCATCTTCCCGGCCAACTGGTTCCGCCGCATGGGCGAGCCCGACGTCTGGCAGAAGATCCACGACTGCGATCCGGGCGAGCTCTGGGAGACGCACTACGCGCTCAAGAACCTGCTGCTGCAGTTCGTGCGGCGGCGCGTGAGCCGGCAGTGCCGCCGGCGGGGCGAATGCGACGAAGCAGTGGAACTCGCCCGCACGGTGCTCGACCCGAACGTGCTCACGATCGGGTTCGCCCGCCGGTTCGCCACCTACAAGCGGGCCGACCTCGTGCTCAACGAGCTGGATCGCCTGTTCGCTCTGATCAGCGATCGCGACCGGCCGATCCAGATCATCTTCGCGGGCAAGGCCCATCCGGCCGACGAGCCGGGCAAGGCGCTGATCCGCAAGATCGCGAACCTGCGGCACGACCCGCGCACCAGCGGCCGGATCGTGTTCGTCGAAGATTACGACATCAACGTCTGCCGCCATCTCATCCAGGGCGTCGACGTGTGGCTCAACAACCCGCGGCGCCCGCTCGAGGCCTCGGGCACGAGCGGTCAGAAGGTCGTGCTCAACGGCGGCCTCAATTGCTCGATCCTCGACGGCTGGTGGGCCGAGGCCTATGACGGCCACAACGGCTTCGCGATCGGCCGCGGCGAGACGCATGCCAACGACGCGATCACCGACCGGCGCGACTACGAGGCGCTCTACCAGGTGCTCGAGCAGGAAGTCATCCCGATGTTCTACGACCGCGACGCCGACGGGCTGCCGCGGCAATGGATCAAGATGATGAAAAACTCGATCGGGTCGCTGGCCTGGCGGTTCAGCTCGCACCGCATGGTGATGGACTACGCCCGCGCCTGCTACGTGCCGGCCGCCGGCGGCGTGTCGTGCGACATGAACAACCGCTGACCAGTCGTGGGGCAAAACCGTCCCGGTTGCCATGCGTCGCCGTTTGAACCGCGCCGGCTCGGGGCAGCCCCGTGACATGATGGGCGCATCGACGACTATCGCGGCTGCTTGGCGAACTCGGCTTCGTCGCGCCACTTCTTGGCGTCGGCCTCGGCGGCGGTGAGGGCCGCGCGGGTCTTGTCGGCCGAAGCGCCGAGCTCGGCGGCGCGCTTTTCCGCTTCGGCCACCTGAGCGAGGATCGCCTCGAGGGCCTTGCGGGCCTGGAGGAGCTCGGCGTCGGCGGCGTCGTGCGTCTTCGTGGCGGCGGCGAGCGCGGTCTCGGCCGCTTTCACCCGGTCTTCGAGCCGTGGGGGATTCGTGTCGGGCGTGCCGAGCGGCTTGGCGTCGGCCGTGGCGTAGGCCACGAGCGTGCCGGCGAGGTCGCCCGCGAACAGGCGGCTGCCGTCGCTGGTGACGGCTACACGCAGCGCGATATCGGCGTGCTGTGGAAAGTCGCGGTCCTTCGCGCCGTCGCCCTTCCAGACGACGGCCTTCTTGTCGCGGCCGCAGGTCGCGAGCCGGCCGTCGGGGAGCCAGGCGAGGCCGAGCACGCCACCCGGATGGGCGTCCCACTCCTTGATCTTCGTGCCATCCTTGCGGGCCCAGAGCCGCACCTTGCCGTCGTCGCTCGCGGTGGCGACGACCGCGCCGTCGCCCCGCCACGCCACGGCCGTGATCCCGCCGGCATGCCCCTTGAGCACGGCGTCTTCACGGGCTCCACGCGTTTCCCACAGGAAGGCATTGCCCGCCCGGTCGCCCGTCGCGAGCATCGCCCCGTCGGGCGAGAACTCGAGGGCGGTGATCCAGTCGGTGTGCTTGCGGATCTCGGCCTCGACCTGGCCGTCGGCCGTGCGCACGAGTCGCACCACCTTCTGCGGGCCGCCGAGGGCCACGAGGCGCTGATCGGCGGTCGCGTCGGCGGCGAGCACCTGATCAAACTCGTCGCCCAGTTCGCCGACGCGCTTCGCGGTCGCCACGTCCCAGAGTGCGACGCGGCCATGCTTCGCGCCGCGGCCGCCGCCGGCCAGCAGCAGCTTCGCGTTGCGCGAGAATCGCACCGTCTTTACGTCACCCTCCGGGAAGGGCAGCACGCCGAGGAACGCGAGCGACGAGGCGTCGTAGAGCAGCACCTGCTTGCGGCCGCCGACCGCCACGAGGCTGCCATTCGGCGACGCGGCGAGACCGGTGATCGCGAGCGGCTTCGCGCCCGTCGTCTCGACGGCGAGCGGCAGCCGCGGCGGCATCACGGGCGGGCCGCTTGGTGCGGACACGGCTGCCGGATCGAGGGCAAGCGACGCCCCGGCCTTCCGCGTGATCGGCTTGCCGCCAGCCCGCTCGATCGCCCCGCCGGCGATCCACTTCTTGAGCACCTCGAGCATCTCACCGGGAATCTTGTCCGCCTGCGGCGGCATCTTGGGCTCGGATGAATGGCTCGCGAGCTGCCACAGATACGAGCCATCGGGATCGCCCGGCGCGATCACCTCGCCCGACGAGCCCCCCGCCATCGCCTGGCCGAAGCTCATGAGATCGAGGCCGCCCTGCTTCTTGTCGGCGTTGTGGCAGCTCCCGCACTTCTCCCGAAAGATCGGCAGCACATGCTCCTCGAACGTCGGCGGCGCCTCGGCGGCGGAGGCGAATCCGGGAAGCATCACGAGCAACAGAGCACGGAGCCTCCTCGACCGAAAAGCCGGCTTGGGCGAGTTGACGCTCATTTCCACGGCAGGCATCTCAGTGGTTGAAGATGAACTCGGGGGAATTCAGGAGCGCCCAGAAGACGTCCTCCAAGGCGGCCTTGCGGTCGGGCGCCGCCATGACCGTGGTCACCGTTTCGATCCGTTCGCGTTCCGTGGGCATCCGGCCGTAGCAGCGCACGAACAGGCCGTCGATGATCTCGCTGTCGGGCTTGCCTGCGTCGACGGCCTTCGCCACGAGGCCGCCCTGCTTGATGCGGTCGTTGGCGGCGTCGCCATTCAGCAAGTGCAGGGCCTGCGAGAGGCTCGGGTCCATGCGGACGGCGCAGCTGCAGACGTCGTCGCGGGTGGCGCGGCCGAACGTGGTGAGGAAGTAGTTCGTGGTGCGGCCGTCGGCCACCTGCACGGCGCGGGCGCCGAGCGGCAGGCCGGGGAACTTGTTCCTCGTGTCGGTCACCTCGGCAAGCACGTCGAGCAGGACCTCGGCCCGGATGCGGCGCACGGCCGCGTGGGAGAAGTTCACGTCGTCGAGCTTGTTCGTGGCATTCGTGTCGCACGACCGCTGGTAGGTGCGGGAGAGGACGATGTCGCGAACGAGCTGGCGGAAGTCCCAGCCGGAGGCGGCGAACCGGCGGCCGAGTTCGGCGAGGAGCGGGCCGTTCGACGGAGGATTGCTGACGCGGGCGTCGTCGGGCTCGTGGACGATGCCGCGGCCGAAGAAGTGGGTCCAGGCGATGTTCGCCACGTGCCTGGCGAAGTAGGGGTTGTCGGGCGACGTGATCCAGGCGGCGAGGGCCTCGCGGCGGTCGCGGTCAGTCACCTTCGGGGCCTCGCCCCCGAGAAACTTGGGCGGCACCGGCTGGCCCGTGACGGGATGCTTCATGTCGCCGGAGCCGGAGTCGTAGACGATGAACTCACGCGGATCGTCGCCGCGCTTGCGGGCGATCTGCTTGAAGAACGCGGCGAAGCCGTAGTAGTCGTCCATCGTCCAGCGGTCGAACGGATGGTTGTGGCACTGGGCGCACTGGATCCGCATGCCGAGAAACGCCTGGGCCACGTTCTCGGCGAGCTTGAGCGTGTCGCGCTCCTGCTGGAAGTAGTTCGTGGGGGGATTGGTGAACGTGCCGCCCGAGGCCGACACGAGGTCGCGCACCATCGTGTCGATCGGCTCGTTGGCGGCGATCCGCCGGTCGAGCCACTGGTGGTAGAGGAGCACAGCCTTCGGGCTCACCTCGTTGGCGACGGTGCGAATCTGAAGAATCTCCGCCCACTTCATCACCCACAGTTCGACGAACTCCTTGCGGCCGAGCAGTTCCTCGACGACGTGGGCCCGGCGGTCGGAGCGACCATCCGCGAGGAACGCGGCCCGCTCCTCGGGCGTGGGCACGAGGCCGACGAGGTCGAGCGTGACGCGCCGCAGGAACGTCTCGTCGTCGCACACCGGCGACGGGGCGATCCGCAGGCTCTCGAGCTTGCGATCGACCAGCTCATCGACCCAGGTGCCGCCGGTCTCTTTGGGATACGTGAAGGCGAGATCCTTCGGGATCACGACGACGGGGGAGCCGACCGTGATCGTGTCGTAGCGGGCCATGATGAACGCTTCGCCGCGGCTGCCGGTCGTCACGAAGCCCTCGGGCGAGACCTTCGCCGTCGGATCGTTGTTGGAGCCATACCAGCAGAGGTCGGTGACGTCGCGATCGGTGCCGTCGGCGAACCGTGCGACCGCGACGAACGGCTGGCGAATGTCGGCGCCGGCCACGAGCGCGGTCGGTGGATACAGATCAAGGCCGACGAGCTTGGCCACCGGAGCCGGATCATCCGGAGCGCCCGCCGCGATCCAGCGCACGAGCGTGTTCGCAAGCTCGCTGCCGGGCTCGAACCGCTTGCCGCCCGTATGCGGCACCGCCCCGGTCGCCTTCGCGACGAGCAGGCTCTCTTGCGGGGCGCCGGGATCGATCCTGCGGCCGGGAAACTCCCGCGTGATCCGGTGGTAGTCGCCCGCCGGATCGAAGCCGAAGAGCGAGAGCCGGAAGCCGTCCTTGCCGCGGGCGGCACCGTGGCAGCTGCCCATGTTGCATCCGGCCCGGGCGAACACGGGCATCACGTCGAGCCGGAACGAGAGCGGCGGCTCGCTGGAGGCCGAGACGACCGTGACGGGAATCTCGCGCACGTGCCCGGCGTGCTCGACGACGAGTTTGCCCTCACCGTCGGCGAGCGGCTTGAGCACACTGCTTTCAACGGCGAAGAGCTTCGCGTCGGACGGCTTCATCGCGGGGGCTGCGACGTGCTCGGTTCGGCCGTCAGCGAACGTGGCCTGCACGAGCACCCGCTGCCGGTCGCGGGCCGAATCGAGACGGATCTTCGGAGGATAGACCTCGATGCCGACGGGGGCGTCGGCGCGTGCGAGTGATGGGCAGCAGGCGATGGCGACGACGAATGATGCGATGATGCCGGACGACAGCCTCATGTGGGGCAACCGTCTCGGTTGCCGATGGGACCGGATCCGCAAGCGAGACGCTTGCCCCACAGGCCGGCATGCACAGCCCCTCACGACGAACGTCATGGCTTCGGCCCTTCGTTGGCGGCGACGGCTGGGGGGAGTGGTTTGTCGATGCGCAGGGATGCCGGGGCCATCTGGTGGATCATGATCGCTTCGCCCACGGGCACCTCGATCCTGCAGACCACGTTTTCGTGTTTGCCGACCGGGGCGTCGGCCCCGACCGTGATCGGGAATTCGAGCGTTTCGGTGCCGGCGGCGAGATCGAGCGTGGGCGCCTCCACCTTGGTCGGGAGCCCCAGCAGCCGTGCCTTCGCGGTGCCGGTGAAGGCCGGCGGCTTCGCGGCCTTGTAGATGAGTTTCACCGTGCCGCCCTGCTCGACGACGGCTTTGTCGGCGGTCATGTCGACGAGTGGCTCGGCGATCGCGAGCATCACCGGCCGGCTGGCGATCACCATTCCCTTGGCCACCCGCTTGCCGGCGGCTTTCTTGTCGGGTTTGTCGCCTTCGGGTACGAGCGTGGCCGTGAGCGCGACCTGCCACTCCTTCAGCGGCGCGTCACCCGCGCAGGTGATCGGAAACGCCGCCTCCGACTCGCCCTCCTTCACCTCCACGGCCGAGGCACCGATGCCATTCGGACGAAACGGCATCTCGAGCCGGACGCGGCCTGCGTACCCCTCGGCCCGGGTCACCTTCACGCGGAGGTCGAGCGTGCCCCGCCGCGCGATCGGCGTGGGCGGCGCCTCGACTTCGATCGACGCCGGCGCCTCCTCGACGACGGCCACGGCGAGGCGGTCGCTGAAGGACGTGCGATAGGGTGTGCGGTTCGGCTCGCCAAACACGAGGTCGGTGCCCTGCCGAAGGCCGCCGACTTCCTGCGCGGATTCGCCGTCACCGCGGACGACTCGCACGGGCGTGGCTACGGTCGCCGGCGCCGCGTCGGCGGCCGCCTCGAAGACGACGATCCCGTTCGGAGCCGGGTCGGCGATCGTCGTGGGCGAGGCCGTGACGCCCGCCGGCAGGCCGGGAAATTCGAGCCGTACCGGGTCGCCGCACTCGGTGCGGGCGGCGTTGAACACGAGCGCGGTGCGGTTGCCGCGCGGCACCGCCGCCACGAGCCGCTGCTGCGTCTTCGTCTGGGCCGGAGGCACGCTCACCGTGACCCGCGGCACGATCGGCTCGACGTCGATCCAATAGATGAACTCGGGTCCGCCGCGCCGCTCGAAGTCGTTCACGCGGAGGAGGAACGCCCCTTCGTCCGGAACGGTCACCTGCACGAGGCTGTCGGGCCCGTCGGCGTCGTCGCTGCTCGTGATCCGTTCGCGTTTGGCGGTGGCGCGGTGGGCGGCGATCACGAGGTCCACCGGGGAGCCCAGTCGGCGGCCCCAGCCCGTCACCTTCCACTTGGAGCCCTTCGGCGCCTCGACACGCATCCAATCGACGTCCTCCGACACGTCGATCCGGCCCATGATCGCGCCGGGGGCCTTGGCCGCAGACGCCTTTTCCGGCTCGTCATTCGGCTCGACCGACTGAAA
>Ga0214923_10009211_pt1 | contig 10318 bp, 12 predicted proteins | sample LL1510_MetaG_FD_177993 | JGI IMG/M metagenome (GOLD analysis project Ga0214923, IMG submission 177993) | Freshwater microbial communities from Lake Lanier, Atlanta, Georgia, United States - LL-1510 | ecosystem: Environmental > Aquatic > Freshwater > Lake | place: USA: Georgia | collected...
AGCAATTATGGGTTCGTCTACAACTAAAATTATTATCAGATGTTGGTTTGGTTGGCCTACCTAATGCTGGCAAATCGACTTTTTTAGCGGTCAATACAAGAGCAAAGCCAAAAATTGCCGATTATCCGTTTACCACATTAAAGCCACAATTAGGGGTTGCTTATATTGATGATTGTGAATTTGTTATAGCTGATATCCCTGGTTTAATCGAAGGAGCTAGTCTAGGCAAGGGCTTGGGCGATCGTTTTTTAAAACATATTGAGCGATGTGCAACCATTTTGCATCTTGTCTCCTGCGAAAACGACAACATTGTTGAAGCATATCAAATCATAAGGCACGAAATGGAAAATTACAGCGATGATTTAATTGATAAAAATGAAATCATTGTCTTGACTAAAACTGATTTATTCGATAAAAAAACAATAACTGCCAAACAAAAACAATTGCAAAAATTTTTGCAACAAAACAATATCAATAACAAAATATTCGCCATTTCAGCAATCTCGCAACAAAATCTAAGCGAATTATTAAGAGCAACATACCAACAAATCAATAAAAAATAATGCAAAATACTGCTTTAATAACTGGGGCAAGCAAAAGAATTGGCAAAGCAATGGCAATTTTTTTAGCTCAAAAAAAATATAATCTAGTGTTGCATTATAATAATTCTCAACAAGAAGCACTTGCTTTAGCTCAAGATTTATCGGCAAAATATGCAATTAAATGCGATATTGTGTTTTGTGATTTGCAAAAAGATATCAGTGATTTTGCTAAAAATATTTTTATAGATTTTCCGCAAATTAATCTCTTGATAAACAATGCATCAATCTTTCATAAATCAAAATTTCTTGACCCTTATCAACAACAGCTAGAGCAAAATCTTAATGTGCATTTATTTGCCCCGCTAATGTTATCACATTTTTTTGCCAAAAATTGCCTGCAACATAATTTACAATCTGCCCAAATAATCAATATGGTAGATAAAAACATCGTTCGTTACGATACTACTCATTTTTTTTATTTACTTAGTAAAAAATCTTTGGCAGAAGCAACTAAAATGCTGGCTCTAGAGCTTGCTCCGCAAATCAGAGTAAATGCCATTGCCCCTGGTTTTATTTTAAGTTCCGTCCATTCAAGTAGCCCCGAATTAGAACAGCAACAAATGGCAAATATTATTCCTCTAAAATTTACAGGCAATACTAATAATATTTTACAAGCAATCGATTTTTTATTATCAAATCAATTTATCACAGGGCAAATTATCTTTGTTGATGGAGGTGCTTCACTTAATCATGCAGGTTGAATCTTTAGCAATAGTAGCTGGTCGCAATCAGTTACCGCAATTAATTATCGAAAATTGCCAGAAAAACGGCACTAGATTCTTGTTATTTTTATTAGCTAGCGAGCAATATCACATCGATTATAGCATTTATCAGCCGATTATTATCAACTATGGCGAGATCGAAAAATTTTTTTCATTACTCAAAGAGTATCGTATTAATAATGTAGTTTTTGCTGGCTCAATTACCAAACCAAGTTTTGCTAATCTTAAAGTCGATAAAACTGCCTCAATTTTATTGGCAAAAATATTGGCAAACAAAATTTTAGGCGATGATGCGGTCTTAAAAACGGTAATCAAGTTTTTCGAAAAACATCAACTCAAAATTCTTAATATTCAACAAGTTCTTGATTGTATAATTAGCGAGCCATCTATACTCACTACAACATTGCCAAACAAACAAAACCTTGACGATATTAATCTTGGCATCAAAGCAATTAAACATCTTTCTGATTTCGATGTTGGGCAAAGTGTGGTTGTTGCTCAAAAACAAATCATTGCAGTTGAGGCTGTCGAAGGCACAGATGCTATGATTTTGCGATGTCAAAATCTACAAATCGAATATGTTAAGCAGGCAATTTTGGTAAAAATGGCAAAAAGCAAACAAACTAGCAAAGCCGATTTGCCAACCATAGGCATCGAAACCGTTTTAAATTGTCATCGAGCCAATATTTGCGGTATTGCTATTGAGGCCAAAAAAACTATCATCATTGATAAACAAAAAGTAATAGATTTAGCTAATCAATTAAAATTATTTATCATCGTAAAATGAGTGAAATTTTATCGCTATTGCCAAAGCAAGTTATTGCAATTCTCGATATTTTTCAAGACAATGTTCGCTTAGTTGGCGGTGCAGTTCGCGATATTTTGGCAAACAAAAAAACACAAGATTACGATTTTTGTTCTTTGCTTGCTCCGCAAGAAATCATCAATACTTTACAGCAACATAATATCAAAGCCATTGACATCAATGCGACATATGGCACAATCATTGCCTTGCTTGATGGTTATCAATTCGCGATTACCACGGCTAGATCTGATCAAAACTGCTCTGGCCGAAGTTGCGATGTGCAGTTTTGTCAAAATTATATAGACGATTCCGCAAGAAGAGATTTTACTATCAATGCACTTTATCTTGATTTTCGTGGACAAATTTATGATTATCATTGCGGTCTTCAACATTTGCAACAAAAAAAATTGTTATTTATTGGCGATCCTGTTGCTAGAATACAAGAAGATCATTTGCGAATATTACGTTTTTTTCGTTTAGTATCGATTATTATGCCGACGAATCCGCTATGCAATCTTGCTTAGAAAATGCGAAGTTGCTGAAAACTTTATCGCGCACAAGGATTCGTCAAGAAATAATGAAAATAATCAAAAATAGCGATCTTGCTAGCTTGATAAAAATTTTATCTATTTTTAATCAGCATTTTAGTGCTTTTTTAGCATTAAAATTCGATATCAATGCTTTGCAAAATAATAAAATCAATAATATTTGCCAAGATGATGTGTTGTTAATAGCATTGGCTTTTCTTGATTGCGATATTAATAATTTAGCATTCGATCTTGCTCGTCGCGAAAAGAAAATACTGCAACAACTGCAACAAAATTTATCAATTTTTCCCGCACAAGATGAGCAAAAACAACTTTTAGCACTGCAATATTTGTTGTTTTCTTCTGATATCTTTATGTTGCATACTATTTTTTTATTTGAAAAAAATATTATTAACCATAATGTTTTTGATAATTTTCTAATAAATTATCAAGTATGGCAACAATATAAATTTCCTGTTAATGCTTGCGACTTGATAAATATTGCCAAGAATAAAATAAACACAGCATTGCAATTAGCTAAAAAACAATGGATAAAAGAGCGATTTTTACCAACAAAACAAGATTTGTTAAATTTTATTGATAACCATCGATTATAAAAAATAATTTTTCGAAACACAGGACTTAATTTATATATATTGTGATTAAAATACACTAGATAAAAAACTAAATTATCTTGTCTTTAATAAAAATATTGATGATAACATTAAATCAATTGCCAACAATTTTTTTTGTCAAATAAATGATGCAAAAACTTGTTGTTTATGCTATGACCAGTTTTGTGAGCGGTAAATTCTCCTAAAATATAGTAACCAGATAAAAAGATATCGCCAATAAAATCAAGAGCTTTGTGCTTCACAAACTCATCTTTGTAGCGAAGACCTTCGGAATTAACTATGCCATTTTCATCTATAACTATTGCATTATCAAGAGATCCGCCTTGTGCTAGACCAATTTTGTGCATATGCTCTATTTCGTGCTTAAAGCAAAAAGTGCGAGCTTTAGAAATGTCGTCTTTAAATGAATGAATAGAATTGTTAAAAAATAAATTATTATGCTCGATATGCTTATTGTTGAAATCTATACTAAGATTAAGAATAAAAGTATCGCACGGCAAAACTTTAACAAATTTATCTTGATCTTGATAAGATAATGGTTGAGTAATTTTAAGATATTTTTTTTCTGTTTTGCTATTTTCGATACCAGCACATTGAAATAAAAACATAAAAGGAGAGGAGGAGCCATCCATAATTGGAGCTTCTTTGTTGTTGATTTCGATAATTAAGTTATCGATTTCACTTGCCCAAATTGCGGCCATAATATGCTCTATTGTTGAAACAGAAATATTATGTTCGTTAGCTATTACTGTTCCTAAATTTGTTGCCGTTACTGAATCGAATTTAGCTTTAATGATATTTTTGCCATCTTTGATATCTGTTCTTTTAAAAATTATACCTGTATCTTCTGGCGCTGGTAAAAACTTGATTTTAACATCAAGACCACTATGTAAAGCAACTGAATTGCAGCCGATACTGCTAGAAATTGTTTTTTGAGTTTTGGTTATCATGTGATTAAAATGGATATTTATAATTTGTTTTGCCTTTAATGAAATGCACATTGCATAAAACATCGATCAACGATGATTTGTTTTTGGAAAATATACTATAATAAAAAGAAGCTAACAGAAAAAGACCAAGAGAGATGATCCAGATATTTGATAATACTGCCTCTAAAATGCCTATTTTTTTGTTATAGCTGTAAAATAATATTAATGTAACATAAATTATATTTAGATTGTTGACAAAATAATAGAAAAAAGCATTGATGAAACCTATTTTATTACCATTTTTATTGGTGGCCATAATATTAAATAATCTTTTGCCGATAGTTGACTGCCAATTAGAAAGATAAAATAAAATATTATAAATTATACCTACAGCAATAAAAATAAAAATTGTATTAACTAATTGATAAACTATTTGATGATTGATTAAAAAGTTTATATGCTCTGGATTGTTGCTGATATTAATATTGCCAAATTTTTGCCTAAAATCTTGTGCAAAAATATTGATGCGAGGCTGAAAATAAATAGAGATGGCAAGTATGCGAATTGGCAATATGATAATAAAATCAATCAAGGTTGTTATTGTTTGCTTTAAGCCACTTACTTGGCTAGAAATAACTTTATTAGAGGATAATTTTAAGAATAAATTATTTTTCATTAATGTTGATAGCCAGTTTTTTGATAGTTAATTAATTTAAGAGGTTGCGATTGATTTTGAAACAATAACACTCTTTGCTCGTTGTAAATATTGTTTTGGTGAAAATAACCAATACAACTGATATTTAATAGCATTTTTTTTGCCAAGTCAATAATTTTTTGTTGATTATCTGGATTAGCAGAAAATATTAGTTCGTAATCATCTCCGCTAGCAAGTAAATTTAGTGGATTATGTTGCGGATTGTCTTGTAAAAAATTTTTCGCATCTTTAGAAATAGGAATCTGATTGAAAAAAATACTAGCATAAATATTAGAAGCTAAACACATATGTTTCAAATCTGCAATTAAGCCATCTGATATGTCGATGGCAGCTTTAGATAGACCGAGTTCATTAAGAGCTAAAGCAAAATCAATTCTTGGTTGTGGAAAATAATGGGCATTTAATAATGTTTTGGCATAAGATTTATGCTCTTGTTGGGCTTTTATAGTTGCTAAACCTAAACCAGCATCGCCGATATAATTAGAGACAAATATCAAATCTCCATCTTGTGCCAAACTTCGTTGCAAAGTATTTTTAGCTAAACCAAAAATAGTGATAGAAAAACATAGTTTGTCGCTAAAAACAGTATCGCCACCAATTAAACTGATGTTGAACTTTTGCTGTAATTCTTGCAAAGCTAAACAAAATTGTTGATAAAAATACTGATCGCAGTGATTGTTTTTGCTAAAACCAAGCATATAATAGAGAGGTTTTGCACCGCTTGCTGCTAAATCCGATATATTGGCACAAAGTAGTTTATAGGCTATTTTATAACCGCCATCGCTACGAAGAAAATGGATATTTTCAATAAATAAATCTTTACTAACAACAAGATTTTGCTCTTTTGGGACTTTTATTATGGCGGTATCGTCTGCAAGCGATAGAGATGCCGGATTATTGGCTAGGGGCAGAAAATATTGCTTGATAATATCGAATTCTTGCATGGTGGATTTGCATTTTAGTTACGGAAAGATTGGTAAGAAGTGTAGAGCTGTTTTTTCGTCGAAGTTATGGATTGAATTAAAGTTTTGCACGGCTTGACCAGATGCTCCTTTGACTAAATTATCAATTACAGAAATTATTATTGCTTTATTTTTATTATTAGCTTGAGCAATGTGAATCAAGCATAAATTAGTATTAGCTACATCTTTTAAGCTTGGCTCATGATCAACTATATGCACAAAGTATTCGTCGTTATATTTAGTGGTGAGGCAGTTTTTGATATCTTGTAAGGGGCGAAGTAAATCTATGTAAATTGTAGAAATTATACCGCGATTTACGGGCAACAAGTGTGGAGTAAATTCAGGAATAACCTCTTGATTACAAGCTAAATTTAGTTCTTGTGTGATTTCGCCTAAATGTCGATGATTGCCTATGCTATATGCTTTTACTGATGTTTCGCAAAATAGATTAGCATTTTTTAGACTGCGACCAGCTCCAGAAATGCTTGACTTGGAATCGATGATAATAGAATGGGGGTTGATTAAGTTATTGGAGACTAATGGTATTAATGGCAATAAAACAGAGGTTGGATAGCAACCCGGACATGCGATTATTTGTTTGTTTTTTAATTTATGGCGATAAATTTCGGTAAGACCATAAACTGCTTTTTGTTGTAAATCTGGAGCCAAATGCTGATGTTTATACCATTTTTGATAATCGCCAACAGAAAGACGAAAATCTGCAGACAAATCGATTATTTTAAGGTGCGGATATTGTTGTAATAATTTAAGGCAAGTTTCTTGAGTTGCGGTATGCGGTAGGCAAGTAAAAGCAACATCTATGATATTAAAATCAACATTTTCTAGATTTTGCATAATTGGCAAATTATGCAGATACAAGTGAGAATAAATATTGCTGATTGGTTGATTTGCTGATGTATTAGCTATTAAAGCTGATATATTAACAAAAGGATGTTGTAATAGTATACGCAGAAGCTCAACACCAGTATAGCCAGAAACACCAATAATGGCTACTGATATTTTGTTGCTCATACTAATACTAACAAATTTCTGCCATTTTCTATTTGGGCGAAGCCAGAATTAACAGGTATTGTTTTGATAATTTTGTTTTCAGCTGAATAAATAGTTATTTCGCCACTAACTAGATTAGATATAAAGGCAGAGTGGTTTTGCATAATACCGCTATAGCCTGATATTAATGGCAAAACTACCATATAGCAATTATCGTTATACAAAACCTCGTTTGGCGATATTATTTCGAGATGAAGACTAGACATATTTACGATGCTAATAGTTTTTCACCTTTAGCGATTGCCTCTGATATGTTGCCAACCATATAAAATGCAGCTTCTGGCAAATGATCATATTTGCCGGCACAGATATCTTTAAAGCCAGAAATGGTATCTTGTAAAGAAACTAACTTACCAGGAGAGCCAGTAAATACTTCGGCTACATGGAAAGGTTGCGATAGGAATCGCTGAATTTTGCGAGCTCTAGCAACTGTCAGTTTATCTTCTTCAGATAGTTCATCCATACCTAAAATGGCAATGATATCTTGTAAAGATTTATAAGCTTGTAGGATTTTTTGAACTTCTCTAGCAACTTGATAATGCTCTTGTCCAACGATACGAGGATCTAGAATACGAGAGGTTGAATCAAGGGGATCGACAGCTGGGTAAATACCCATTTCGGCGATTTGTCTTGATAAAACTGTTGTGGCATCAAGGTGCGAGAAAGATGTTGCTGGAGCTGGATCTGTAAGATCGTCAGCGGGTACATATATAGCTTGCACAGAGGTAATTGAGCCATTTTTGGTAGAGGTGATTCGCTCCTGCATTGCTCCCATTTCAGTGGAAAGAGTTGGTTGATAACCTACAGCAGAAGGGATACGACCTAATAATGCAGAAACTTCAGATCCTGCTTGAGTAAAGCGGAAAATATTGTCGACAAAAAATAAAACATCGCGGTTTTCTTGATCGCGGAAATATTCCGCTTGAGTTAGGCCTGTTAAGGCTACACGAGCTCTAGCTCCAGGTGGTTCGTTCATTTGGCCGTAAACAAGTGCAACTTTTGAATTTTGTAAATTGTTAACATCGATCACTCCAGATTCGATCATTTCGTGATATAGATCGTTTCCTTCGCGAGTTCTTTCGCCAACACCTGCAAAAACAGAATAACCACTATGAGCTTTGGCGACATTGTTGATTAATTCCATAATAAGAACAGTTTTACCAACGCCAGCACCGCCAAATAGACCAATTTTACCGCCTTTAGAATATGGGGCTAATAAATCTATTACCTTAATACCTGTTACTAATATTTCGGTTTCGGTAGCTTGATCAAAAAATTGAGGAGCTTGTTTATGAATAGAGTATTTATTTTTGCACTTGATTTCGCCTTTTTCGTCTATTGGCTCGCCAATTACATTCATTATGCGACCAAGAGTTGAAGAGCCAACTGGCACGCATATAGGACCGCCAGTATCGGTTACTGCAAGACCGCGATAGAGACCATCTGTAGAATCCATAGCTATAGCACGAACGGTATTGTTACCTAAATGAACAGCTACTTCTAAAGTAAGGGTTTTGCCGTTATTGTTGCATTCTAGAGCATTGTATATTGCAGGTAGATGACCCTCGAAGTAGACATCAACTACAGCAGAGACTATTTGAGTGATTTTTCCAACATTAGACATTGTTTAAAAAATTAAGTTTGTAAAAATAATGCCAATAATTTTAAAGAAAGAAAATTTAAAAACAACAACTTTTTTATTTATTTTAGCATTATAACAAATCAAATTTATGTAAGCATTATCTAACTTCGTATTTTTTTTGGTTTAGAAGGATTAAATATAATATTTCGTTGCGATCTCGAAATAATTAGATTAATTACCTTGTAAGTTCTGCTTTTTTTTTGAAATCAACAATAATGCCAATAAAATAATACCAGAGCCAACAAAAATATTTAAAGTTGGCTTTTCATCAAAGAAAATAAAAGCTATAATTGATACAAAAATTAATCTACTAAAATCTAGCGGTTGCAATATTGATAAATCGGTTTTGCTGTAAGCTTTTGCTACATAAATATGCGATAAATTAGAAGTAAATCCTAAAATAATTAACCAAAATAAATTAATAAAACTGATTGGTTGCATATGCGGAATAGCAAAAGGTACAGAAAAAATCAACATAAAAATAGACATATAGGCGACTATTGTTTGTGGTTTTTCGGTCTTAGTCATTGTTTTGATAATCAAATTAGAAACAACCCAAAGCAATACAGAAAGAAAGGGAATTGCATAAATAAATATTGATTTATTAAAATCAGGTTGCAATATTACAATTACACCAACAAAACTAATTAGACAAGCAAAATAAATATTATTATTAACTTTTTCTTTTAAAAACCAATGAGCAGCTATAGTTGTTAAGATTGGGGTTAAAAAATTTATTGCAACTGCGGTTGATAGTGGCAAAATAGAAATTGTATAAAACCAGCACATAATCACAATAGATCCGTTCGCTCCTCGACAAAAATGATGAAAAATTTTTTTGGTACCAAGTATTTTTTTATAATCTTTTAATAAAAAAGGCACAAAAAATATTAAACTAAAAAGATTTCGCATAAAAACAATTACGGTACTATGAATTTGATCTGCTAAATGCTTTACTATAGAAACCAAAATAGAAGCAAAAATACAGGCGATTAGCATATAAATTGCACCTTGAGCTTTATTGCTTAAATTCTTAAACATATTGTTGCAGATTATGATAAAAATCTATAGCTTGCTGATTAGCATTGATTTTATTAAAATCAATAGAATCAATAAAAACACCATCTAAAAATCTCGCTCTTGATAAAGCTACATATGCTTGACCGGGAGTGAATATTTGTGATAAATCGCACCTTATTTTATCGAGAGTTAAGCCTTGTGATTTATGGATAGTTATTGCCCATGCTAATACAAGTGGAACTTGAGTAAGCGATGCCTCGATTTCAATAATTTTTTTGGTAAGATTATATTTTTCTATATTCCAGCAATCTGGTTGAATAGTAAATGTTTTGCCATTACTAAACTCGACTATTGGATAATTTTTTTTGTTAGAAAAATCTTTGACTATACCTATAGAACCATTAATAATCCCCTCTTTTTGCAGAGAATTTTTGATCATCATTACCTGAGCACCTATTTTTAAGATTAAGTTATCATAAGCTAAACAATTTTTTTTAAGAAAAGCTATTTTATTTTCATTTCCACTATATTTTGCTACAAAAACTTGTTGTTGACCACTAAGTTGATGTAAAAAATTTTTATTGATAGATTCTACTTTGTGATTGTGGCTAGTTAATATTGTTGGCATAACGGACGGAGACGGATCACAAAGTAGAATCTATCAATAAAAATTTTTTACATCAACTTA
>Ga0214923_10009212_pt1 | contig 10318 bp, 10 predicted proteins | sample LL1510_MetaG_FD_177993 | JGI IMG/M metagenome (GOLD analysis project Ga0214923, IMG submission 177993) | Freshwater microbial communities from Lake Lanier, Atlanta, Georgia, United States - LL-1510 | ecosystem: Environmental > Aquatic > Freshwater > Lake | place: USA: Georgia | collected...
AGAAGCCGGTTTCAGCGCCCATCAGATTGGCAAAATCCATGTAAACGAATTTTCAACCTATGTGGCGGTTGATCGGGGTATTGCGGAATCTGCGATACAGCGTTTGTCTAAAGGACGCATCAAAGGCAAAACCGTTCGGGTGCGTTTGCTCAATGGTCTGACAAATCAGCGATAGGGATTGGCAAAGCCCAAGCGGTTCAAAATTTCAATTTCACGCTCTTCCATGGCTTGCGCCTGATTTTGCGAGTGCTCATGGTCCCATCCTTGCGCATGCAAACAGCCGTGAACCAGCAAATGGGCGTAATGCGCAGCCAAGGTTTTGCCTTGCGCTTTGGCTTGCGCAGCCACCACGGGCGCACATAAAACCAGATCGGCCTGCACACTCGGCGAAAGCGCATAACCAAAGGTCAACACATTGGTGGCGTAATCTTGTTGACGGTAGCTGGCGTTCAAGGCGCGGCCTTCATCCAGCCCGACAATGCGCACGGTGATTTCCGCATCATTTGTTAAGGCGTGACGCAGATAACGTGCAACCCCATGCCTGGGCAGGGCAGCGCGGTGTCTGGCCGCATATGGAATGTGCGCAAATTGCAGCGACAACTGAAGCAGGGGCAAGGCCATGCGAATCACCTGGTGTGGCGTTGTTTGTCGTAAGCATCAATGATCCGGGCCACCACAGGGTGCCGCACCACATCTTTGCTGTTGAAATGGGTCATGGCAATGCCAGTGACGCGACGCAACACCCGCTCTGCATCCACCAAGCCACTGGGATTGCCCTTAGGCAGGTCAATCTGACTCACGTCACCCGTGATAACCGCTTTGGCACCAAAGCCAATTCGGGTGAGAAACATCTTCATTTGTTCGGGCGTGGTGTTTTGTGCTTCGTCCAAAATGATGAAGGCGTTGTTCAAGGTACGTCCACGCATGAAAGCCAAAGGCGCAATTTCCAAGGCACTGCGCTCGAATGCTTTTTGTACTTTGTCAAAGCCCATGAGTTCATACAAGGCGTCATACAAGGGGCGCAAGTAAGGATCAACTTTTTGACCCAAATCGCCGGGCAAGAAGCCAAGTTTTTCTCCGGCTTCCACCGCCGGTCTGGTCAAGATGATGCGCTGCACGGCGCTGCGTTCCAAGGCATCCACTGCGCTGGCCACAGCCAAAAAAGTTTTGCCTGTGCCTGCTGGGCCAATGCCAAAAGTGATGTCATGTTGGGCAATATTTTCCAGATAAATCGCCTGGGTGGGGGTGCGCGCACTCACATCCTTGCGTCGGGTCAACAGGGTTAGGTTGCTTTCTTTGTCAACAGATATGTGCGCTTCACTTGCCACAATCAGTTGCACATGCTCTATGGAAATGGGTTTACCAGCGCGCTCGTACATGGCTTGCAAGACCTCTAAAGCACGCTGCGCTTTGGCTTTATGGCCATCTATCTTGAATGTTTCATGGCTATGGGAAATTTTGACGCCCAATGCCAATTCAACCGTGCGCAAATGTTCGTCCAAGGCGCCGCATAAATGGCCCAAGCGGGTGTTATTTGCGGGGGAAAAGGTGTGACGCAGTATCAAGGGTAGGACCCATAAGGCATTTGGCCATTGCCACTGCCAGCGGGTTGTTTTTTGGCACGGTCGATGCGAACAAGTGGCATGCAAGGCTTTCTTAACTGGTTCAAAGGGCTTGCACAAAGCATAACCCAAGGGACACGGGCATAGGCAGTCAGTGTTTGATCATTCGCCCTGATAATCCAATCTAACTCAGCGTAAACCCACATGATCGGCAAACTCAGCGGCATCCTCATTGAAAAAAATCCCCCTCAAGTCTTGGTGGACTGCCAGGGCGTTGGCTATGAGGTGGATGTACCCATGAGCACGTTTTACATCCTGCCTGTCACGGGCGAGCAAGTCAGCTTGCTCACGCATTTTGTGGTCAGAGAAGACGCGCAAATTTTGTATGGTTTTGCCAGCCACGAAGAACGCGCGGCTTTCAGACAGTTGATCAAAATCTCTGGGGTTGGACCACGCATGGCGCTGGGTTTGCTCAGTGGCTTGAGCGTGTCCGAGTTGGTGCAGGCTGTTGCTTTGCAAGAGGCAGGGAGGTTGGTGAAAATTCCGGGGGTTGGCAAAAAAACCGCTGACCGCTTGCTGCTAGAGCTACAAGGCAAGCTGGGTACAAACCCTGGCGCCACGCCAGTCGGTGCAAAGCAAAGCTCACAAAACGACATCATGCAAGCACTGATGGCGCTGGGTTATTCTGACAAAGAAGCTGCCTTGGCATTTAATCAGTTACCAGCTGATGTTTCTGTGAGTGAAGGCATTAAGCTCGCCTTGAAAGGCTTGGCCAAATAAACCATGAGTATTCAAACAGACGATTTCGGCTCTGAACCGCGCGTGGTGTCTGCGGCCCCTGTCAGTCCAAAAGAAGAAGCGATAGAACGCGCGTTGCGGCCCAAATTGTTGCAAGAGTATGTCGGCCAAGTCAAAGTTCGTGAGCAGTTGGAGATCTTCATAGGAGCGGCGCGTAACCGAGAAGAGGCGCTAGACCATGTGCTGTTATTTGGCCCGCCCGGCTTGGGTAAAACCACCCTCAGCCATATCATTGCCCAAGAGTTGGGTGTGAACTTAAGACAAACCAGCGGCCCGATTTTGGAAAAGCCAAAGGACTTGGCGGCATTGCTGACCAACTTGGAAAAAAACGATGTCCTGTTCATCGATGAGATCCACCGACTCTCTGCGGTGGTGGAGGAGATTTTGTATCCCGCGCTGGAGGACTACCAAATCGATATCATGATTGGTGAAGGGCCTGCAGCGCGCAGCATCAAATTGGATTTGCAACCCTTCACCTTGGTTGGCGCGACCACCCGAGCGGGAATGTTGACCAACCCCTTGCGCGATCGGTTCGGCATTGTGGCCCGTTTAGAGTTTTATTCGCCTGAGGAATTGCTGCGCATTGTCATGCGAAGTGGTGGTTTGTTAAAAGCGCAGCTGGATCAAGCCGGGGCTTTGGAAATCGCCAAGCGATCTCGAGGCACGCCCCGCATTGCCAATCGGCTGTTGCGGCGTGTGCGCGATTATGCGCAAGTGAAAGCCAATGGCTTGATCAGCCAAACCGTTGCCCAAGCGGCCTTAGCCATGTTGGACGTTGATCCCCAAGGCTTTGACCTGATGGACCGCAAGCTGCTGGAAGCCGTTATTCACCGCTTTGATGGTGGACCCGTGGGCTTAGACAACATCGCCGCCAGCATCGGGGAGGAGCGTGACACCATCGAAGACTTGATCGAACCGTTTTTGATACAGCAAGGGTTTTTGCAGCGCACGCCGCGCGGCCGTGTCGCGACGTTGGCAGCATACAAGCACCTGGGTGTGGTGCCACCAGCCAGCGCCGGTGGCTTGTTTGTGGATCAGGCCGGTTAGATCTCAGGCACCGGTTTCGTCGCGGGCATCTGACAAATGCCGTTCATCGGCCCAGCCAACCAATTGAAGCCCTTCGGGTGTCCACAGCAACCGATTGACCGCGGTGTTTCGCAAACCCCAGGTGCGCGGTGATTGCAAGCTTTGACGGGTGGCCAAGCGGTACATGATGTCCAGCACGCCACCATGGGTCACGCACACAATGCGCTGACCTATGTGGCGAACAGCTATGGCAGACAAACAGGTGTCAATGCGATCTGCCAGCATCAGCAGGTTCTCGCCACCGCCTTCAGGGATCCATTCAGGCAATCGTTGTTTCCATTGCCACGCCTCATGGGGGTGCTGGGACTCAATGTCTTGCCAGGTTTTGCCTTGAAAATGACCCAGGTGGCGCTCCCTCAAGGCCTCAAGCGAGTTAACCGTCAAGCCATGCTGACGGGCAATGGCGTGGGCGGTTGCCATGGCGCGAGAGAGGTCGCTGGCATAAACGCAGTCGATTGTTTCATCTTTCAAGGCCAGTGCGACTTGTTCAACTTGCCATCGGCCATGTGCATTCAGTTCTATGTCGATGTGCCCTTGGATGCGTGTCTCGGCATTCCAGTCAGTTTCACCGTGACGTATGGCCAAAATTTGAGTCGATTCCATGGCGGTCAGTGTAATGAACGCTGAAAATGGTGCAAAATAGCACGATCGTTCTTTTTTAAGTGACTCTTGAATCTCATGAATGCAACCGTTGATGATCCTGACAGCAGTGCCACTCGCCAACGCGGGATACACAAAGGACAACAAACCAAAAATGCGATTGTTGATGCGGCTTTGGGTTTGGCCACACAAATTGGATTGGAAGGCCTGAGCATTGGTGCGCTGGCTGAGGTCATGCAAATGAGTAAGTCGGGGGTGTTTGCCCATTTCGGTTCCCGCGAAGAACTTCAAATATCTGTGATCAGGGAGTACCACCTCCGTTTTGAGCAGGAAGTGTTTGAGCCAGCCATGCAATTTCCGCGCGGCTTGCCTCGTTTGAAGGCCTTGTTTGCCAATTGGATACAACGCACCAGCGCAGAAATTGACTCTGGCTGTCTGTACGTCAGTGGTGCCGCCGAATTTGATGACAGGCCGGGGTTGGTGCGCGATGCTTTGGTCAGTTCGGTCAAGACATGGTTGAGCGCTGTTCACCGCGCAGTGGTAAAAGCCATCGAGGAAAACCATTTGTCTACAGAGACAGATGCCTCACAAATGTCTTTCGAAATCCACGGGTTGATTCTGGCACTGCATTACGAAGCCCGATTTTTGAAGACAGCCAAAAGCTTGCACCGAGCCACGCAAGGCTTTGAACAAATTCTGTTGCGTAACGGCGCTAAATCCACTGTTTGATTAGGAAACAACATGCCCAGCTACACCCCACCTTTGAGAGATATGCAATTTGTCATGCATGAATTGCTGAATGTGCCGCAAGTGCTCAAGGCATTACCGGCCCATGCCGAGACTGATGCCGAGACCATCAAAGCGGTATTGGAAGAGGGTGGCAAATTTGCCGCTGATATCTTGTTACCCCTGAATGCCACTGGCGACCAAGAGGGCTGTGTCTTGAACCCGCAAACCCATGAAGTCACCACGCCAACGGGCTTCAAGAAAGCATATGCCCAATTCGTCGAAGGTGGTTGGACCGCCTTGAGTTGTGACCCTGCCTATGGCGGTCAGGGTCTGCCGTTGGTCGTGAATCAGTGCTTTTATGAAATGCTCAACAGTGCCAACCAAGCCTGGACCATGTACCCCGGGTTGACCCATGGCGCTTATGAATGTTTGCACGCGCATGGCTCGGAGGCACAGAAGCAGATGTACCTGCCCAAGATCACCAGTGGCGAATGGACGGGCACCATGTGTTTAACTGAAGCGCATTGCGGCACTGACTTGGGCCTGCTGAAAACCAAAGCCGAGCCACAAGCGGATGGCAGTTACTTGCTCACAGGCAACAAAATTTTCATCAGCGCAGGCGAACATGATTTGGTTTCCAACATCATCCATTTGGTGCTGGCACGTTTGCCTGATGCGCCGGCTGGCAGCAAAGGCATCAGCCTGTTTGTCGTGCCCAAATACTTGGTCAATGAAGACGGCAGTTTAGGTTCACGCAACGGCATTTACTGCGGTGGGCTGGAGCACAAAATGGGTATCCATGGCAATGCCACTTGCCAAATGGTGCTTGAGCAAGCCGTAGGCACCATGGTTGGTCAAGCCAACAAAGGCTTGGCTGCCATGTTCGTGATGATGAACGCCGCCCGCATTGGTGTGGGCATGCAATCACTCGGTTTGACCGAAGTGGCTTATCAAAACGCTTTGGCTTATGCCAAAGAGCGGCAACAGTCGCGCAGTTTGTCGGGCATCAAAAGCCCGGATAAGCCTGCTGACAGCATCTTGGTCCACCCCGATGTGCGCAAAATGCTGCTCACCGCCAAGGCATACGCAGAGGGTGGCAGGGCGTTAAGTTTGTATTGCGCATTGTTACTTGACCAAGAACTCAATCATCCTGATGAGCAATTGCGCCATGAAGCGTCAGAAATGGTGGCCTTGCTTACACCGATCGTCAAAGCCTTTATCACCGACAACGGGTGGCTGGCGACCTCAAGTTGTTTGCAGGTCTTGGGTGGTCATGGCTTCATCCGTGAATGGGGCATGGAACAGTTTGTGCGGGACGCTCGCATTAACATGATTTACGAAGGCACCAACACCATCCAAAGCCTGGACTTGCTGGGCCGCAAAGTGTTAGGTAACCAAGGTGCCAGCTTGAAAAAATTCGGTAAATTGATTGCTGAACTGGTTGCCGCTGAAACGGGAAATGAGGACATGGCTCCGTTCACACAGCCACTGGCCAAGTTAGCACAACAAATGACGCAGTTCACTGGAGAAATCGGCATGAAAGCACTTACCAATGCGGATGAGGTTGGTGCTGCTTCGGTAGATTATTTGCGTGTCACGGGACACCTGGTGTTTGGCTACTTTTGGGCGCGTATGGCGCAAATAGCGCTGCAGGAAATCGCCAAAGGCAACACAGACCCCTTTTACAAAGCCAAAATCCAGACGGCGCGTTTTTACTTTGCCAAACTGTTACCCGAAACCGTGTCTTTGATGCAAACAGCGCGCGCAGGCAGCGATGTGTTGATGGACACCACAGAAGTGTTTGCTTGATTGACGACTACCTAGGAGAACCGACATGAAAAACCTATCTATTGCTGCTTTGACTTTGTGCGCCTGCACTGCCTGGGCACAAATGACCCCGGTGGGCACTTGGCACACCATCGATGATGAAACCAACAAACCCAAAGGGGAAGTCACCATCACCGACAACAACGGCTTGCTCACAGGTGTGGTGGGCCGCTCATTGGTGGATGACCCCAAAGCCAAAACCATTTGTGACCTGTGCAAAGACGAACGCAAAGACCAACCCATCTTGGGTATGGAAATCATTCGGGGCTTGAAGCAAGAGGGCAACAAAAACCTATGGGGTGGCGGCGGAAAAATTTTGGACCCTACCAATGGCAAGATCTATACCCTGGAAATGGAGCCAATCGAAGGCGGCAAAAAAATGAAGGTTCGAGGCTACATCGGGCCCTTCTATCGGACTCAGATTTGGTTGCGAGTTGACCAAGCCAAGTAAAAGCGAGGCGATGTCACCTGTGCGGCACAACGGCGAATCGGGCGTAAGAACCTTGTTGCCCGCATGCGACTGGAATCGGTGAACTTGGGTTGATTGCCCAAATAACCTGATGCACAGGAGGCGCTGAGTGCCTTGATGGGATAGCGTTAATCGGCAGAGGGCGTGGCAGAGTCTAGCCGCTTGATTGTTTGCGGTTTGCCTGCGGAATCAATGGCCACATAAGTGATGTTGGCCTGTGTCACCTTCAGGAAAGTACCCTGCATGCTGAATCGCTCGGCAAACACTTCCACGGTCACCGTGATAGAGGTGTTGCCAATGCGCTGTATCTTGCTAAAAAAACTCAAGATGTCCCCAACTTTGACTGGTTGCTTGAAAACAAATTCGTTCACAGCCACGGTGGCGATGCGACCATTTACACAGCGTGCTGGCAGGACCGCTCCCGCCAAATCCACCTGAGCCATGACCCAGCCACCAAAAATGTCGCCGTTGGCATTGCAATCGGCTGGCATGGGAATAACTTTGAGAACCAGTTCGGCATCCGTTGGGAGGGTGGTTGTGATGGTTCGGGGATCGTTGGGTGTTGTCACAGGCACAATCAGCGTTGTTGAATCTAATCTCTATTGTGCGTCATGCGTCAACCTGGCTCCAGTTATCCACGTATACCAACACAGTCAATTTCGGTCAATTCCGAATCGGATTGGGGGACTTTGAATCGCCTTTTTCCCTATCTGTGGGAATATAAATGGCGCGTCATGGCAGCGCTGTCATTCATGGTGGGGGCAAAATTGGCCAATGTTGGTGTTCCTTTGTTGCTCAAAGACCTGATCGACAGCATGACGCCCCAGCCCACAGCGGCCCAAACCGCCTTGGTGATTCCATTGGCATTGTTGCTGACCTATGGCCTGCTTCGCTTGTCTGTATCGGCATTCACCGAATTACGTGAACTGGTGTTTGCCGAAGCAACGCAAGGGGCAGCAAGAAAAATCGCCCTGCAAACCTTTGAGCACTTACACCAGCTGAGCTTGCGCTTTCACTTGGAACGTCAAACCGGAGGCATGAGTCGTGATATTGAAAGAGGTGTGCGTGCCATCGAATCCCTGATTGCCTATTCTCTCTACAGCATCGTGCCAACCTTGATTGAGGTGATTTTGGTGCTCAGTATTTTGGGCGTGAAGTTTGACAAATGGTATGCCATCATCACTTTGGTTGCACTGGCAACCTACATCTACTTCACCGTGACTGTGACCGAATGGCGCACCCAGTTTCGCAAGCAGGTCAATGAGTTTGATTCGAGTGCACATACCCGCGCCATTGATTCCTTGTTGAATTACGAGACAGTGAAATATTTTGGTAACGAGACATTCGAGGCCAAGCGGTATGACATCAGTTTGGATAAATTGCGCAAAGCGCGCCTGAAAGCGCAAAATTCCTTGAGCGCTTTGAACATTGGCCAGCAAGTCATCATCGTGGTGGCTTTGGTGGTCATGCTGTGGCGTGCTACCGAGGGTGTGGTTCAAGGCCGAATGACCCTGGGGGACTTGGTCATGATCAACGCATTCATGATTCAACTCTACATTCCACTGAATTTTTTGGGTGTCATTTACCGAGAGATCAAGCAAAGCCTCACTGATTTAGAGCGGATGTTTAAATTGTTGGAAAAAGAACGAGAGGTCGCCGATCTCGTTACGGCCAAGCCGCTGCAATTGTTGCAACCACCGCAGGTCAGGTTTGAGAACGTTTTTTTCGCGTATGAGCCAGATCGTCCTGTCTTGCACGGCATCAGCCTGACGATTCCCGCTGGCAAGACGGTCGCGGTGGTTGGTCCATCAGGCTCTGGCAAATCCACCCTGGCCAGGTTGTTGTTTCGTTTTTATGATGTGCAGCGAGGCGGGATCTTTATCGACGACACAGAGATCAAGCAGTTGACCCAAGACTCGGTGCGCGCAGCGATTGGTATCGTGCCGCAAGATACGGTGTTGTTCAATGACACGGTCTACTACAACATCGCTTACGGTAACACCCAAGCGTCCAAAGCGCATGTGGAAGATGCTGCCCGTGCCGCTCGAATCCATGACTTCATCATCTCAACGCCGCAAGGCTATGAAACCATGGTCGGAGAGAGAGGCTTGAAACTCTCGGGTGGCGAAAAGCAGCGAGTGGCAATTGCCCGTACCTTGTTGAAAAACCCATCTATTTTGATTTTTGACGAAGCAACTTCCGCCTTGGACAGCACTAACGAACGCGCGATACAAGCCGAACTGCGTGATGCAGCCCAGAACAAAACCACCTTGGTGATTGCCCATCGTCTCTCGAGCGTGGTGGACGCCCACGAAATCGTGGTGTTGGATGCTGGTGTTGTGATCGAACGTGGCACGCATCTGGATTTACTGGCCGCCAATGGACAATACGCCCATATGTGGTCTTTGCAGCAAAGCCAAGAGGAAGCCATGGTTTAAGGCAAGTCGGTGTCCTCGAGGTCTGCGTTGCTGTCGCGCGGCCCCACTTTGCCCAACCTGGCTTTGAGTGACTGGGGCTCACCTGTTAGCAATGCAGCGTACATGGTGGTGTTTGCCAAAACCTTTTTCACATAGTCACGGGTTTCCGTGAAAGGCACGCACTCGGCCCAAATTGCGCCTTCCAACATTGGACCATTGCGCCATTTACGAGGGCGACTTGGCCCCGCGTTGTAAGCAGCAGCCGCCATGGGCATGGAGCCCTGAAAGTTATCCAGTATCAGTTTGAGGTAACCCGTCCCGATGGTGATGTTGGTGTCGTGTTGGTTGAGTTGATCAGGCTGGAAATTTTTCATACCCAATTTTTTAGCCGTCCATTTAGCGGTGGTCGGCATGACTTGCATCAACCCTGCGGCACCGACCGATGAGCGTGCGTCTGTCACAAAACGACTTTCTTGGCGAATCAATCCATAGACATACGCGGCCTCCAATCCAATCTCTTTAGCCCGCCCCAGCACTTGCTCCTTGAAAGGGGTGGGAAATCGCTGAGACACGTCCATCGGCATGCTGCGTTCGCTGGTGTTGATACACCTGTCCCATACCTCTTGTTCGCAAGCCCATTGGGCTGCAGCCAATTTCTCACGCTCTCCCATGCGGCCTTTTTTCCCCAATCCATCGACCAATCCAGTGCCGTAATTCCATTCGCGCACCCCATCAGCACGCAAGCCAATTCGGATGGCATGCATGGCGCGCAGCAGACTAGGGTTGTTTTTGATTGCTGCCATCTCCAGGGCAGTTGGTTCGGGCGGTCT
>Ga0214923_10009213_pt1 | contig 10317 bp, 10 predicted proteins | sample LL1510_MetaG_FD_177993 | JGI IMG/M metagenome (GOLD analysis project Ga0214923, IMG submission 177993) | Freshwater microbial communities from Lake Lanier, Atlanta, Georgia, United States - LL-1510 | ecosystem: Environmental > Aquatic > Freshwater > Lake | place: USA: Georgia | collected...
TATCTTTGAGCGTTACATTTGTCCCAGGGTTCTGGCCATCATTCGGCCGAGAGAAGTTGTACCCCACTTGGCCATCGCCCTTGCGATACGCCAAGGTAATGCCGACGCGGTTTGGCGTCGCGTAGCAGCTTGTTGTCTGGGGCGTTGGGGTGCGATCTTTATCGCACAAGTTGAATGGTGAGATCACCACGCCGAGACTCCCTACAGTAGAGCTCATCGAGGTTGATACTGTGCCTCCAGACACAATTCCTGTTGCGGAACCGGCTTCGTTTGAGATGGCGAGCGTTGCAACGTATGGACGGCTACTCAAGTCGGCTGGGCTCTCGAGGTCGTACCAGTTGCCAGGCATGGTTTCGCTCCCCAGCTCTGCGTTGCTCTTTTCGAGCCATGCCTGATCGGGCATGCCGTCGCAGTTGTAGTGGCCATAGGTGCTTCCCGCAGCATCTCGACATGGCCCCCAAGGATCCAAGTCAGTCGCGCGATTTGTGTTTTCAACGGCCGCCACCGGTGCGGCCGTTGGCAGCAGAAGTGCGACAGATAAGGCCAGGGTAGCGATGTGGGTTGCGTGGCGGCGCATGGTTCAACCTCCCATCACTGGGGGCTGCACACGCAGCCTGGCGGGCCCAGTTACATGGCGCCACGATACCCTCTCCTCCGCTGTTTTGGAAAGAGGGTTGGCTAGGTACATGTCCCATCTCCGCTACGCTGCCCTCTATGAGTTTTGATCCTCTTGGCCCAATGCATGCACAGCCGCGACTGGTCACCTTCATGACCGACTTTGGGCTGCGTGACCCATCTGCTGGCGTTCTCTCGGGCGTGGTGCTCGGGATCACCCCAGATGCGCGGACCCTTGACCTCACCCACGCAATCCCCCCGTACGACGTTGAGGCGGGGGCTGAGGCACTCGTTGAATCGCTCGTGCACCTACCGATTGGTGCGCATGTCGCCGTGGTTGACCCTGGCGTTGGCACGCAGCGACGACCGATCGCCATTCGCTGCGGTCGAGGGGATGTGTTGATCGGCCCAGACAACGGACTCCTGCTGCCGGCCGCGGCGGCGCTTGGCGGCGCGTTGGCGGCGGTGATCCTTGATGACGAACGCTGGTGGGGCTCAAGTCGTTCGCACACCTTCCACGGGCGTGATCTGTTTGCACCGGTAGCGGCCCACCTCGCGGCGGGGGTCCCCTTTGGCGACCTTGGCACGCCGATCTCCCCCAGCGACCTTGTTCCAGCGACCAAACTGCCGATTGAGATTGGTGACGGGGTGCTGCACACCTCGGTTCGCATCGTGGATGGCTTCGGCACGCTGGTGCTAACGGGCGACCGCCAGGCCATTGAATCGTCGATCGGTGCGCTGACCGCCGGTGAGCCGCTGAAGATCAGCGTCGGCGACAAGCAGCTGACCACCGTCTGGGCGAACCGTTTCGGCGACGTACCTGAGCAGGAACCCCTCTGCTACATCGATTCGGCTGGGCGGCTCGCCCTAGCGATCAATCGCGGCAGTGCCGCTGAGCGATATGGTGCAGTCCGCCGAACTCCAGTGGTGATTACCCGCGCATAGATCGGATTCCAGAGAGCACCCCCCTGCTATCCTTCCGCTCGTGGGGGCACAACGTCGACGGCGCGCCGCGCGCCGATCACCGCCCCACCGTCGCACTGACGCTGTGTCAGATCGTCGCCAATAGCGGCTGTACAGGAGGTATGGATATGAGCACAACGCGCTCACGCATCGCATTCGGCCAGACCACGCGTATGGCGGTCGTGGTCATGGCGATGGCGATGTTCCTCGCCGCCTGTGGCGGCTCCGCAGCTTCACCATCAGCATCTGTTGACGCTTCATGCGCAAAAGACAAGTTGGCACTGAAGACCGCAGGGAAGCTCACCCTCTCCACCGACAACCCGGCGTACAGCCCGTGGTTCCAGGGTGGTAATGAGGGCGCCACGGTGTGGACCGGTGATTACAACAATGATCCAGCAAAGGGTCAGGGCTATGAGGGCGCGGTGGCATACGCCGTTGCCGCCAAGCTCGGATTCACCGCTGACGAGGTTGTGTGGATTCACACCACCTTCGAAAATTCGTACGCCCCAGGGGCAAAGAGCTTCGACCTCTACTTGGCTCAGGTTTCGATCAAGCCAGAGCGCGCAGAGGCCGTAGATTTCAGCGCCGGATACTACGCTGCTGCACAGGGCGTGGTGACGATTGAGGGTTCGCCAATCGCTGGTGCAACGAGCCTTGCCGACCTAAAGACGGCGAAGCTTGGAGCGATGATCGGCACAACGAGCCTCGACGCAATCAACGAGACAATTAAGCCAGACACGGAAGTCGCCGTGTTCAACACAAACGATGAGGCACTTGCAGCGCTGAACGGCGGACTGATTGACGGTGTCGTGACCGACGTTCCAACAGCGTTCTACATGCGCGACGCGCAGCTCACGGGCGGCATCATTGTTGGACAGATCCCTTCGACGGATGAGCTGGAAGAGTTCGGTTTCGTTCTCGAAAAGGGCTCCGCTCTCACTGCATGTGTCTCTGCAGCGGTCAAGGCACTTGGTGACGACGGCACGCTTGCGTCACTGCTCACGGAGTGGATCGCGGACAAGGCGAGCGCGCCAGTCCTGAAGTAAGCGAATCGCACGATGACGGCGGCGAGGTCAGCCCGTAAGGGAACTCTCGTCGCCGTCATCAGCACTCTTGTTGTCGCGACGCTGATCGCGATCGCAATCGGCTCATCGCCGAGCTGGCCACTTGTTCAGAAGGCCTTCTTCGACGGGACATACTTCTCCACCTCGCTCCCTGACGTTGTGGATGCGTTCTTCATCAACATTCAACTCTTCGTGTTGGCAGAGATCCTCATTTTGCCGATTGGACTTCTGATCGCCCTCGCACGGTCCATCACAAATCCAGCATTTGCGCCACTGCGCATCTTCGCCACCATCTACACCGACTTCTTCCGCGGGGTGCCAAGCATCTTGCTCATCTACGTGCTCGGCTTCGGTGTGCCCGCGCTGCGCCTCCCTGGGGTGCCGAAGGAGCCGTTCTTCTGGGCACTCGTGACGCTCGTACTGATCTACAGCGCCTATGTGAGCGAGGTCTATCGAGCCGGCATTGAATCCATTCACCCATCGCAAGAGCGCGCCGCGCGGGCGCTCGGCCTGTCGCGTTTCCAGGCACTGCGCTACGTCGTGTTGCCGCAGGCGTTGCGGCGCGTGGTACCACCGTTGCTGAATGATTTCATCGGCCTCCAAAAGGACACGGCACTCGTCTCGATCCTTGGTGTGGTGGAAGCGTTTAAGCAGGCGCAGATCCTGAAGTCGGCAAACTTCAACTTCACGCCACTCATGACGACGGCGCTCATCTTCTTGGTGATAACGATTCCAATGACGCGCCTTGTTGATCGGCTCGCCGCCAAGGATCGTGCGGCGCAGCAGGGGGGCACGCGCTGATGGCACGCACGACAACGAAGCGAGTTGCAGCGGCGCCGGTGCTCGAGTTGCGCGGTGTCTCAAAGCGTTATGGGCGGGCACTGGTGCTGGACAAGATCGACCTCTCCCTCGCCGAGCACGAGGTGGTCTGCCTGATCGGCGCATCGGGTTCCGGCAAGTCAACCCTGCTCCGTTGTGCCGACCTTCTTGAGCCGATTGACGCCGGCAGCATCACGCTCGATGGTCGCGCGGTGAGCGCCGATGACCGCGACGCGGATGCGACGCGTCGCCAGCTTGGCATCGTCTTCCAGGGATTTAGCCTCTTCCCACATCTCACCGCGCTTGAGAATGTGGCGCTTGCGCCACGGGTGGCCCTCGGCCTCACCCCCGCTGTGGCAGAGAAGCGTGCCCGTGCGCTGTTGAAGCAGCTCGGGCTTGCGGCGAAAGCGAACGCCTATCCCGACAGCCTCTCGGGCGGACAGCAGCAGCGCGTCGCTATTGCGCGCGCGCTTGCGACTGAGCCGAAGGTCTTGTTGCTCGACGAGATCACGAGTGCCCTTGATCCGGTCCTCGTTGCTGATGTGCTTGAGGCGCTCCGTGCGCTCGCAAAGGGTGGCGCAACAATGTTGATCGCAACCCACGAGATGGCCTTTGCCGCCGATGTCGCCGATCGCATCTGCTACCTCGAGGGCGGGCGCATCGTAGAGCAGGGCTCCCCAGAAAAGATCTTCAACGCGCCGCGGGATCCACGCACCCGCGCATTCCTGAAGCGCGTGCGCTCTGTGGGGGCAAGCGCCCTCCGCTAGCTGCCGCTGGTACGTCGCCGATATTCGGTTCGCGATAGGGTGACGCCATGAGCCGTATGTATCGCGTCAAGATCGCCGGGCGTTGGACCGAGGCGCCGCAGTGGGCCCTCGACCTCCCCTTCGAGGTTCGCCCAATGCGTGGCTTCACCGTTGCCGCCTGGCCGCACTGGCGCCCCACCCTTGAGTTGCTCGCGCGTGCAACAGCGCGGGCCAAGCGCAAGCTTGAGTGGGTGCGCATTCATGACCACACGGGGACGCGACGTGAACCGGCACATCCGTTCGGTTGGGTGATCACCGAGACGGGTGAAATGTTCCTTTGCTCGTACGACAAGGGGACGGCGCTCCATGAGCTTGCACATCTCATCAGTGGCGATTCGCATGGCGACGCCTGGGCGAAACGGTGTTTTGAGCTGCATCGCACCTGGCTCCGGGGTGCCGCGATCAAGGCGGCGGACCTTGAGGTGACGCGCTACCTCTCTGGGCGACGTGAATGGAAGCGACGATTTGGTGAGCGGCCGCCAACGCAGCCGGTGCCGAAGAGCTCCTGGGCTACCGCGGGTCGACGGGCGGCGGCAGCAGCGCGGTAAGTCGCTGGACGTAGGCGGCACCAGCCGCCTCCCAGCTGAGGCCGCCGCGAATCGCCGCGAGGCCAGACGCAATGCGACTCGCGCGCTCTGCTGGATCTGACGCTAGTCGACGAATCACGGCGGCAGCCTCTTCGGCGCTCTCTGATGTGTAGCGCGCAACCGATTCTTCAGGAACGAGATCGTCCAGCGTCTTCAGGCGTGTGCCCAACACGAGCCGGCCGCTCGCCATCCCTTCAAACACCTTGTTTGAGATAGAGAGGTCAGTGAATTCGTCGAGCCGTGTTGGCGCAAGCGCAATGTCGGCACCACGGATCAGCGCCGGGACCTCCTCAAATGGCACACGCCCGAGGAACTCCACCGCGCTCGCAATGCCGAGCTCTGCTGCAAGCGCTCGGAGTGACGGCTCGCGATCACCGCGTCCCGCAACGACGAGGTGCACCGGGAGCGGCGCTGGCGCAGCGCGCAGGAGCGCGACGGCGCGAATGATGGTGTCCACCTCGTAGATGGGGGTGAGCGCACCGGTATAGACGAGTCGAAGCGTTCCATCGGCCATCCAGCTTCGATCGCCTTCTGCCGCAGCGGCGAAGCGTTGCGTCTCCGGAACGTTGAGAAGCACCTCGACCGCGTCGGCGCGTCGTGGAGCGATCTTGACGAGACGGTCGCGTAGTCGGGGGGCGGTGACGAAGACCCAGTCGGCGGCGGCAATGGAGCGCCGTTCGGCAAATGCGACGAGTGAAACCATGGAGCGCGCAGCGATGCGCGTGAGGAGTGAGCGCGAAGAGCGCTCAAAGCGCATGCGGAAGAGTTCTGGTGAGGCTTCGTGCAGATCAAGGATGAGGCCAATGCGGTGACGTCGGCGCAGTGGCACTGCCGCGAAGACGAGCCAGTCTGGAACGCTATTCGCGTGCACCACATCGATTGGGCGCTCGCGATCAATGCGGAGAAGTTCTCTCGCGGCCAGAACGGCGAAGCGACCGTACTCGACAACGTAGGTGCTGATCCCCGCCCCCTGGTGACGCTGCACCGGCTGGCGGTAGAGCTGCGCGCCGTCGAGCTCGCCACGAGTCGAATCGCCATCACGTTGAAGGGAGATGATGCTGACGTGCCAGCCGGCGGCAACCGCAGCGCGGGCGGCGCGACGAACGCGTGGGTCTTCATCTATGTAGGAGTGCACCACGAGTGCCAGGTGTGGCATGGATCCCCTCGCCTTCTCTGAATAACTCTGGGCGATCGTAGCAGGGGCTCCCCGCGCATCAGGCACGCAGGCGGGGAGCGAAACCCGTAGACTCTCCCCCTTATGGAACGCCGAAAGATCTTGCTCGACGCCGACGTGGGGATCGATGACGCGATCGCCATGCTCCACCTCGCCGGGCGTAACGACGTTGAACTGATCGCTGTTGGCAGCATCCACGGCAACATTCCGTCAGATCTCGCGGCCACCAACGCCCGCCGACTACTCGAGCTCTGCGGCCTTGATCACGTTCCCGTCGCCGTCGGCGCGCGCCGACCAATGGCCCAGCCGCTCGCCACCGCTGAGTGGGTGCACGGCGAAGATGGTCTCGGCAATACGAACCAGCCCGCGCCGAAGCGCGGACCCGTTGCCGAAGATGCGGTCTCACAGATCTTGCGCCTTACCCGCGAGATGCCAGGGGAGATTGACCTGCTAGCGGTTGGACCATTAACCAATCTTGGGCTCGCCCTCTGTCTCGACCCAGATCTTGCCGGCCGCGTGCGCTCTGTTGTGGTGATGGGCGGAGCGATTGCTCACGAAGGTAATGCCTCTGCCACCGCCGAGGCCAACATCTGGCACGACCCTGAGGCGGCGAATCTTGTCTTCGGCGCCGAGTGGCCGGTCACCATGGTGGGCCTCGATGTGACGCAGGTGACGCGCCTCCGCACCAAAGAGCTTGCCGAGATTGAGGCGATCGGATCGGTGCGATCGAAGTTTGCGCTGAGCGTGTTGAGCCACTACCTCGATGTCTACCAGCGAACGTTCGGCACGCGCGAATGCCCGCTGCATGATCCGCTCGCCGCCGGCATCGTCGCCGACCCCACCTATATGACCGAGTGGCTCGATCGCGCGGTAGAGGTGAACACCACCGGCCCAACGCGCGGCGCAACGATCATTGACCGACGTGCCTGGATGGCTCCGGCGGCCGACGCTCGCGAGACTCGGGAGCGCAACGGCGGTAAGGATTCAACTCCGCCACTCGTACGGGTGCCGATGAAGGTTGATGGCCCACGTTTCATTGCCGACCTGATCGCCTCGCTCAAGTAAGGTGCGCGCTGCTCAGTAGAGCTGTCTCAAAACGCTCCCCTGCGATCTTCCACAAGATCAAAGTACACAAGCACAATCTTGGTCTCATCGCTGATGGGCAGACCAAGCTCCGACCAAAACTTGAAGTGGCTCTCCCTAAAGTCATCGCCAGTCAAGTCGCCCTCTGCCTCCGCGAGCGCAAACTCATCTGGAACATCAGCAAAGCGGTGAACCTCAACGCGCGTTGCCTGAATCGTCGCTACATGGCGTTGTTGATTGTCAATGATCGCGAGTCGTTCACCAACGGTTTCGATTGGCTCGTTCTCTGCCTCGTAATCCCATTCCAGCGTGCCCGCGGTGGCGCGCTTGTTCCCATCCAAGATGAGCGCGATCAGCCTCTCGCGCGATTCACCAGGGTTGCCAAACTCAACACTGCGCAACCCATTAACTCGTGGGAAAGCCATGAGCGGCATTTTAGCCACCACCCCCTCCTGGCGCAGTTCGGCGCAACCGTGCCACGCTGCTGGCACGTGCACCTGCCACACTACGAATATGAAGAAGACTCAGCGCACCCCTTGGCTTGTGGCCGCAGCCCTGATCGCCCTGATCGTTGGCTCTGCTGCCGCGCCGCGAACGTTTGGGTTGGGTACGGGCTTAGTCGCTACGGCTGACGAAGAGTCAGCTGAAGGGGATCCCATCGCCGACGGGAGCCCCGACCTCGATGAGAGTGCGTTGCCAGACGAGGACCTCGACCCTGATGCCTCTTCCCCTGCGGAAGAAGAGCCAGAGCCTGACCCGGGACAAGATCCGGGAGAGGAGATTGATCCTGACGCCACGGACAGCGAGGGTGGCGAAGAGGGCGATGTTGAAGCGTCGCCAAGTGATGAGCCGGCCGCGCCAACACCACCAGCGCTGACATTGGGCGATCTGCTTGCCGCCGCCACCGCGAGTACACCCTTTGATGCCGACCTCGCACTGCAGATCCTGCAGGACTATGCGCCACCGGGTGCCCGTGCGATTGAAGTCGCCGATCGACAAACCTTCCGCAACGCACGCACCTACGCAATCCGCGAAGTGCGTAGCTGGTCACGACTTCCGCAGCTCGGCACGTCGAGCGCAACGGTATGGATGCGCTTTGTTGGTGGCTCAGAGCGAACGCCGTTCGCCGTTGCCGCTGGGCGAGATCGCACCGATCCACGCATCAGTAGCGTGCGTGTGCGCGAAGGGCGTGCATCGCGCGGGAACCCAGCCCCGTATCTTCTGAAGATTGCTGGAACCGACTCGGGTACCGGCACCGTTGCCATTGAGGTGCGTGTTGGCTACGAGAAGCCGCTCAGGTTCGCCGCTGGTGACGAGATTGAAATTGGCCCGTTTATGAAGACCACGAGTGGGAAGGTGGTATTGCTGATGCGTGGTGTCACCATCGAAGTGCGACTGATTGATGCGGCTGGGAACGAGAGTTCCTGGCGCCGCGTGCGACTCCCCTAACTAGAGGATCGTCCGCCACCGCGTCGCTGCGTACGCCGTGGCGATGAGTGCCAGGCCACCCGCGACGATCAGTGCGCCTGGCGCGCCAATGAGTGAGACCACTGCGCCTGTGCCAAGGCCGCCGATCGGCGTAGATCCAGCAAAGACCGTGGTGTAGACGCTCATCACTCTGCCGCGCAGCGCGGGGGGCGTCGACGTCTGAATGGAAGCGTTTGCGGTGGCGGCCATGGCAATTGCGCCGAAGCCTGCACCGAAGAGCGCAACCCCCGTTGCGAGTGCCGCCCACGACGCCCCGCTCCCACTCACGACACCCGCCGCGATCGAGAGCACTCCGAGTGCTGCAGCGCCAGCAATGATCACTGCAGTGCGTGGCTGACGAAGCATTGTCACCGCAAGCGCCCCGCTCAACGAGCCAAAGCCGATCGCGGCCATCAACAAGCCAAGGCCCGGCGCGCCGATCTGCAACACGTTGCGTGCAAGAATTGGAGCGATCACGTTGAAGTTCATTGCCACCCCGGAGACCACACCAATCACAAACACACAGAGGGCTATGAGTGGTGTGCGCGCTACGAATCGGACCCCTTCGGCGAGGCTGATCAACACATCAGCAACGGTGCGTGGGCGAGGGGTTCGTGGTGCGGGTCGCAGCTCTTCGGCGCGCATGAAGAGCAGGGCCAGCAACACCGCAAGGAAACTGGCGCCATTCACTGCAAAACATCCGGCGACCCCAATGACGCCGATCAACACGCCACCGATCGCTGGGCCAATCACACGCGCGCCGTTGAACATTGCTGAGTTCATGGCAACGGCACGACCGACCTCATCTTCAGAAACCATCTCGCTAAAGAACGACTGCCGAACGGGCATATCGACGGCGTTGACTGCGCCAAGGAGCACCGCCATCAGAATGAGTAGCGGCAGCGTCATGAGGCCCGTGGCGACCAGGGCCGCCTGTACGACCGCGAGAGCCATCAGGCTGACCTGCGTTCCGATCAGAGCACGATGCTTCGGGAGCGCGTCGGCAAGTACGCCACCGAAGAGGCCGAGGACCATCACGGGGGTGAACTGCGCGGCGGCAACGATGCCGAGCCATGCCGGTTCGTGGGTAAGTTCGGTGATATACCAGGCCTGCGCGATGGACTGCATCCAGGTGCCCGCCAGCGAAACGAGTTGCCCGAACCAGAAGAGGCGGTAGTTTCGATGGCGAAATGGCCCACCCCAGGTTGGGGTGATACGAGTTCTGCTTCGTGTATTCGGCATCGCTAGAGGATTAGCGGCGCTTGCGCGTTGTGGCCCGCTTTACCGTTCTGGTGCTTGCTGGCGCCTCATCACGCCGAATCGCGGCAACGGCGGCAACTACCGGTAGGGCGAAGATCGCGCCGAGGACGCCTCCGACAAGACCGCCGATGCTACCCGCAATGAAGACGGTGGTGCCCGAGAGGCGCAGCACGCCGTTCATCAGTCGTGGGGCGAGCTGGGTGGCACAAAGCAACCAGCCCACGATGATCACCACGGAGCCAGGGAGCACATATGGTCCCGCAGCAAAGATTGCGAGTGCCAGTGGCGGCAACACCGCAGCACCCTGACCGATCGATGGGATCGCCATCACGATGCCGCCCAGCACGGCCGAGAGGAGCCCATCGGCCCCGGCGATCGTTGCACCCACATAGACGATGATGCCGTAGACAAACCCGAGGGCAACATGACGCCCGATAAAGCGAGCGATGATCTCTTCAAGAATCTTGCGCGATCGCTGC
>Ga0214923_10009214_pt1 | contig 10317 bp, 19 predicted proteins | sample LL1510_MetaG_FD_177993 | JGI IMG/M metagenome (GOLD analysis project Ga0214923, IMG submission 177993) | Freshwater microbial communities from Lake Lanier, Atlanta, Georgia, United States - LL-1510 | ecosystem: Environmental > Aquatic > Freshwater > Lake | place: USA: Georgia | collected...
GTGATCTCCTGACCATCCAAAACTAATTCAATGAGCTTTTCAATTTCAAGTCTTTGGTCATCCCGCAATAAAGCCAACTTTTCACGGATGGCATCGGTTGCAAAGGTGTCCACGTTCCATTCATTTTTTAGGCCATCACGGACCTCAATGGGAAACGCAGGGTTAGTCACAAGGTCTTTGTACATCCATTCAATCTTAGCGGCGTAATTCGTCGCTAATCGCTCAACAAGGGTGCCAGGCCTGTCACGCCTGAATCCTTGCATGTACTCATAAGCACAGCGCAGGTGATGGATGAAATCAACCAGTTGAGAAGCCCCGCGCATTACCAAAGATTATCCCAGGCCCTTTTGATTACACCGAACAATTCGTCAACGAGGGGTTGCAGTTTTTTCATTTCGTAGCATTTACAAACCGGTGATCAGTATGTTGGCACTCATAATTTGCGTAAAACATGTTTAATCCGCTTTTGCTGAATAGGGCCATGTCTATCTTGCAAACCTCGACCCGCATCATCCAAACTATGCCCTTTCCGGCTTCTTTGATGGCGTCCCAAACACCCGGCTTTTCCGCTGCCATGCCCCGCATGGACAGCATCATAAAGACAATGATTGCATACTTTTTCATGCTTTTGTTTTTTGTGGTTCAATGTTGTAATCCTTCACAAAATACGCCAAAGTGTAATTTTTCTTGGCTTTGACCGCCTCGTAGATCTTGAACTCGATGCCATCTTCCGAAAATATCCAATACACCATCGCAGGCGTCTTGCGGTCCTTGCTTTGCAGCCTTGCCCTTGCCTGCCAATAACTGACGGCCGAGAAGTCGATATTGTACATGACCAGTGCGTCGGCTGCAGACAGATTGATGCCTTCCCTGCCGCTTTGGATCTGCGTCAGATATACCTTCTCGGGTCCGGTGGCATTGAACTGCTCAGGGGTTTCCACCACCCGCCCGGCAAATACCCATTCAAGGATGCCAAGTTCTGCCTGAAACTTATAAAATATGGCAATCTTCTTCCCTATGAAAAGGTCTTTGATGGCATTAGCTTTCGACATATCAAAAGCATAGTGGTCGTGCGGCCCAATCGGTTGATCCACGATGACCGTGCCGCTGTGTAACTGATGCAGTTTTGACATCAATTTCACGGCCGTGTCGGCAATTACAGTACCTTCCTTAGTGGTCAATACCCTGTTTTTCTTCAGCCTTTCAATGCCTGTGATGGTGCTGTCTTTCATGCGCACAGTGATGATCTGTTCATCAACACCCTCGGAAAATCCTGCATCCTCCTGACTGAACTTAATGAATAGGTGTTCGCACTTTTCCATGACAGCATCACGGTCGGCTTCTTTGTAGTCCTTTACCTCGCGATTATAGAAATAACGCGATTGGATGCGCACATATTGCTTTGCCCAGGAATAAAAACTTGCCTCAGGGAATGGGCTATTCCATGACACCCAAAACTGATGAAATAACTGGCTGTAACTCTCGGGTGTGGGCGTGCCGGAAAGCAATATTAGGTTCTTATGTCCAACTAATTTCCTGACCATCCTTGCCCTCTCGGATGGTTGTGGGAAGGCTCCAAGGCTGTGGGCTTCGTCGCATATCACAAGGTCGAACGATGCTTCCTGTGCCTTGGTGATCTTGTGCAGTGATTCGTAATTGATGATGTCAAGTGTGAAAGGATAGTTCGCATCCTCATAGTCCCGCTCGATGCTGCCCATTGCCTTTAATCTTGTACAGAAAAGCACATTGGTTGCCCCAACATTGTACGCAATCTGCAGGGCCGTCAAGGTCTTGCCTGTCCGCACCTCCATGGCAAGGTACAGGATGCCATGCCGGCGCAGGATGTCAACCCCTCGCCTGGCAATGTCAATCTGATACGGCCGCAGTTCAACCGGCATGGTCGGTCTTTTTCTCGGTTTCCTCCATCCATTCGCAGAAAGTCATTTTACTATCAGATTCCCTGTATTGTTCATAAAAATCACGGAAAGAATACCATAGCCTGTTTCCGTCTTGCATCTTTGTGAACATATTTGCAGGAAGGCCGTGACTATACTCAAGCCAATCGTATACCATCTGAATGTCGCGCAATAATGTCATTTTCCCCCTTAAATCTGATTTAAAATGATATTCCATAATGAACTTAAGAATACCCATTGCATTGGAATGCACCACTGTGGTTTTGTTCATGTGGGCATACCGCGTGTCAGATAGCGCAGTCCGCAGATCCCCTGCGTCGTTGACGAGTTTGGTGATTATGTCGCTCATTGGTGTGTGTTTTATTATTTATCCATGATACTTTCCACGTAGTCAACCCATGCCATGTCCGGATGCGTTTCTGCATATAAATCGTACAATTTGTAAAATTCACGATAAAAGGCAAACGCATCTTGATGCTTGAAATACGTCATAATTCGTTCTCGCGGAATATATCTCATGTAAGTCTCAAACTCATAACATCGAATACGAGATGTATTTGATTGGTATCCCCAAAGAATAATCTCCACCCTCGTTTTTTCCTTGTTAGCCCATACAAGTCGCATTTGCGTATCATCAAGCAACTGCTGCGTGATAGATGGATATTGTCCCATTTCTAGAATTTTTGATGTGCAAGTTTATATGTCGCTTGCCTCGGCCGGCTGCCCTGGTTCTGTGCTGTCCACAGGGCCTTAGTATGCACGAATAGGTTAAGGTCATTCACGGTGTCATCCTTGCGCAACAGCTGCCATCCTTCGCCCTGTACGTCTCCTACCTTTCCGTTTGTCTTGGTCTTTGCGTTCAGCCACAGGATGGCCACCTGATCGACAAAAATGCCCGCCTCCTCAAGCAGTCGGCGATAGGCCGCCAATTGAAGCCAATAGGTGGGGTAGATAGCATTGGACGTCTTGATGTCCATCAGGATGGTCGCACCCTGCATGGTGATCACCCGGTCCACGGTCCCTGCCCATCCCAATTCCGGGTTGACAAAGTTTTGTTCGGATATGTTGATGAGGGGATGAAACCGATGAATGAAATCGACATACCTCTCGAACATGGACCATTCAGATACCTTGTAGGCCAAATGCCCGTCCTCAGTCAGTAGGGACACCTCGGCCCCCGCGTCGTAGGCCTCAGTCATCTCGTGCACCGTCGTACCCCTGCGCCCTGCTTCGTCGCGGATGGTGTCGGCATCCTGACCGACCGACTTGAGCCACATGTAGTACCCTGCATCCTTAGGATAGGCATCAAGGATGGTGGTCACGGACGGCACGAACTGACCGTCCTCGGTCCAGTAAAACCTTCCGTCAAGGAAGGTCAGTTGCTTTGTGTTGGTGTTGATGATGTAGTTACTCATGGTGTGTGTTTTTGCAGTTTAGAAAGTAGGTTCATCATCCCCGTCCTCGGTGGCGTCCGCTGCACCGATGGTGGCAGACTTGGCAAGTTTGGTCTTGACATGCTGCATCAGATAGGTTTCAAGGTAGTCCATCATATCGGAGTCATCCCACTGCTCGATGCCCTTTACCTTGATCTTCCGCAATTGTGGAACGTCACCGGGGTTGTCCTTTGTCCATTTCCACCGGATGGCCTGATTGTCCTGTATCAGCACCAGGGAGGCCCTTTTCTTGTCTCCCACGGTCTGCATCTTGGGCATGATTGTAATGCGCTTGGTCACGTCAGCGTTGGGTATGGATTTCAGGAAGGATGTTGCATTGCCACCGCTGTACTTGAACTGCAGGACGTAGGTATTGCTGCCGTCCGTCATGACTACGTTCCAAAACTTGCCGAAATCGTTTTCCCTGGTGGTTATGTCCGTAATCAGGCCGGTGGCATAGTCGTACAGTTCCTCATGCACAACCTTGCCTTCCTTGGTCGTACGCTGCCGGCTGTTGGCAGTGGGTTCCTTAACCCTGCGGACAATCTTGCCGTCTGCCACGGCCAGGTAAATGATGCTGTCTTTGTTTCCGAGCATGTGTTTAGTTTTTACTGATTGGTTTAGAATAGATGATGTCTTTGATATTGCGGTGTTTATAATCAAGATGATGCCTCAGTTCCATGACATGGGCGCAGATCGTCCATTCAGGTACAAGACCCGCCCACCTGTCGTAAAAGGCGTCGATTAGCTTGGCGGCGTCCCTTTTTGTACAGCTGTCCATTAGATTCTTGGTGACGGCAAAATCGCTGTTGAATTGTTCGGCTAGGATGTCATCATTAGAGCCCATCCGTGAATAAATGCCTAGCACTCCGAACAAGACCGCAAGCAGGGCAAAGGTTGTAATGGCAATAATCGTTTCCATTGCGTTGTGTTATTTAGTTAAATAAATTTTTTAATTTTTTTTCAACTACAACAATAGTATCATAATGATGTCCTCCATGCGGGACTAATAAAATTTCTACAATTTCAAATCCTCTTTTTTTGCCAAAACCGTTGGAATTCCAACCAAAACTTATCGCATACCCATCACCATGAATTTTTTCTGATATGATATCTTTCACTTTGCCAAAACTTGCATCTAAATTCCAATCATCAGGATAATTAGAACCTATATTATCATAGCATTCTTTTATTTGTGAAAGATTGTATGGTGGATCAAATAAAACACCTGAATAAGTACCTTTTAACTGTTCTGCAAATTCATGTGCGTATAAATGAAATTTTGTAGGTCGTGCAGGATTTAAATCATTTGTTATTTCAGCAGGACTATTTTCACCTGCAAAAGGGTCTATCCATCCATTACCATTACCAACATATTTGCATAACAAATTTTTTATTGGCTGTATTTGAAATGTCCATTTATTAGGCATTGCCCATATTCTTTTTATTTCCATAGTTTATGTTTTATCAGTTAAACCATGAATCTGCCGTGCATGCGAAGATCATCAGCAGCACGATGGCTATGGCATGCGCGTCTGACCGCGTCATCCATCTGTCGGTGAATGGGATTCTGAACATCGGTTTCATTCGTAATCGTTTAAGGTTGATGTAATATGGTTGTAGAAACTTTGACGCTGCATGTAGAAGGCCGTCATGACCTTGAACAGATGGTCGCTTGCCTTGCCTGTGCGGAAGGCCAGATATACACTTTCCACTGATACGCCTGCCTGAGTGGCGATGTCTTTGGCGTCTCCCCACTTGCGAATAGATTTCCAATTGTCGATGATGTCACGTTCGATCTGCATTCTGTTTTTTTTATCGGACCATATAGATGCTGACAAACTTTGCATTGTCATGCCTGGCAATGAACCTGGCCTTTTCGATGGCTTCTTTCCTGTTTTTAGCTGCAATCCAAATCGTTTCAAAGCTGTTCTGATTGAATGAGCTATTGCGCATTTCTAATGTTGCTACATACTTTTTCATGGCGTGTTGATTTATTTAGTTTGTTTGTAAAAGGTAGCGCGTATCCCGTCGCGCCCCGGTGATCATTACTTGGTGTGGTCGTACTCACGAACCAACATGTCATCAAATTGCAAGTACCAACCCCACCGGATGCGCTCCGTATCCGCGATGGACACTTTGCAAAACTTGGGGTAAGATGCTGCATCGGCAGCTATCTGATGTGCCACATTTTTGGCCTCATCAAGCTTATCCGTCTCAAGCATGTCCTTGGAAACACCATAGGACGTAGCAAGGAATACACGATAGCGAGCCTTAGAGGCCTCATCTACCTGAAAAAAACCGAAGACAAAGGAATTGACCTGCAGCTGTTGCATGGCGTCAAGGTTTTGGGTTAAGGGGTTCATTGTGTTGTTTGTTTCTTTTGTTGTTTGTTACACAAAGATACCACCTTTTACCAATTCACCAAATGTTTTTACCACTTTTTTGTAACTTTTTTTAAGTCATTGATTTACAATAAAATGCCCCCCGGTAAAAACCGGAGGGCGGCAAAAAACACACACCAAATGAACAACCCTACATGCGCCGAACTATTTTGAAAGTGATGGCACCGACTATGATTGCAGCCAGGGCGAATACCGCCCACATATATGACTTTGCACGCTTGCGCTCCCTGTCGTACCTATCCTGAAGGACAATGTTTTGATCCCGCAGGTGAGTGTACTCAGCGCAGTCGGATACCTTGCGGATGATAGTATCACGAACGTATGCCGTGGTCAGGTATTCCCGCCAGTTCACTTTCGTGATGTACACCGTGTCATTCAGCCGGACCGTGTCAACGTAAATGTTTTCGTTCACGATGGTGTCGGTGTGGTATATCGTGTCCCCAGGAAGGTACATCGTGTCCACCCGTGGCGGGTTGCGGCGCAGGTACTCCGAGACGGCCGCATCAAGTCGCTGCTGCCGTTTCATGGCGCGTTTGATGGGATCGCAGCCTGACAACATCAGGACGCATAGCAAAGCCCAATAGACCCGCATCACTCGGATTTGGCAATCTGTCCCTGGCTATTCGTGAACAGGTTTTTCAGCAGGTAGGAAATGATCGCAGCCCCTGCCATTTTACCTATTGTCATCCACTCGGCACCTGTGGGTAGGTGACCGGCCTCAAGGATAGTCTGAAGGGACCCAAGTACTGCAACAAGGGCAGCAATGATTACTCCTTTGATAAAGTCTTGCCCGTTAAGTTTCAAAAATTCACTCATGATATATGGTTTTATGGTCTGTCTGCTTTGTCTTTCAGATCCAATGCAAGTTGATGGACTGCCTTTAGTATTTCATCCAACTTTGCATTCATGGCCTTGTCAGTCATCTCAAGAGCCTGCACCCTTACATCCAATTCCTTCATCTTGGTTTCCATCCTAACGTAAATGCCAACAAGGCCGCCCAACATCCCAAGGCCCCACATGATGACTGACATCTCCATTATCCTATCTTGTTAACTGTTAAAATGACGGACGGTATTGCAGGTCTTGTCGGTGTTGATTGCGCGGTAACATAATTCAAAAACACACCTGCGTCCGCACTGGTCCAACAGATTTCATAGTAGTCCCCGGCCGCGGCATTGACAAAGAAATTCCAAGAGGCAACATGCTTGCCATTGTTGCCAATTAATGTAGTTTGGGTATTGCTATTGGCTATATTATTGCCATTCTTTGCAAACCATATATCCACGACATCATCCCCGCTGTCGGTCTTGTCAAGTTGCGCAGAAAATTGCAGGTTATAGATACCTGCATTGGCTATGGTTATGCGACTGCTTGACACTATGCTGACACCATACGACAGGTCGGTGTTGTTGAATGTCATCTTGTTTACCTGGTTGGCTCCTGCACTCGTCTGGTCAACCGTGGAATAAAATGCCCCATAGTATCGCAGTTCACCCACCATGACATTCACCGAACTGTCGGTGACTGATACATTTACGTCACTCATAGTGTTATGTCCTCCATGACCACAAATGGCCCTTTGACGTAGGTTGTAACCACCCCACTGGTGAATGTTGCCTGCAGGTCGTAAAAGTAAGTGCAGCCTTCCTCGATGTTGACAACTTTGGAAACTGTGACTACATTGTTATTTGCACCGCCAACCGTCAGGCCATCCCCCTCGGTAAAGGTTAGCTTTATGTCACCGTCAGGCTTTGTGCGCACTTGCATCTTCATGGTTGCGTTGGCCAGGCTGATAGGCAAATTGCTGCCGTCCGTGATCGTGAACGTCAGTTGCAAGGTGTCGTTCCGGTAGGCCTTGATGGTATAGTTACCCGGTGTCATAGTTTGTCCATGTATATCGTCACATCATGCGGTGCGACCTGATTGCCACCAAAATAGGGCCCAAGGTGATAGCCGTACCTGGACCCCGGCACGGGAACTGTGTAGGCTATGCCCCGTCCAATTACCTGCAAGTTATGTGATTTCTCGGATGGCATTATGACGTAGGTGTGGCGCATTCCTATCTTGACACTGCCCAGGTATTTGCTATATCGTGCGCCATCCATGTACCAATATGCATGGATGTTTATGTTGTCACCTGAAAGATAATTCCATCCAAACCTCACGGATTGGTAGCTATGGTGCGGCCAGTAACCGATGCCGAACAGCTTGTTTATATCACCCTGATCTTCTTTTCCAATGTCATATCTGCAAGTGTGCGTGAACATGATGTCATACCGGATGACCTGCATTGTTGTAATCAATGCAGGCCACCGGAATGGCGCATGTGTACCTTGGCTGATGGTCATTGCTGTACTACTGTGCCCGTTGCCGCCCGTGCTGCCTGTGCTGCGAGTGCCTGCTGCCTGCGGGTTATCCGAAGCTGCTGAATCACCCAAGCGTTAGCACGGTCTGCATGGTTGTTCTGCGTGATGTACTGGCGATAGTCTGCACCCGTCATCTTCAAGAAGCCCATCGCCAAGGTCTGCCCGGTGCTGTCCATCAGCGTGTACTTGAAGTTGGCAAAGGTGGCAAGGTCATCTTCGACGCAATCCACGTCGATGCTGTTAGCATCAACCGATGCGCCATTCGCCCACACCTTGAACTTCTGCACCGGGATGGGCTTCTTCGTGCTGTCCTGCTGTGCCTGTGCTGTGCCGATAATGGCAGCGAGAATAAATACTACCTTTTTCATTTTTTATCCGTGGTTTGATTTTGTGACGTTACCTGTTGCGCAATCTTTGCCCTAATGCTCTCCGATGTTTTCGCGGGCAGTTCTCCGAGCGCATCGAATACGACCTGTGTCTCTTGCGCTGTCAGGGTGAGCGTGTATGTCTTTTGTTGCTGCGATGGCTTCTCCGTCCATGCGACGATGCCGAGGCAGGCCATGAAGGCGAAAATGACAAATGCAAACGTGTACATTTTTTTCATGGTGTATGTGTTTAGTCGTTTGTTGTTTTCGCATGCAGATAGTACACCGTTCCATCAATTTCAACCCGTATCGTGCGGTTCGGTGACGTTGGCGATACCGTTGCGGCTTCGCCCAATCTCCACGGCTTTGCGCTTCCGCTTGTCGGTGCGCCTGTGGTTAGTGTTGTCGTGTTGTATATAGCTCCTGTTACTTGTAGCTTGTAGTCCCCGGCATCGGTGTTAGAACTATTCAATATTATTTCACCAGAATTACTAATAAACATCCTATCAAGATTGAATGTTTGTAGGGAAATAGTTGCATCAGGCCCCTCTGGTGAATTGATTGTTAGCTTATTAGCGTAATCAGTTAATGATCGACCCCAAGTAATTACATTGTAATTATTGTAACGAAATTTCAAATAATTATAGTTACCGCCACCCTTTCCTAAATCTACATCAAACGATTGGTTTACATCTCCGCTACTGCCATTTAATGTAAAATTTGTATTTGATGTTAATGTTAAATTTACATTTCCTCTAACATCAAATTTAGCTGAAGGTGATGTGGTTCCAATACCTACATTGCCACTTGAAACAGCGAAAGCAGCACCTGTCGTATTGTATATCGACCCCGCTACCTGAAGAGCGTAGGCGCCTGCGTCGGTGGTGGTTCCGATATAAGTTTCGCCGCTGCTTGTCGAAAGATAAGTAGAAGTGGTATTCCGTAAGGTACCTGTAACATCTAATTTATATGATGGGTATGCTTGCCCTATTCCAACATTTCCGCCACGTAAATTCAAGACAATATCATACGCAATTGCAAGGCCATCTGTACGTCCTGCCTGAATCCAGCCATATCCATCAGGCGATACGCCAAATAATGATCCATAAGACCCTGTCGTTAATTGTAAATTTCCCCCAGCTGTCCCTAATGTGGGCGGGTCTCCCGCTGATGTGGATACTGTTAATTTGCCTCCTGTCGTTGCTGTGCCAATACCAACATTTCCACTGGTTGCCGCAAGAATAGCACCAGTAGTGCTATATATTGTTCCCGCTACCTGTAGCGGGTATGCGCCTGCATCATTTTCTGTTGCTATATAAACCTCACCGCTTGTTTCTGCTAAAACAGCGCCCGTCTTGCTATATATTGACCCATGTACTTGTAAAGTATATGCCCCTGAATCTGCGGTGCTACCAATTAAAAATTCCCCTCCTGAATTAAAACGCGCCCATTCAACATTGTTAGGCCCATTTGAAAACCTTAATCCATTACCTGTTCCTAAAATTCTAAGTTGATACCCAGTGCCGTCTCCATTGTCTCCGACGAAACCAGAATTGGCGGTAATTTGTCGAGCTCTTATGTCTCCAGTATTTGTAAGATCTAATCTAAAATTAGCATCTGGGGTATTTGTTCCAATACCAACATTTGTTCCATTGTCAAATATCTGCGAATTCCCAAACGTCCGCGTGCCTGTGAACTTCGGCAGATAGTTCGTCGTGCCGCTGCCGCGCGTGTATGGCGAGAGCATGGACGAGGTATCCGATATTGATAGCTCGATTGAAGCAATGCTGTCGATTTGTTTTTTTACCCGTGCTCGCGTTGCCATTGCAGCC
>Ga0214923_10009215_pt1 | contig 10317 bp, 10 predicted proteins | sample LL1510_MetaG_FD_177993 | JGI IMG/M metagenome (GOLD analysis project Ga0214923, IMG submission 177993) | Freshwater microbial communities from Lake Lanier, Atlanta, Georgia, United States - LL-1510 | ecosystem: Environmental > Aquatic > Freshwater > Lake | place: USA: Georgia | collected...
AATTTTTTCTGCTCCTGATCCTGAGGCCTTAGACCGCTTAAGGGTTCATTACATCGGAAAAAAAGGGATTTTAACGGGGTTGCTTCATCAGTTGAAGGATCTTACTCCTGAAAAACGGCGTGAGGTGGGTGCTGTTCTTAATGATGTCAAAACCCATGTAGAACACGATCTAAAGCAAAGACAAACTGAGCTTAAACGAGTGGTGCTCGACAGGGAGATTTCTACATCCTCTCCTCTAGATATCACCCTTCCCGGAAGTTATGCGATCAACGCAGGATCACTTCACCCGATTTCCCGAGTAATGAATGATGTTGTGCAGATTTTAAAGAGAATTGGATTCTCAGTTGTGACTGGACCAGAAGTAGAACTTGAGTTCTACAACTTTGAGGCTTTAAACACCCCAGAAAATCACCCTGCTAGAGATATGCAGGATACTTTCTATATCAATCCTCCAGTTCTTTTACGGTCACACACGTCACCAGTACAAATCCGAGCAATGAAAGATAAGACACCCCCTATTCAAGTCATTGCTCCAGGAAAAGTATATCGGTCCGACTATGATTTGACTCACACACCCATGTTTCATCAGATTGAAGGTCTGATGGTAGATGAGCATCTCTCATTGGCTGATCTCAAAGGTGTCCTGAACTACTTAATTAAAAATCTTTTCGGAACTCGGTCACTCAGATTTAGACCTAGTTTCTTCCCCTTCACTGAGCCTAGTGCAGAGGTAGATATGCAATGTATTCAGTGTAAGGGCTCAGGAAAAGATTGCCGACTTTGTAAAGCTACAGGCTGGCTCGAAATTGGTGGATGTGGAATGGTTCACCCCAACGTTTTTAAATCGGTGGGTTACGACTCTGAGAGATACAGTGGTTTCGCTTTTGGAATGGGAATTGAGCGGATTGCGATGTTGAAATACGGCATTGATGATTTGCGATCTTTCTTTGAAAACGACGTTCGAATGTTGGAGCAGTTTTAATGTTACTTTCGCTCAATTGGTTAAGAGATTATTTAGCTAAGTCGGATATTAAAATTGATCCTAAAGACTTGGCAGATAAACTCACGATGCGTGGTATCCATGTTGCCGCTATCAAACGACCCTCTTTCTCTTTAGAAAATGTGGTGGTTGGAAGAATTGAGAAAATTGAAAAACACCCTAATGCTGATCGTCTTCAAGTGACCAAAGTCATCACAAAGACAGGGGAAAATGTTGAACCCCTCCAGATTGTCTGTGGAGCTAAAAATATTGCCGAAGGAGATATTGTTCCAATCGCATTACCAGGCAGTATTCTCCCCGGAGATTTTCACATTAAGCAATCTTCCATCCGTGGAGTCGAGTCTTTTGGCATGATTTGTTCTGGAAAAGAGCTTGGGATTTCAGAAGACTCAGAAGGAATTCTCCAACTCCCAAAACATAGTGTCATTGGCCAACCTTTGACTAGTCTTTTGGGCGGGGGAACTAAAGACACTATTTTCGAGTTTGAGCTCACTCCTAACCGTAATGACTGTTTAAGTGTGTTAGGACTTGCAAGAGAGATTGCTCCTGTAATTAAAACCAAATTAAGAGAGCAAAAACCCGCAAAATTTAAGAGCACACCCCATCGAACCTCCAGCATTATTAAAATTGAAGTAGAAGATCAAAATGTATGTCCTCGATATGTGGCGAGAGTTATTGATGGTTTGAAAGTTCAAGAGAGCCCGGATTGGATCAAGCAGAGACTTGAATCTGTGGGTATTAGACCCATCAACAACATTGTGGATATTACCAATTTTGTCATGATCGAATATGGTCAACCTCTTCACGCCTTTGACTTAAGAAAAATACAGTCTGGGACTATTAAAGTTGCTACTTGTAAAGCCCCTACTGACTTTAATCTGCTTAGTGGAGAGTCCATCGGACTCGAAGTGGGTGATATTTTGATTCAAGACGGTGACAGACCCATTGCTCTTGCGGGAATCATGGGGGGAGAAAATTCTTCTATTGCTGCTGATACCACTTCAATCGTTCTTGAAAGCGCGGCGTTTATTCCCTCTCAAATTCGAAAAACAGCGAAACGATTGTCCCTGCATACTGAATCTTCAAAACGATTTGAAAAAGGATATGACTTAGCGGTTGTTGCTGCTGCCAGCGAGAGAGCTGCGGCACTTCTTAGAGACAGCATGAACGCGAATGTCTACCATCCACCGATTGACACCAATGAATTCGGAGCTAAAGAAGCGGTCATATCGATCGACATGCGGGATGTAAGAAAAATTACTGGTCTCAAAGAAATTTCTGCGGAAACTGCTGCAGAACTTCTTGATTCGATCGATATTCCCTCTCATAAAAAATCGGTAAATATTTTGAGCGTTCGCCTGCCAACCCATCGGCAGGATCTTAAAGGCAATGTAGATCTTATTGAAGAAGTAGCAAGACTTGCGGGATACGACTCAATTCCCGAGCATTTACCCACTTCTCTAGCTACCTATGATCGTCTTGATGAGTCGAACTTTGAATTTGAATTCAAAGCTAAGACCTTATGCTGCTCTATGGGACTGAGAGAAACTATCCATTATAGTTTTGTTTCAGAGAGCTTATTAAAAAACTATGGTTTTGCTCATGACCAAATGGTTTCACTAAAGAATCCGCTCAGTGATGAGATGAAAGTTCTTAGAACTTCGCTTTTACCCTCTCTTCTTCAGACTTATTCCTACAATCTGAATCGTAAAGGAAAACACCAAAGGCTTTTTGAAATTGCTAAAACATTTGCCTGGGACACCAAAGAGGAGACTCAAGTCAAAGAAACCCCCTATTTGGCTGGGCTCTTATCAGGAAATTTATCGGGTTCCGGCTGGAAAGATAAGCCTGTTGAGCTCGATTTTTATCATGTCAAAGGATTGGTCGAAGCGTTGGTTCGGCAGCTGACCTCTGTAAAACTTGCTTTCGAGGCTCCAAAAAATACCACTCTTTATCACCCCAATCGTAGTGCAACCATCAAACTAGGCTTAAAAGAGATAGGTAGCCTGGGAGAAATCCACCCCATTATTCGGGACAGTATTCTAGAAACGGATGAACCCGTACTTCTTTTTGAGATTAACTTAGAGGCTCTCAAAAAATATGAAAAGTTGACCACTCGCTATAAAACTCCCTCAAAGTTTCCTGCTATCGAACTGGATTTAGCTTTTGTCGTTGATAGAAGTGCCTCATGCCATGCCGTACTAGAAAACATGAAACATACCGGAGGAGAGTTACTCACGGATGTTTCAGTGTTTGATATTTATGAAGGTGATTCGATTGGTCCCAGCAAAAAAAGCATGGCTTTCCACTTAACTTTCCAATCTACAGAGCGAACTCTTCAGGATAATGAGATTCAGGAACTCAAAAACCGCATTCTCACGAACCTAAAAGAGAAACACGGAGCCGAACTCCGAACGTAAAAGACCCCTTTCTTGGTTTTTTCTCACTTCTCGCCTATAATTATAAAAACCATAAGCTAAGGGGGCAGCAGCATGTCTGATTCGACAGATTTTGAACTTCCCAAGCCAACAGAAAAACTTTCCCATAAATTTATTTTAGATTCTCTAAACCAGATTCAGAAAGAAGGGGCCGAGATTGCCCTAATTGAGTCTGCCAAACAGTGCGGCACCCAGGTGGAACTTCCGATTGATATCGAACAGGAACCGCACGAATCGATCCCCATAGATGAGCTAAAGCTAGAAGAAGGAAAAAAGTATTTTAGAATAGGTGAAGTTAGTGAACTTATCGGTGTTGAACCCTACGTTTTGCGATATTGGGAGAGTGAATTCTCTGTAATACGCCCTACAAAAGCTAGTAGCGGCCACAGAGTTTACTCAAGAAAAGATGTTGAGGCCCTACATATTATTCGACACCTCCTTCATGTTGAAAAATACAGCATTAAAGGAGCAAAAAAGCGATTCAACGAAAGAAAAAAAGAAATTAAAGAATCTCACCAGATTTCAAAACAGCACTTGAAAGTGCTATTTTCGGAAATCAAGGAATTGATTCAGTTAATTAAATCCTATTAACCTGAATTTGGTCCGTTGATTGCACCTTAATTTTTAAATAGAGGTGCTTCTATGCCTAATATTCATGTCTTTGATAAAACCATTCAAAAATCTCAACTTTGGATCGAAGAAATTGAAAAAAATATCGAAAATGGAAGCGAGAATCGTGCATATCTAGCGCTTAGAACCGTTCTCCATTCGTTACGTAACCGCTTGCAAATCAATGAAGCGATTCATTTGGGTGCCGAACTTCCCATGCTCATCAGAGGACTATATTTCGAAGGCTGGGATCCAAGGGAAAAGCCCTCGAGAGATAAAGATCAAAGAGATTTTTTTAAATACTTTAGAAGTTATTTCTCGGAAGAGAGCGATGAAGAGATAACAAAAATGATTAAGGCGGTATTTAAAGTTCTGGACGACAAAATATCTCAGGGGGAGATAAAAGACGTTAGGGAAAATTTACCTTCCCACATCAGAAAAATTTGGATGCACTAAAGTTTTCTTAATAATGTTCGCAAAAGGTAAACAGCATCAATCGTCGTAAAAACCCCTACCAGTTCCCCGTTTTTTTCCTGAACAACAACACTCCCATACTTATGTTTCATCATTTGAGTTAAAATGGTATCGAGTTTGTCCGAGGGTTTGACCACAAAAGGTTCTGGCATCATCACATCTTCCACAGTAAAACCCTCCCCCCATTTTGAAAGTAACGCGGCTTTAGTATTTCGGTCGCTCAAGAGCCCTACAACCTTAGGTCCCACAATTACTGGGAGATGGCGAATTTTGTATTTTGCCATTAACTCTTGAGCCTTACTTAAAGGAAGTTCAGGCCCAACAGACTTTGGTACGGGAGACATAACTTGGGCTATAACTTTCACTGGTAATTTCATCTGTGAGGTTCTGTTCACGCTGCCTCCAAATCAAACAAAAAGGTCATGTACTGTAAAATATCCCGAAGGGTTACGACTCCCATAAGTCTTCCCCGATCCACCACAAGCAAACGACTTCTACCCGTTCTGTTCATCAGTAAAAAAGCCTCTCTTGCTTCGGTGTCTGGAGAAATTGAGTTCATATTAGTCACAGGTTGGAGATGCCGAGCGACAGTCTCCAAAGGCCAATCAATTTTGGGTACCTTCTTCAATTCCTGAGTTGAAAAGGACCCGAGTAATCGCTGACCTTCCACCACAGGGAACATCTTAAACTGATATTTTAACAGGTACTTTTCAGCGAATTCGTCTAGCGTAATATCTGATGGCACCGCGATGGGATTGGAATTCATAAATTTACGAACCAATTCTCCCTCGAGGGTTTTTGTCATAACCACTTGTCGATAAGAGGATACAGCAGCTTCTCGAATGAACATTCCAATGAAAAAGTACCAGACCCCACTAATGAAGCTCCCAGCCAAAACAGCCACAAGACCCAGTCCAATAAGGACTGCACCGAATCCACTGCCAACCCGGGATGCCAATCTTGTCGCCTCAATAATATCTCGCTTTCGAGTCCATAGGACAGAACGCAAAACTCGACCACCATCTAGCGGGAAGGCAGGTATTAAATTGAATAAAGCCAGTACGCAATTGGCCCAAGCCAAATAATATAAAACTCCCTGGACTGTGTTAGGCCAATTTTGATATCCACCCAAAGTATAAAAAACAAAAAATAGGGCACTTAAAACTAAACTAAAAATCGGCCCAGCAACTGCCATGCGAAATTCGACTGCTGGATTGGGAGGTTCCTCAGTTATCTCCGCTACACCGCCAAATATAAATAAGGTAATTTTTTTTATAGGAACTCCAAACTTCCTAGCGACCAGCGAGTGGCTCAACTCATGGAAAACAATGGAAGAAAACATTCCTAGTGCCGAGATAGTTCCCATTAACCAAAGCGCCAAGTTAGTGAATTTGCATTCTTTGCAATAGGCAGGGAAAAATCCTGTCGCTAAGGACCAGACTACCAGAACCAAAATAAGCACCCAACTCCAGGAGATTTCGATTGGAATTTTAAATAATTTCAGCATCGAAGCCTACCCCCAAAAAACTACCCTCACCAAAACACGTGTTGACCTGCCTTACCTATAAGGTGGACAGTTGTGGCTTGGGCACCCTCGTTCCCCATCTCCTCACTGAAAGTCACCTCCTCACCGACAACCAAGCGATCAAATTGCCCATTCAATACACTATTACGATGGAAATAGACTTCTCGCCCGTCAGCCCCTTGGATGAAACCATATCCTTCCGCAGACAATTGAATAACCCTGCCATGATCCATACCCTCATTTACTCTTTTACTGTGCGTTCTTCGTTTTCTAACCCGGTCTTGAAGTTGTCGCCGAGCTGCTCTAAAAGAATCCCTAATAGCGACGAATACGTCCTGATGAGCTTCATGAAGAGTTGGGTTCCTACCCACAATGATTTCGTTTCCCGGCAACGTTAAATCAACAAAAACTCGGTAGAGATTCCCTTTGTGCTGATGTTGGTGGGGAACCTCTATAACTACACGGCAACCAATAATCCTTGGGAAATAATGCTCTAAATTCTTCGCTTTTTTCTCCACTAGCTCAAGTATAGAACTCGACTGCGGACAGTTTCGAAAAATGACCTGCAAAGGAAGCTGCACTTGTAACACCTCTCAATAGGTAAATCGTGGGCTGCAGCTTACATGCCACTCTTCGAATTTTATAGGGGAACAAAACCCTGAGGTCCCTCGAGAGAATATCCAGAAGGAACTCCCTCATCGCCAGCTCGAGTGAAGTGATTTGCTTTTGAACCATTATAGTATCGTCTAATCGTTTTTAAGCCACCGTTAGCAGCCTGTGAATCTGCAACATATCCGAGCGGCCCATCTTTGATTTGCCCTTCACAATTAGGATCTCTGGTTAGAAAATGATCAGGTCCCTTACTCGTATTTACATAGCAACGATATAAAAAGCTCCTACCAGCTTTAGGGGCTCGATACACGAAGAACGCCACTCCTCCTCCCTGAGTGTATGTGCTACTCGCCTCATTGGGGTCTGCGCTGTAGAGATAATCCCCATTGCCATTATGGAGTCGTCGATAAATAGGCTGAATGTACTCTGCAGAAACTGACTTGTTAGTATTCATCGTTACTATGCAGCTTGTGCCAGACACAGCATCGCATCCGGACCATAAAACTAGCCATCCAGAGCCTGCAGGAGGGTTCGCTACGAGAGTCACCCAAGTGCCCTCGCGATAGGTGTAATCACAGTTACTGGTGCAACCGCTCGTACCAGTTGATGTGATTACTCCTTGACTGTCGAGATTAGAAACTGAAAGTCTAAAAGACACAAAAGCAGCAGTTGTAGTCGTTGTTGTGGGTGGCAATGTAGTCGTTGTTGTGGGTGGCCGAGTCGTAGTCGTTGTCGTAGGTGGAAGTGTGGTAGTCGTTGTCGTAGGTGGAAGTGTGGTAGTCGTTGTTGTTGGTGGTAATGTAGTCGTTGTTGTGGGGGCGCGCGTAGTAGTCGTTGTTGTAGTGGGTGCAAGTGTTGTCGTTGGGCTAGCGTACTTGAAGTGTTCATTACAGGCGCTCTAGTCGTTGTGGTAACCGGAGTTTGGCTACTTGAAGCTGCGTCTGGAATTCTCAAATCCTCCGAAGAACTCAACTTGATTAGTTGTCCTGGGTTACGTAAAGATTTCACGTAGACAAAAACTCTATTACCCGAAAATTGAACTAATTGCTGAGAGCTCACCGCAAAGCTAAAACTCGGGCCTATACTGGCGCATTGATACAAAAACACTGTATCCGCGGCATCACTTGGTACATTAGACTTAATTTCAGTTACTAAATTTGCGCCGTTTTTTCCTGCTTCATTACCAATATATACTTGGATAGAGACTCCATCTCCAGCATTGGCCTGACAGACTGCCCCGCGCAAGTTGAGATTAGAATCAAATCCGGTGATTTTGCCCAATGCTTCACCTGAACCACCTAAATTGGCTGTGTGACTCCCGTTAGGGCGCTGAACACCACAACTTAAAACTAATGCGGCTGAGGCTGCCACCATTAGAAAATTTTTTACTATTTTAAGTGTGAACATGTCCATCTTTCTAAAAAACCTTTTCTATTCTGTATCCTTTTAGTGTGCGAACCACGTACCATTTTGTGTAGGCTGATTTCGTTGAAGAATTTGTTGAGCAGTTAAAGATCTTTTTTACACTTCTTTCTTAAAACAGAACGTTGTTCCTGAAATCACTTGATTTTTTCTAGCTGATCTTTAGACACCGCTGTTGTTATGAGACTTTCTCTACCACCAGGTTATTGAATTGATTGAATTCTTTCAATTATGTACGCCAAATGCTGGACAGTTAACTAAAGCGAAAGGGGGAGTTTATCAAACATTTCCAAAATGTATAGATTTAGCGGCACTTTACTTGCTGCACTTATGCCCCAGGAAAGGTTATGGACGAAAGAACTATTTTTGACCGAGTGCTTTGGGCGGTTGACCCACTCACTCGAGATAAATCGCTTCAGGAAACTGCGGTGAAGGTTTTGAAAGCTTTAAGCAGATCGATGAATTTAAAAATCCAGCCCCTTTCAATAATTCTAGAAGACCAGATTCCCTATATAGCGGGTCGGCATTACAGTATTTCGGATTTTAACGAACAATTAGAAACCCAACTTAATCATTGGTTGTCCCAGCTTCACGTTCCGGAAATGGTAAAAGCGAGGCTTGTAGTCGAGAAGGAATTTTCCATAAAAAGTGCAGTTAAAACTCTTCTCACCTTTGCCCTTGAGAATAAATATGATCTAATCGTTGCTACTACTCATGCAAAAAAAAGAGAAACCGACACTGACTGGGGCACTTTTGCTGAAACTCTTTTTCTTTACTCCAAAACTCCGCTTTTGCTAGTGGCTCCCGAAGCACAAATACCTACCTCCTATCATGAAATTTTCTTTCCGACAGACCTATCGCTTCAATCCTTAAACGCCTTAAAAACCGTTGAGACTTTGGCTTTAAGACTAAAGGCACACTTAACGATTTTCCACAAGATGTTCTCCTTCGCCAAAGACGTTGTGGAATTTCCCTACAGTACTGATGCGAGGTCCAATTACTTGGCGCAGCTTCATTCAGACAACCAAGTAGAGCTCGAAACAATCACAAACAAATTAAAAAACCGCGGAGTAGCGGCAGACTATGTAATCGATCGAATCGAGGCGGATTACATTTCGAAATCTATTTTACAACGAGCTAAACAGATTAAGGATTGCTTTATAGCGATGGCAGCCCACACAGGAAATGAGATTACGTCCCTGCCAGGAAGTATTACGCGGCAAGTGATCCGAAGTGCCTCGATGCCAATATTGGTTCTTTACCCGAAGAGAGAACTATGACAACTAGAAAATTACATTTTAACGAATGGAAAAACTTCTTCAATAGCTTGAATAAGCAATTAAATCATACCTTGGTCACGATCGAAATTTCGGGAGCTGGCTTTGGATCACAAACCGAAGTGCGCTGGCAGCTACTGCAGGGCTTCAGTGTCGATCACAAGGAAAATTCGCTCATTGTGTTTACTGAAAATATTAATCACTCAATTTCACACCCCAAGGAGATTTATATCGAGGAGTCTGACGGAAACCCCAAAACAATCGAAATCGTAGACAAGGACAACAACAAGCAATTAATCAAGCTTCAGGATTTGTCAAAGAAAGTGGCCTGAGGCGATTTTTTAATCTTGGGGTGCTCATGATTAAGGGTAACACTTGCCAGTTTGGTGTTTTTTGAATTTTCATCTATTGGTACTTTCTCTTCCTCGCATGTACAGTAACTGGAAATCGTTTCAACACTCAATTCTACATCTTTTTTTCTTGCCCAGAATACCATAGATTCATCACATTACTTTCAATAGTTTGACAAATTTTATTCAATGGTAAGTGACTTAGATTCCGTGGAGAAAATGGGTTTTGAAGTTCAGCTCCGATCTCATCCAACGAAAAAAGTGGATAAGAAGCAAGTCCAGTAACTAGAGGAGTAATCCAGCCCACCTTAGCGGATAGGGCAAAAGGGAGCAACAATAGAAACAACAAAATAAATCTCCGCATCTTAATAGCAAGCACCAGAGGGATGGGGGTGCTTTTAATTCTTTCGCAGGCACCTATTGCATCGATAAGCGCTGCTCTCTCTCTTTCTGCTACTTGGAACGCAAAATCATCCAGCCCATTGTGTCGAAGCTCTTTCAAAAACTGTATTATCCTTGAGCCTACATATGTAGGCATGTGAACCGAGTTATATATCTTTTTGGTTTCCTCAGGACCAATTAAGTTTTGCACTTCGGAAAGCTGTCGTTC
>Ga0214923_10009216_pt1 | contig 10316 bp, 4 predicted proteins | sample LL1510_MetaG_FD_177993 | JGI IMG/M metagenome (GOLD analysis project Ga0214923, IMG submission 177993) | Freshwater microbial communities from Lake Lanier, Atlanta, Georgia, United States - LL-1510 | ecosystem: Environmental > Aquatic > Freshwater > Lake | place: USA: Georgia | collected 2015-10-15
TTTTAATCTTTAATTCTTCCGGTGTATCTGGAAAACCTTGTATAACATTAATCAATCTAGATAAATGTCCTGTACTACATAATCCATTCATATCTACTAGTTCCTCTGCTAATCTTTGTAAAAGTTCCTTTTTGTAAGGACTATTTGATATATAGTTTGTAATTTTATTGAATATTTCATTTATTGTAACACCATCTTTAAAAACTGCAGAATCATTATTAATTCTTTCTAAACTAGAAAGAATTTTTTCTTTATTTACATCATATTCTTTATAATTTTCTTGTAATTCTACTTCTATGTTAATCAATCTACTCATTATAGATGGATTACTTTGTATTTTTTTTGATATGTTGATCACTGATTCATTAATCATATTATTATGCACGTTTTGTGTATCATTGTAGACTGTATTTTTCCTTTGTTGATTATTTATAATATTCCTTTGTCTTGTTTCAAGTTCTCTTATTTGTTCATACAATATTTCCTGTAATTCAACATTATTATCATCATCTTCTTCTATATGTTTTTTCAGATCTGATATTGCTTCTCTTATCTCGTTTACATCCGTGTTTGTTGTAAATACTCGTTCTTCTCTCTTTAATTGTTCCAATAGTTCTTTTGATGCTTCAATATATTTTTTATTATTACTTCTCATTAGAATATCTATTGCATTTGAACGTATTTTTGTATTATATTTTGAACGTTCAGATGATATTTTCACTATCTTATCATACACATTATCTATATACAACTGATTATGTGTGTTCCATACAATATATGTTCCTATATTCAATCTTTTTAATATATCTATTTCATTACAATACTCAAACACTATATATAATGATTCATCTAAATTCATACTTGTTAAATATTTTGTCAATGTTATATAAATATATTTCCTATATTTTTTCAAACTAAACATATTAACAATTTTATCAGTTCTATTTAAGATTTTATAATTGATTGGTACATATACTTCTTTGTCTTCATCTACTTTGTCTACTTCGTATTCGTATTCTTTTACTTTGTCTTCTTTGTCTTCTTTGTCTTCATCGTATTCGTATTCTTTTACTTTTACTTTGTTAATTTTGTCTTTAACAACTGAGTATACTTTCCTTTTATAAATAATATATAGAGATAATAATGATAGAAATATTATATATTTTGTTGGAATTAATATATACAAAAGTAAAAATAGAAGAATTATTATTATAAAGTTCATTTACTTAAAAAATATATTATTTTTTTACTTAAAAAATAATATAATACAAAATTAAAATGGATTTAGTGTTTAGTAAAAATAGACCTGAACAAATAATAGGTGATTATTTAAGTTTCTACGAAAGTATATCTTCTAAAACAATGTTTAATGATTACAATACACCTAAGATGACTAAAAAAAAAGTAATTGACTTTATAGACTTGTACGGACATGAGAAATTCTTAAAATCTAATAGTGATAAAATCTTTGTATACATTTATACTATTGAAGAACTTCATTTACTTCATAAGAATAAGAATTATCAACAGTGTATAAAAAACATTACATTCGATATATATACAGAAAATTTGATTAAAATTAATGAATATAGTTTTGAAAACCTTAAAGTTCTAAATTTAATATATTACAATGAAATATTTGATAATAATAATTTAGATTCTTTAGTTAATTTAGAAGAATTATTTATGAACTGTTATAACTTTCCTTTAAATAAAAGCTTATTTAAACTTGAGAAATTAAAAAAATTATCATTGTATTCTTATAACCATGAGTTTAAAGATTCACTTTCAAAGTTAAAGAATTTAGAAGAATTATTAATCTTTGAATACAATCAACCTTTTGGTAACTCACTTGATAATTTACATAATTTAAAAATTCTTGAAAGTTGGTCATTTAACAAACCTATTAATAACTCTTTCGATAATTTAGTTAATCTAAGAAGTTTAAAATTAAACACATACAACATCTCTTTTAATGATTCTTTATCAAAACTACTTAATCTTGAAAAATTAAAAGTTCATTCTTATAAAGAAGTATTAGGTAATAGTTTAAACAATCTTAAAAAATTACATACTTTAAAAATAAATATAATCAATGACCTTAATAATGTGAATTCAGATATTATTTTAAATATTATAAATTTATCCATCACACTTCCATTATGTAGAAAATTTATTTTATATGAATTCATAAATCTCAAAGAACTAACTATAAAAAAATACAATAGTCTTGATTTTATAAAAATAAATATCAATCATTTTAAATTCTTAGAAGTGTTAAATATAATTTAATTATTTGTAAATTGATTTACCTAAACTCATGAAAATTAATCCTAATATTATTAAAATGAATCCTATATACTGTGTAACACCAGTTAATGATTCTTTTAACAAGTAGTAAGCTAATATTGTTTCTAAAATCGCTGAAACTGCATCCCAGTATATATTCATCTGAATCACATTCGAGTACTCTAATATATGTATTAGCATATATATTACAACCGCATAAGAAAATAAACCTAGATATAAATAAGGTTTATGTTTATCTTTAGCATATAGTTTAAAACTTGAATCACCTATATATTCTAATAAAGATACTGCAAAAATATCTATAATAAATTTTATATTACTTACATTCATTTTTTATTTATGAGAATATATTTTTTATTCTGTTAAACAACATAATTTATCTTTTATTTTAGAACATAAACTCTTTTTATAATTATCTGTCTTTATCACAATTTCTTTATTATCTACTAATATAAATGTATCAATTACATTTGGTAATATATTATCTATAAATGATTTTATTATTTCTTTATTTTCAAACTCTTTTGTTTGTATATACTTATTCACAACAAACAAAACTACTTTCTTTTTTTCAATGTTTGCAATGTCTTTATATGTATCTACAATTTTCATTAATAATACAATATAATTTATAATATTATTTATATCTATATTTTTAGAAAATATTATATCACTTAATTCTTTTATAGCCATCTTTTGGTCTTCATTAAAATCTTCATAAATAAGTTTATCACTTTCCATTTATTTTAAATATAAATAATATTTTTATTTATAATATATTAATAAATAAAATGGGTAATGTTATAAATTCTTGTCCTAATTCATCATCTCCTTTAAAGTCTGTAAACTTAAAAAATATAAACAATACATGTGTTAAATGTGGTGTTAGTTCATTTGACACAGGTACTTGTAATAAAACTTGTGAAGATGAAAATAATAACTCTGTATTAACTCAAACACGCACCATCATTACACAACCTGTAGGAGGTTGGACTTGTCCTCCTTTAACTCAAACAATAAGTCCTTGTCCTGGTTTGTTGAGATGTGCTCTTGCTGTTGTAAGTACCAAGTTTAATTATTCGAATACTGATATTTATGGTTATCTTAATAATTTTACTATTTCATCAAACAATAATATGTATATGCTATTCTCTACTTATTATATATTACAAATAAATTTATCTACAAATGTTTCAAAAAGAATTGATATACCATTTAATTATACAATAACAAAAATAACATCATCAATAGATAATGATATTCTTTATATTTATGATAATAATTCTGTAACTATTTTAAAATATACAGTTTCTACTTCTACTTTTAATTTATTTTATTCTAATATACGACGAATATATGATTTTATAGCTACGAAAGATTCATCAAATAATGATGTTCTTTATTGTTGTGAAAATAATAATTCTATTTCAAAAATATATTTTAATAATGGAGTTTTGCAAAAGGATATAATAGTATCTTTTACATATTCAACAGTGATGTATATTGCAATATCTAAAGATTCTTTAGGGAACGATGTTATTTATATAACAGATGGGGCTCTAAATAATATAAAAAAAATTTATAAAAATAATAATGTTTATATTTACGAAATTATAGCAGGTAGTCCTAATGGTTACTCTGGTTATTCAAATGAATTAAATAATTCGTTGTTTAGATCACCTGCTGGTATTACTTTTTACAATGATAATTTGTATGTATCTGATCGTGATAATCAATGTATTCGTAAAATTAATCTGACTACAAAAGTTGTATCTACTATCGCTGGTAGCACAAGTGGAATAGTTGGTTTTCTTGATGGAAATGGTGTTAACAATAGTTTATTTAATGCACCAGAAAAAATTATATATTATAATAAAGTTATTTATGTACTAGATTTTTTTAATCGTTCAATCCGAAAAATTGTTGACTTTATTCAACCTGTTTGTTCTTCTGTAGCTGGATATATTTCTGATCCAAATAACCCAAATATTTGTCAATGTAGTGTTGGATATACTGGTACTTTCGTTTATACTGACAATATTATTTCTGGTTGTAATAAAATATACCCTTCTCAAACAGGATATATAGGGACACCTGGGAATTATACTTGTGATACAAGTAAAGGGTATGGAGGAACTGTTGTATATGGTGCAAATAGTTTAAGCGGTTGTAATCCAATTCCTTGTACTTCTACAGGATATACAGGTCCTGCAGGTTCATGTATTTGTATTTCTGGTTATAATGGTGTAGTTACTTATACATACGATGGAATTTTAGGTGGATGCACACCTAAAACATATACTTTAACAACAGGATATACTGGAACACCTGGAAATTATAGATGTGATACAAGTATAGGATACGGGGGAACTGTTGTATATGGTGCTAATAGTTTAAGTGGATGTAAATTACCTCCAACCGGATTTATTGGAACACCTGGAGCTTATACTTGTGATATAAGTAAAGGTTATGAAGGTACTGTTATCTATGGTACAAGTTTATATGTTGCTTGTGGACAAGGAACAAATACATTAGCTTATTCTAACGATGGTACTACATGGACTGGTTTAAATACTACTATTTTTAGTACTGCTGGAATATGTGTAGCATATGGAAAAGATCGTTGGATTGCTGGTGGAAGAGGAGGAACAAGTACTTTAGTTTGGTCAAATGATGGAATTAAATGGAATAGTCTAGGTAATTCTATTTTTAATCTTTATGCATCATGTATAGCATATGGAAACGACCGTTGGGTTGCTGGTGGTTCAGGATCCCCAATTACAAATACTTTAGCTTGGTCTTTTAATGGAACAATATGGACTGGATTAGGTTCTTCTATTTTTACTAGTTATACAAATAGTGTAGCATATGGAAATGGTATATGGGTAGCTTGTGGTGGTGTGACTATGAATACTTTAGCTTGGTCTTCTAATGGAACAATATGGAATGGTTTAGGTACTGCTATTTTTAGTGGTTTTGGTATTGGTGTAGCTTATGCAAATGGTTTATGGGTTGCTTGTGGTAATGGTGTATCAAACACTTTAGCTTATTCTAAAGATGGTATTCAATGGACTGGTTTAGGTATTTCTATTTTTACTACTAATGGATATTGTGTAGCTTATGGAAATGGTTTATGGGTTGCTGGTGGTGATGGTACAAAAAATACTTTAGCTTATTCTAATGATGGAATTACATGGACTGGTATTATTTTAAATAATATCGCTTGTCGTTGTTTAACTTACGGAAAAGATTTATGGGTTTCTAATGTAGGAAATTCTTTATTATTGTCTAATGACGGAATTCAATGGAATATTTCAAAAAATACTATTTTCACAACAGCAGGATATGGTATTGCATATAAACCAGAAATAACAGGGTGTAATTTAATAACATATCCTTACCAATCAGGATATACTGGAACACCTGGAAATTATTCTTGTGACGCAAGTAAAGGTTATACTGGTACTGTTGGTTATAATAATAAAAATATTTTTGTTGCTTGTGGTCAAGGTACATATACTTTAGCTTATTCTAACGATGGTGATATATGGTCTAGTTTAGGTAATACTATTTTTAGTAGTGTTGGATATTGTGTAGCTTATGGTAATGGAAAATGGGTTGCCGGTGGACTAGGTACAAATACTTTAGCTTATTCCAATGATGGTACCCTATGGTCAGGTTTAGGTACGACTATTTTTAACTCTGCTGTATATGGTATAACATATGGAAACGGAAGATGGGTTGCTTGTGGACAAGGAACATTGCATTATTTAGGTTGGTCTGATGATGGTATTCAATGGACTGGTTTAGGTATGACTATATTTACTAATAATGGAAATTGTGTAGCATATGGAAATGGAAGATGGGTTGCAGGTGGATATAGTGGTGGTACTGGTATTACTCAAGCTTGGTCTGATGATGGAATAACATGGAATAGTTCTACTCGTATATTTACAAATACGTGTAATGGTGTAGCTTATGGAAATGGTTTATGGGTTGCTTGTGGAAATAGTGGCACTACTGGTAATACTTTAGCTTGGTCTAGTAATGGTTCTGTATGGACTGGATTAGGTATGACAATATTTACTGGTTCTGGATTATGTGTAGCATATGGAAATGGAAGATGGGTTGCAGGTGGTAAAGGTACAAATACTTTAGCTTGGTCAGATGATGGTACTCAATGGAATAGTTGTTTAGGTAATTTTAGTACTAATGGAAATTGTGTAGCATATGGTAATGGATTATGGGTTGCTGGTGGAAATGGTACTTCACGGTTGTCTACTGATGGAAAAAATTGGGTTATTTCAAAATCTACTTTTTCTTATACATATGGTGTATCATATAAACTTTCATTAACGGGTTGTACCCCCTCACTTCCATTATTTTATATAGTTGGTCTTCCTTCTTCTACTACTACTAAATCTCCTATTATTTATACTACTAATAATTTTACTAGTGTAAATATTACACAAATTTATTCTTCTTCTTCTTTTACTCCATCTTCAATATATTATAACAAAATATGGAATTTATGGGTTTGTACAATTAATGTAAGCGGATCCTCTATCGATACATTTGCTTATTCTGATATTGTAGGTAAATGGACAATTTCACAAACAAAAGCTAATGGTATTCCATCAAATACTAATTTAAATCAAATATTTGATAGTAATAATGAATTTTGTATCGCTATTACAGATTCAAATTTTACAACAACAATTCTTACAGGTACTGCTAATACAGCTTACGAAACTTATTCAGGAATTAATGGTTATTTTATGACACTAATGTATTATTCAACTGATGGAAAAATTTGGAATCCAATCAAAGGTTTTCCTTCTAGAAATAAATATTGTATGTCTAAAGGTCCTAGATGTATTAAATTTGCAAATAATATATTTGTTGTTGGATTAAGTGTATTAAATAGTACAAATATTATTTCTGGTGGATTTTCTATGCTCGTATCAACAACACCTAAACCTACATTAGGATCTAATTTTACACCAGTTAGTTGTTTTGATAAGTCGTGTTGTTCAATAGAATTTGCAAATAACAAATGGATAGCATTAGGTATTCATATGAATCAAATTGCTTATTCAACTTCAACTAATAATGCAGTTACTTGGTCTACTCCTCAATATTTAAGTTCATTAAATGTTCTTGAAAATAATTTGATTATAAAATATGGATATAATAAGGTTTGGATGATTGGTGGAAGAGGAAATTCATATAATTTTCTTGTATCTACAGATGATGGGATTAGTTGGAAACCAACAGGAAATGTAAATCAAGGTATTTTCGGTATTAAATATATAAATAATACATGGTATTCATATGGTTACAGTCCAAATTTATTAAAATCAACTGATGATGGTGCTACTTGGACTTCAATAAATTTATCATCTAATGTTGATTACATATATTGTTTAGGATGGAATGGTATGTAATGAAATTTTATATTTTTATTTATAATATATTATATTATAAATAAAATGGGAAACGCTATAAATTCTTGTCCTAATTTAATTCTTCCATTAAACTCTGTATCTATAAACTTAAAAGATATAAACAATACTTGTGTTAAATGTGGTGTTAGTTCCTTTGACACCGGTACTTGTAATAAAACTTGTGAAGATGAAAATAATAACTCTGTATTAACTCAAACACGCACCATCATTACACAACCTGTAGGCGGGTGGACTTGTCCTCCTTTAACTCAAACAATAAGTCCTTGTCCTGGATTAATGAGATGTGTTCTTGCTGTTGTAAGTTCCAAGTTTAAATATTCAGAAACCAATGCTCCTATTGATTTCGCTATTTCATCAAATAATAATATGTATATTCTATTCTCTACTTACATATTACAAATAAATTTATTAACTGAATTATCAAAAAGAATTGATATACCATCTAATTACACAAATCCTATTAGAATAGCAACATCACCAGACAATGATATTCTTTATATTTTTGATATTTCTACATACACTATTTTAAAATACACAACTTCTTTTAGTATATTCTATAAAAATATATTATTATATGCAATTGAAATTACAAAAGATACATTAAATAATGATGTTCTTTATTGTTATGAAAGCAACATTATTGGTGATAATACTTTTATTTCGAAAATATATTTAGATAATACAGTTTTAAAAAAAGATACATTAATATCTCGTTTTGATTCCCCATACAGTTTTTCTAGAGGACTTAAATTATCTAAAGATTCTTCTGGAAACGATGTTATTTATATAACAGATTCTAACCGACATAATATTAAAAAAATTTACAAAAATAATGAAAATATTTACACTTATGAAGTTATAGCAGGTAGTGTATCAGGAAATAGAGGTTATTCAAATACTTTGTTTAATGCACCTTTTGGAATTACTATTCACAATAATAATTTATATGTTTCTGATTTGTATAATCAATGTATCCGTAAAATTAATCTGACGACAAAAGTAATAACTACTATTGCTGGTAGCACAAGTCAAATAGCTGGTTTTCTTGATGGAAATGGTGTTAACAATAGTTTATTTAATTCACCAACAAAAATTATATATTTTAATAACGTTATTTATGTCCTAGATTATTATAATTACTCTATTAGAAAAATTGTTGACTTTATTCAACCTGTTTGTTCTTCTGTAGTCGGATATATTTCTGATCCAAATAACAAAAATATTTGTCAATGTAGCGTCGGATACACTGGTACTTTCGATTATACTGACAATATTATTTCTGGTTGTAATAAAATATACCCTTCTCAAACAGGATATACTGGTTCACCCGGGAATTATACTTGTGATACAAGTAAAGGGTATGGAGGAACTGTTATATACGGTGCAGATAGTTTAAGCGGTTGTAATCCAATTCCTTGTACATCTACAGGATATACAGGTTCAGCAGGTTCATGTATTTGTATTTCTGGTTATAATGGTAAAGTTACTTATACATACGATGGAGTTTTAGGAGGATGTACTCCAAAAACATATACTTTATCATCAGGATACACGGGGACACCTGGAAATTATAAGTGTGATATAAGTAAAGGTTATGAAGGTAATGTTGTATACGGTGATAATATTTTAAGCGGATGTTCATTTAAAACATATCCTTCTCAATTAGGATATACTGGAACACCTGGAAATTATATTTGTGATACAAGTAAAGGTTATGCAGGTACTGTTACTTATAGTACTAATAATTTAAGTGGATGTTCGTTAAAAACATATCCTTCTCAAACAGGATATACTGGAACACCTGGAAATTATAGTTGTGATATAAGTAAAGGTTATGAAGGTACTGTTACTTACGGTGCTAATAGTTTAAGTGGATGCTCTTTTAAAACATATCCTTCTCAATTAGGATACGTTGGTTCAGCTGGAAATTATATTTGTGATACAAGTAAAGGTTATGCAGGTACTGTTACTTACGATGCTAATAATTTAAACGGATGCTCTTTAAAAACATATCCTTCTCAATTAGGATACGTTGGAAATCCTGGAAATTATAGTTGTGATATAAGTAAAGGTTATGCAGGTACTGTTACTTATAGTACTAATAATTTAAGTGGATGTTCGTTAAAAACATATCCTTCCCAATTAGGATATGTTGGTTCAGCTGGAAATTATATTTGTGATACAAGTAAAGGTTATGAAGGTACTGTTACTTATGATATTAATAATTTAAATGGATGCTCTTTTAAAACATATGCTTCTCAAACAGGATATACTGGAACACCTGGAAATTATAGTTGTGATACAAGTAAAGGATATGAAGGTACTGTTACATACAGTGCTAATAATTTAAGTGGATGTTCTTTAAAAACATATCCTTCTCAATTAGGATACGTTGGTTCAGCTGGAAATTATAGTTGTGATACAAGTAAAGGTTATACAGGTACTGTTACTTACGATGCTAATAATTTAAACGGATGCTCTTTAAAAACATATCCTTCTCAATTAGGATACGTTGTTCAGCTGGAAATTATATTTGTG
>Ga0214923_10009218_pt1 | contig 10316 bp, 3 predicted proteins | sample LL1510_MetaG_FD_177993 | JGI IMG/M metagenome (GOLD analysis project Ga0214923, IMG submission 177993) | Freshwater microbial communities from Lake Lanier, Atlanta, Georgia, United States - LL-1510 | ecosystem: Environmental > Aquatic > Freshwater > Lake | place: USA: Georgia | collected 2015-10-15
GTAAAATACCGGTCCGAATTTAACGATTCACATCCCATATTTATTTATTCGGATGCTTACAATGTTGATATTTGTTTTGAACCTGTCTCAGAAAATCGTGAGGGAATACATCATTATGATAATGACGCAATGATGCGTGCGGTAGAGGATGTTCTCGCGGCATCTCGTTTAATTGAAGAACGCGAGGGTGAAAATCATGGGGGAGAAATGGATGTGCAAAATATATAATAATGTATATTCAGGCATAAGGTCTATCCGCAAACTAAATATGTGTATGGATACAAAACACCCACCCTCTTTGAGAGACCTATATCCAAACAAACTCGTGCATAAATGTATTTATGCACGAATAGATAATAAATACATTTATGCCTGAAAAGGATTGGGATAAGTCACATATGTGAAATTACTCAGTAATCAAACGTGGTACTACATTGATCGCCTGTAATTCTTGTGACATTAATTTATATGTATAAGGAATTTCTACCTTGGCAAAATCGGTCATATTATTACATGTTTTACATAGATGCACCGTGAAATCGTCTTTGACATAGTGGCGCTTATTGTCCCCCTTAGCTCCGTCATTATATGACGCAATCATACCACATTTTTTACATACAAAGACACTGTATTTATCCGATGAATCGTACAGACGTTCTCGGCAAAATCGCGACATTCCATGAGCCAGCATGACATCACGTTCCATCTCACCAATACGGAAACCACCATCGCGACTACGACCTTCCGCGGGCTGTCTCGTCAAATTCACCATGGGACCAATGGATCGACTATGTTGTTTGTCATTCACCATGTGTTTCAGTCTCTGGTAAAAGACGGGTCCGATGAATATATTTGTTTCCAATTGTTCGCCGGTTAGACCGTTATAGAGAACTTCATTACCGTAACTTTCGTAACCCATCTTTTGCAATTCCTGTGTGATCGTTTTCACATCTAGATTACCGAAACTCGTTCCATCCCCAAAGAGGCCGAGTTCTAGAAGTACCTTACCCAATAAGGTCTCTTTCAATTGTCCGATCGTCATGCGAGATGGAATTGCATGAGGATTAATAATAATATCGGGGCGGGTTCCATCCTTGGCAAAAGGCATATCGCACTCGGGAATGATGTTACCCATCGTGCCTTTTTGCCCATGGCGTGAGCTATTACCGATCAACAAACTCGGACTATGAGTGGTTTCTCTCATATAATATAGATGCGAACTTGGCATTTCAATACAATATACCGTTCCTTGGTAATCAATGAGTTCTTCTTTGTTCGATTCGTTTGTTTTTTTATTTATCCAGGGTTGATTTTGTTTTCGTATTATACTAACTTTGTAATATGTATGTTTTTGCGTGATGGTTACTGTTTCACCTGCACGAGATCCCAAATTACGTTTTCCAGTTCGCGCAATACCAGTGGGTTCTTCCGCAATCTTAACAATTCCTGACCATCCACAATGGACACAAAGTCTGGAAATATCATTTGCCAAACGTATGCTGATAGTTCCATATCGACTAAATTCATCTTCACCCTTGTATTGCATAGTATGACCATCTCCTTGTAACAGAGCCTCTAAGAATACAATGGATTGTCTTTTAGACAAATTCCAAATATAATCAGGTAAGAATTTATCCAGTGCTCCTACACTAAGCGGTTTTATATGTTGATAAATATTTGAATACTTTGAAGGAGCACCTGATATATAATAATTTCCATCGGACCTATAAGAATATGTAATTTGTAATTTTTCCAAAATTGTATTAATAAATTCCCGTTTTCGCTCTTTCAATGCTGTGATAAATACCCCGTGAGCATCACCGTGCGTGCTTCCGTCCGAAATAAACATTCCCAAAAACTGTAACCATGCATCCATATCATAAGAAACTCCGCCAATATCAATGGTGGGAATATCCGGATAGACATTCTCCATGGTCTTTTGAAACCGGACCATTTTACCCATTGCATCGCGAGCTTCCATCAACTCATACGTTTTTCTTGATCGTTTCTGCACATATAGTTTGTGATTGAGTGTGCAAATAATTCGCAATTGTTTATTTTCTAGAGAATATAATTTACCATCGGATTCCACTGTAGAATCATGATCATATACAAATTTCGCAGAAGGATATTCATAACACATTTTTCCAGCAATATCCAATGTCGCGACCTTATGTTTGGTAATATCAATATGTTGGATCTCCATCCATCCGTGATCGGTTAAAACTTGTTGTGTTGGAAGCGCACAACATTTATCCCCCAAAACGGGTTTTCGCAAAATACGGACGCGGACCTTGGCAAAATTGTATCCATCGCCATTGCGACCCGTATAGTTCTTATCAATATAGGTCTCCTCCGTCGTTCGGAATGTCTTACTTTGGTCCTCGTATTTAATTGTTTTCGTGGGGTCATTCCGATTCTCCTTGATAGGAACAATCTTCGCAATAAGGACGTCGCGATTCTCGACCAAACTGTTTTCGGGAATGAACCCCTGTGTATTGAGTTTTTCATAATTGCCGAATTTCACACCCTTGGTCTTGAGGGGATCGGGTTTGCATCGGATAATCTCGTCTCGGATAATGTTCTTGTCTTCGTCTTTCTCCGTATGATAAATCGTGGTCATGAAGAGTCCGCGATCAATCGACCCCTTATTGATTAACACACTATCCTCCTGATTATAACCCGTATGTGACATGATCGCCACATGGATCTGGCACCCAGAAGGAATCCTGTTGAGCTGAATAAAATTCATGAGCCGGGTATCGACCAGGGGTCTCGAAGGATATACCATGACATACGACGTCTTATCCATGCGTTGATCGTAATTAGTTGCATATACACCCATGGCCTGTTTTGCCATAGCACACTGATAGGTATTTCTGGGGGATTGATTATGTTCCGGGTAGGGAATACACGACGCCAATACACCGAAAATCACACTTGGATGGATCTCACAATGAGAATACGACACTTTTGCACCCGGATGATGCAAGTAATCCTGCTTGGTTTTCATGGCAACCATTGCATAATCCTGTTCGTCTGGATCGATGTATTCAATGACCGACTCGGGAATACGGCAATTGGTGAGCAAATCATTCCATGATAATTCGCGCGATGCTAGACGATCGATAATATCGCGAGTGAGGATTGCGCGATTATCGCGGACTTTGAGAACGGGGCGTGTCAAACGCCCTCCATCGTTACAAATGCGGATCTCACCTTCCTTGAAATCGAAGACGATCGATGTATAAATATTGATGATACCGCGATATTTCTTGTCTTTCATGTCATTGTAGAGAGTCATCGGATCATCGGTGACGCCGACCCAGCATCCGTTAATAAACACTTTTACCTTTCCATTGAGATCCTTGGGCGAGACCTCGGTATCGACCTTGCGAACTAGGGGATAAACATATTCGTAGAGAGACGAACTATTGGTGGGAATTGTGAGGTGGGCCATATAGGCGATGTTTTTCACGACACCAATCGACTGGCCCTCCGGAGTTTCCGCAGGACAATTATGGCTGACGAAAGATGATGCGACAAAGGAATGGTTATCACTACGAGTGGTAAAATCATATACTAATTCTGGTTCAATTTCCCGAACGGATAGAATTGGGACACTGATGCAGCCATTTTCTACAATGTTGTCTTTGATAAAATCGATATGAACCGAATTATTTGTTTTTGTCATGTTTTGCGATTTATAAAATTCTTTTATTTTTATATGTTCTATCGCTGGAGCGGATGCCCTGCGTTTCTCATCGCAATAGGTGTAATTGATAATATCCGCATATTTTGCCAGATTTTCAGAAGTGTTTTCGAAAACAATTGAAACACGCGATTTATTATCAGGTGCATCATTTGTATCAATTCTCGATTGAATTCCGAATTCTCCGAATATTGTCTTTATTTGTGACATGTATTGAATTGTATCTTCCAGATACTCATTGTGAGTTGTTTGACATGTTATACTGAGTCTAGGCGTAAATCTTACATTTTGAATTTCATACGAAAGTCTAGATCCATCCCCCCCCTGGAATGCCGATAAGAATTCGCGTTTTACCGATAATTCTGCACCAACCAGCCAATCTGGAATTGTTCGACTCATATTCGTTTTCTTACCAACAAATCCGCCCGATAACATCATAAAATATGCGAAAGAGCCATTTTTGGAAACCTCCCATGTTCGATGTGTTGTCGTATGTCCAGTTGTTTTATCTTCGAAATGACTCGTCTTTTGTTTAATGGACGCGAGGCCAAATCCTAGGGTAGAGATATCACCAACGACCTGAAATGCATCGACTTCTTCGCCTAGATAAAACGATGCACAATAATATTTTTTAACTCCATCTAAACGTTCATATAAATGTCCATCTGTATTCAATGCTCCAATTAGTCGAGCGATAATTTTGAGTTTGTGAGTAGGAATATTACGATTCAATAAATTCAATTCCAGCAAATCCATCTTATAATGTTCCAATACTTCACTGTCATTGATCTTGACTAATGTCGTATTTTCGTCTGGTATATTTTTAACAATGTGACGAATGATAACTTTATCATCAGATTTCAGTTCCTCCAAATTTTTCCATTCATATTTACCATCGTTATTGACGAGAAATGGATGATTTCCAGTAGCCTTTATTTTTCTTCCGCTAATGGTTGTCATTTCAAACAATCTATCGGGCATCTTACAAAAGAATGAATGAACGTCAGATGGTTCATCAATGAGTGTCTCTGGATTCACTGTGCTCACGCAATTTCCGTCTCGTATATCCTTTATCTTTTTGATATTCAACTTATTCGACATCAAAACGTCTGTATCGCCGGTCAAACACAGGAACCCCCACGTTGTGTTATGCAGTTTGCGAGGTGGGATCAATTCACCGCTTTTTTCGAGCGGCGTATTGATCCTACGCAAATGGCTCAAGCTCGCCACATACGTAAGCCGATTCAGTACTTGGGCGACACCCACTTTGCTACTATTGGATTGCTTGATACTGAAATCACCAGTAGAGAGAGCACGCGAAATACCATTCTCAATTGTGGTCGATTTCATGATTTTATAAATATTGGTCATATTGATAATGTTTTCGTAATCCTCGGTCGATCGCCATGATCCATTGTTGATTTCACGCACAACATGCTTTTGCATCTCTTTGACCAATTTGTTGAAATAGTTGCGAAACAGGTTATTCAACAGAGTTCCCGTCAATTCGATGCGCTTGTTGAGATACGAATCACGATCGCTGCAGGGAATCCATCCCAAACTCGTTCGCAAGAGTTTGCGCGCCATGTATCCCAACAAATAGAGTCTCTGTGCGGGTGTTTGGCAGTGGGGGAAGATATCTCCATTGAGAACCTCTTGCGCGAATTCTTGCTTCTTCCTCTGTCCCGTTTCGCGATCCATATTGATCGGTGTGAATGCAACATAGGATGTGATATGTTTTAACGCATCCTCTTGTGTCATATATTTATTGGCATCAATGATGGAGGCCTGCAAATACTCCAATAGTTCCGATTGCTTAGAGTCATCGATATCTAGTAAAATATGGTCACAAATAGCGCGATCACTCATCACACCTAATGCCCGGAATAGCACGAATAACTCGATAGGTTGCTTGATGCGGGGTACATTTACATAGATACCGTACCCGAAACCGTTGTTTTTACTGGAAACCATCATTTCCACCTGTTTGGGCGAAATGCATTTATAATCGGGAACGGATTTGATTTCGGCGTAATAAGTCCATTTTGTCGTATTTTTCCCGTCAAACACATAGATGCGATTCTCGGCGGCGCGTTCTTGTCCAAGGACGGTCTTTTCCGATCCCTTGATGACAAAATATCCACCGCAATCCATGTGGCATTCACCCATTTGAGTAGGATGAATATGGCGATTTTGATTGAGAACACAGATGGATGATTTCAACATGATGGGCATTTTCCCGATATTAATCTTTGGCAGAGTTCGCGTAATGATTTTGGGGGTATCCATTTCCTCTGTATTGCGTACAACGTATTCGATCACGACATCGACAGTCATAGCGGATGCATAGGTGAAATTGCGGAGTTTGGCCTCTTGTGGAAGCATGAGTTTTGTAGCACCATTGTTTTCATGAATCTGGGGGGGGTAGAGCTTGAAATTGGTAAAAGATACATTGACCTCCAAGAAATATTGTCCGCGTTCAGGGACCAGATCGTTTTCTGACCGAATATTGACCGGATTGAACATCTGGATCGTACGTTGGATCTGATAGTTGATAAAATGGTTGTAGGATTCGATTTGGTGACGGACCAATCGTTCCAAATGCTGCCCTTGGAAATAGGACTCGATAACTTGATAGGGTTCCTCGATATATTCACCGAGATGGGATAAAATATGTGATTCTACGGATTCCGCGATTTTATCGGGTTCGGATTCAACGACACCTGGTGATGCAGCAGAAGCTACGGATTTTTCTTCGTGGATCATATGTTTGATTGTTTTGGTTTCTTGGTTTATGACCCTTTTTACAGGTTTTTTTATAGTGACTTTTTTACCCAATTTCCCAAAATCGGGGAACGAGTCATTTTCAGACCGATTGGAAGAAGCTACCACTCCCATATCCACATTCTTCGAATAAGCATATGCGTCACACATCATTGTTGGAGTTTCGTATTGGTTCATTTTGGGTGTCTGTAGTAGCTTAATAATAGTTTGAAATCAATTTTTTATATTGTTTGGATTTTTGTTTTAGGTGCAAAATACAATGTTTTGTAAATAGTATAAAATTACATATAATATCAAAGTAACCCATGACTGAAAAACGAAAATTTATAGAAATCTTGGACGAGTATCAAAAAAAGAAGGATTTTCAGTGTCATGATTTAAACAATGTTTTACAATTATCTCAACTCCACTATTTTTCAAATCAATACTATATCAAATCCTATGTAGGAATGCATCAAAATGCCATAAACCCCTTTGCGTCATCATTGGATACACCGCGTAATCCACAAAAACCGATAAAATCTGAGAAAATTTCCATGACTGAACAAATGGAGAAAATGGAAAACCATATTTTCGCCGTAGTTTTTGACGATTTATTAGAACCACCGCCATCTTCTCCAAAAAAGACGCGAAAAGAAACCATTTCGGTTGAAATCAAATGTTTTTCCGATTTACTAACCATTGTACAAAATCATCCCTACGATGAAACTGCCGAATATAATATCAATTTGAAAGCGCTTCATCAAATAAAAACGGAATTGGAAACTTTGGACAAAATGATCGGAATGGTGGAGTTCAAAAATTCCATTGTCGATCAAATTCTTTATTTTGTGCAAAACCTGCATCTTGGAAAGAATGCCGACTTTATGCATACGGTTCTTTCAGGTCCTCCAGGGACGGGAAAAACAGAAGTGGCCAAGATTTTGGGCCAAATGTATTCCAAGATCGGAATCCTGAAAAACAATGTTTTTAAAAAGGTGACGCGCGGCGATTTAATCGCCGGATATTTAGGCCAAACGGCCATTAAAACAAACAAAGTAATCCAAGAATGTTTGGGTGGGTGTCTTTTTATCGACGAAGCATATTCATTGGCCGCGGCAGGAGATCACGATGATATTTATTCAAAAGAATGTTTAGATACATTATGCGAGGCATTGAGTGACCATAAGGGTGATTTAATGGTCATTATTGCCGGGTATGAAAATGCACTTAATGAAACGTTTTTCCGAGTGAATCGTGGGTTGGATTCGCGATTTATTTGGCGGTTCAAGATTGATAATTATACGGCGAAAGAATTGACACAGATTTTCAGAAAAATGGTCCAAGAAAATGAATGGACCTTTGATCTGAATCTTGGCGATTCTGCCCTATCAGAATGGTTCGAAAAAAAGAAGGAAAGTTTCGCATTTTTCGGACGCGATGTAGAATTGTTGTTTTCTTATACCAAAGTTGGACATGGACGCCGTATTTATGGAAAATCCGATGAATTACGCAAATGTTTGAATTTGGACGATTTGAATGTGGGGTATGCGAAATTCTTGGCCAATGCCAAGAAAAAGAATGAGAGGACCGAGATTTTTGGACTATATGTGTAAAAATCGTGTCTTGAATAACTATTATTATAGTAGATACTAGATCGACAAAATGAGTAAAGTGATTACGATCAATCCAGATTTATTTAAAATATCAAACAATCGAACCTCGAAAAAAAGAAGCAATGGTGTTAATCCCGGAATTAAAATGAAAACGACCAAGGCGGAAACTGATAAATCCAAGACATTTAGAAAAAATCAGATTCTTAAATATATTCGTCAGAAGCAAGAGGATAATATCAAAAATGCGCTATCTGTCCAAGAAAATGTAAAAAAATATATCGACCCCCCGAAACCCATAACAGATCATTTCAATAGTGATTTTGAAGAATCCCTCAAATATATGACCCATTTAGCGGAAAATAATCAGAAAAAACAGGCTACAAATAATAATACATTGCGACAATGGAATAGTTCTGGATCTACACCCCCGGCATTTGAGAAGATTCATTCGGCCATTTTACCCGTTTCTATACCCAACTCCAATCTAGATACAATTACAAATACTGCGATGAAAATAATGAACCCTGTCACAAATTTGATGCCACCACCTCAATGGGGATGTTTAAAAAATGGCTCTTTACCGACTTATCGAAAATGGGTCGGAGGGAATAATGTTACACAAAAAAATCATTCGAATGGCACTACACACACACCCTACACCAACCCTACATCCGTGGCTACATCCCCATCCGTGGCTACATCCCCATCCGTGGCTACATCCCCATCCGTGGCTACATCATTATCTCAGCAATCACAACTTTTACAACAAATGGCCAAAATAAATGAACCAGTAACCGAACAAAAACCTGCCAAAATAAATTATCCGAAACAAAAACGTACAGTTCGACGATCCTATAGTGTCGGAAAATCAAAGAAACATCCGAAAATTTCTGTATTGATATCGAATCGAACAATTCGTAATAATACGACGACCAAGACCCAATTATTGAAACAAACCCCCATTGAAGAGGTCCGCCGTTTTTTAATAAAAAAAGGGTTTATTAAGGTGGGGTCTAGCGCACCCAACGATGTTTTACGTAAAATGTACGAAACCGCTTCTCTTATTTGTGGTGAAATCGAAAATCATAATCCGGATAATTTATTGTATAATTTTTTGCATGATTCAACGAATCAATAAACGGTTTCAGTCCGTCTTATACATTGAACGGTAGGCGTTCAATGTATTCGTTTCTACCATTTGTCCCGTAGGAATACGGAATCCGACGCCCAAAACACCATCTTTGTAACAAATAGTCGCCCTAGAATGATGTTTTACAGATGACGCTGTAAAACCCCATCCTTTGTTTGCCTCTACTTCATGATATTGATAAACCTTCCAGGTCCTCAAATACCCGATTTGCCCCCCTCCTGTCAATTCGGGATTTTTTGTCATCTTGGTATTCGATCGAACAAATGGGTTTTGCATATGTCCGAATCCTTTAGATACGGCCACTTGTGGAAAGGTATTTTGATCACATACCAAGAATTCACATCCAATTATTTGTATCTTTTTCACACCTCCACGAACACGTTGTGAAACGGCAACGTCAGCGTAACATCCCAATTCTTGCAAAATTCGGTCGGCTTCCGTTTCGATTATGGGTGTAGGATATTCAGGATGAATCGTATTGTCGCAAGTATTTTGGATATGATACAGAGCAACTGGACCAGGATTGCGACGCGCATCCACCTTACGTTTTTTCCAATCATGGCGTAAATAGGCACCATAATCAATACGTCCAGCGGATAACATAAATGTCTTTTTATGTCCATATATACGAATTCGTTGAAATGTATTGTTATACCCTTGTGCATAATGGTTCGTCCTTTCCTGCGCCTGTGAAATCACACTGAAAATGAGCGAATTGCGGAAATCGTGTGTAGCAAAGATGCGATCGTGACATTTCCATTCGGTTGATCGAGATGATGTCTGATCGATCACAATCAATGTGGGTGTAGTGGGTGTTTGACGATTCCAATATACCTGGCTCGACCATTTGATATCATCCGGCGAAATGCGCTCATTTTCTTCGAATTTATCGCCCTTATCGACCACTACGAGGAAATCCTCCAATTCGGGAAAATGTGTAATGTTTTGCAGAAATCGATAGATCGCCTTGTTCTCCTTTTTCTCGCGCTTGGATCCGGATTCCATGACATACGATAGCCGCAAAACAATCATATTACGTCGGGGATCTTGGATAAGGTTCTCGCGAAAATCGCGA
>Ga0214923_10009219_pt1 | contig 10316 bp, 7 predicted proteins | sample LL1510_MetaG_FD_177993 | JGI IMG/M metagenome (GOLD analysis project Ga0214923, IMG submission 177993) | Freshwater microbial communities from Lake Lanier, Atlanta, Georgia, United States - LL-1510 | ecosystem: Environmental > Aquatic > Freshwater > Lake | place: USA: Georgia | collected 2015-10-15
ATAAGCTATCAAGTATCGATGTGGTTAATGCTCTAAATAATAATCAATTTATGACAACTGCAGGACAAACCGAAAATCAATTTATTGCCACTCCCTTAACTACCAATACTGATTTACACAGCCTCACAGAATTTAAAGCAATGACTTTGCTTTGTAATGATGGTTCTATTATCCATTTACGAGATATTGCCAAAATTCAACTTGGTGCAGAAAGCTATGATGAAGAAGCAAAGTTTGATGGTCAAAAATCGATTTTTCTAGCTGTTACTCCAACCCCTACTGCAAACCCTTTGATAGTAATTGAAAAAGTACGTCAACATTTGCCGATTCTGCGCTCCCAGTTTCCTAAAGGTCTATCAGAAAAAATTGTCTATGATGCAACGGAATACATTAAAGCGGCTCTTCATGAAGTCATTTTGACCCTAGTAGAGGCTATCTTCATTGTCATTGGGGTTATCTTTCTTTTTCTTGGTTCTTGGCGAGCGGTATTGATTCCGATTTTAACCATCCCATTTTCTTTAATTGGCATGGCAACCTTGTTATATAGTTTTCACTGCTCTATTAATCTATTAACTTTACTGGCTTTTGTGTTAGCCATTGGTCTTGTCGTTGATGATGCTATAGTGGTGGTCGAAAACATTCATCGCCACTTCGCTAAACATAAAAACATCTGGAAAGCATGTCTTGAAGGTAGCGCAGAAATTGCCAAACCGGTGGTTGGCATGACTATTACTTTAGCTGCAGTGTTTGCACCCATCGCATTTAGTGAAGGGCTCACTGGTAGTTTATTTAAAGAGTTTGCGCTTACCCTTGCTGGAACTGTTTTATTATCAGGGGTTATTGCCATCACCCTATCACCATTATTAAATTCTAAAATCTTAACCACCCATGAAGAAAAACCAAACCGCCTCTACCTTTGGTTTCAGGGAAAATTAGAGCGTGTTGAACTTGCCTACTTTAAAAAACTGACCCAAGTGTTGCATCTTCGATCGTCAGCGTTGATCCTATTGGGATTTGCTTTCATACTCGGCCCTTGCCTCTATTTATTTGCTGCTCATGAAATTGCACCTGAAGAAGATCAGGGGTTTTTCTTTGTTGCCAGCACTGGACAAACTCAAGCGACCAAACGTGCAAATCGTCCTTACACTGAAGAAATAGAAGCATTATTTAAATCTATCCCCCAAATGTCACATTATTTTCTTCTAAATAGCAGCACGCCTTTTTCTGGACTGGTGTTAAAACCCTGGAAACAACGCGATGCCTCTCAGTTTAAATTAAAGCAACCGTTGCAAACACAACTCAATCAAATTACGGGATTGAATTCCTACGCTATTATTCCATCTCCGCTGCCAGGTGGTGGAGATGGCCCCCCCTTCCAAATGGTCCTGCAATCATTTGGTGCTTTAAATGACTTGGTAGACAATGCAGAAAATTTACTGGCGGAAGCGAAGAAAACAGGGCTATTTATTTTTATAAACAATTCATTGAAAATCAATCAAATTCACTATCAACTTCATATTGACCGAGAAAAAGCAGCTTACATGGGATTTACCATGGATGAGATTGGTAAAATGCTTTCTAATTCCCTAGCCAATGGTCAAGTCAACTATTTCTCATTGCAAGACAAGCGCTATACCATAGTGCCACGTTTGGCGAAAAATTTTCGACTAAACCCCGAACAATTGCTGGAATTAAATCTGCCTAATAAAAACAACCAGTTGATTCCATTGGGTAATATGGCAACCCTGCTTCCACAGTTTGAAGCCAATGTCATCTCCCACTTCCAACAAGCCAATTCGGCAAGTCTTGAGGGCGTGTTATTACCTGGCGTATCGATGGGTCAGGCTGTGAGTACTCTACAAAAGCTAGCCACAGAACATTTGCCTAAGCATATTCACTATGATTTTGCAGGACAATCCAGGCAATATATTCAAGAACAATCTTCAATAGCACCTGTATTTTTACTGGCACTTATAACCATATACCTAGTGCTTTCTATCCAATATAATAGTTTTAGAGACCCCATTATTATTTTAACCAGCCTGCCATTGACTTTCTGTGCAGCTCTAATTCCTTTATTCATAGGCTTATCAACAGTCAACATCTACACCCAAATTGGCTTACTCACCTTAATTGGCCTGATCACCAAACATGGGATTTTAATTGTGGATTTTGCTAACCAACTCAAACATCAGTTTAGCTATTGTGCCTCAGAGGCAGTCATTGAAGCTGCCAAACTGCGCCTAAGGCCCATACTAATGACCACTTCCGCTATGATATTTGGAGTTATCCCTTTGATCTTCGCCAATGGTGCAGGTGCACAAAGTCGTATTGCCATAGGCCTGATTATCTGTTTTGGCATGAGTATTGGAACTTTATTTACGCTGTTTGTAGTGCCATGTATTTATAGCTTTGTCTCTAAAGATACCATTACAAAACATTCAGTGATTGAAGATGAGATCTCGGTCTCATCCTAAATATCTAGACAAGAAAAAATCATAGAAAAAATCAAAGTCAAAAATGCATATATCATCTTTATAGAGTAGATCTGCGTTTTATATGCGAAGCTATTACATTTTTTTTGATAATAATAGGGATAAAAAATAAAAAATCCCAAGATTACTAATCTCACCATTAAGTCTGTCAGAACTTCCAAATTTTGAAAAGAGATGACATGTTGCATTAGTGCAAACATCGCATAACGAAATGAATCTATATTATATTTAAGAAACACGATCAGATTGTGAATCGATTTATGACAGGCAATGATCAGATAATTGATGAACACTAACAACAAGCATAAAAACAGATAATTGTATTTTTGAAATCGCCGAAAAAACTTAACTAATTCTGTGCGAAACAATACCGAAGTCGTTAATACAACCAGTAGCCAAAATAAAGAACTCAAAGCCCATACCCCCTATTTATTTTCCAACGTTTCCCATCTTTCATACAAAATCACCAAGTGTTTTTCAAAGTCCTGGAGTTGTTGCAGGGTTTTTGATGTCATTTCTTCGGATTGTTGATAAAAATCTGGCTCTGCCATCTTGTCATGCATATCGGATATTTTTTGTTCAATTCTGGAGATCTCATCGGGTATTTTTTTTAACTCTTTCTGTTCATTATAACTCAGATTTGATTTGATTTCTGGAGAACTCGCTACCATCACTGGTTTTGACTCTTTTGGTAAATATATTTTCTTGGGATCCCAGTTATTGGGTAAGATTTCTTTAAAGACACCTGGTGACTCCCATACCAATAAACGGGTGACAGTGTCCTCAATTAATGCTCTATCATGACTAATTAAAATAAAAGTTCCTGTATAGCTCACCATCATAGAGGCGAATTGTTCCAGGCTCTCTAAATCTAAATCATTACTTGGTTCATCGAACACCATCAAGTTGCCTTGCTTTGCCAGACATTTTGCCAACATTAGTCGCTGTTTTTCTCCCCCAGATAAAGTATGCACCGGTCTTTGCAACTCTTCGGTCAAAAACATAAAATCTTTTAAATAGCCTGCAACATGCACTTTACCTTCAGGCAACTCGACATATTCCGCACCATTGGAGACATTGTGCATCACCGTCTGATTCATATCCAATTGCTGTTGCAATTGATCGAAATAGATAGGCTCTAATGTGTTCGTATATTGAATTCGACCGGACTGAGGTGCCATATTTCCCAACAGCATCTTGGCCAAGGTCGTCTTGCCACAACCATTGGGACCGACAATCCCTAATTTATCTCCACGCATGAGAATAAATGAAAAATCATCTACAATTTTCTTAGTCTCATATGAAAATCCAATATTTTCAGCCGTTAATAATACCCGCCCTGACCGTATCACTTGCGTGTTCCATTGCCCAGGCATGCCAATGGTTTTTTGTCGCTCTGAAACAGTTTGTCTAAGCTTTAACAAAGCGTTCAAACGCCCCTGATTTCGGGTGCGTCGGGCTGTAACACCACGTTGCAACCAATGTTCTTCAGCTGCTAATTTATGTTTTAATCGACTGTTTTCATTTTCAACGGCGGCCAATTCTGAAGCTCTTTGATTAAGGTAGGCCTCATAGCCTTCATTATACTGGCGCAAAAGACCACCCTCTAGCGCCATGATGTGATTAGCGACTGCTCTTAAGAAATATCGATCGTGGGTGACAAACACCACCGCACCTTTAAATGTGACTAAATATTGCTCTAACCAAACGATGGCCTCGATATCCAAATGGTTGGTAGGTTCATCTAATAATAACAGATCAGGATTTGCCAAAAGTGTTGCAACCAATCCCGTGCGTCGTTTCATCCCACCAGACATTCCCTTCCATGGCATCGACAAATTCAACTGTAATATTTTGCAATACGTATTACATTTGGCAACAAAATCTAGGAGCAGCGGATCATCATGATGGATTGGATGTAAAAACAACTCTTCATTTTCAATATAAAAATCAGAGACCTGACGCTCGGCTGGTAAACCTTGATATTGCTGGGTTCGATAGAAAATATCTTCAAAGACCGTCTCACCATAAGACTGCGATAAATCTTGAGGCAAGGCTGCAACTTTCAAACCTTTTTGGAAATGCAATGCGCCTTTATCTAAGACAATATGTCCCATCATCACTTGCATGAGGGTGGATTTCCCTGCACCATTGCGACCAATTAGAGCAAATCGCTGACCAGGATGAATTTGCCAAAAGGCACCATCGAGTATCACGCGATTGGCATGTTTTAATTCTGCATTTTGTAAACTTAATAACAAACTCATAGCACACAACTTATCAATCTAAAAACATAATACCCTCAAGTTCAACCAAGGCATTCCGAGGCAACCCCAAACAAGCCACAACTGAACGTGAAGGATAGGTATGATCACCGAAGTAATCCATCATTATTTCATTAAAACATTGATAGTATTGCATATCTGCAAGAAATACCGTCATTTTAATCAACTTATGCAAATCACCAGAAGCGGCCTGACAAACTGCTCTTAAATTTTGAAAGGCTTGATGGGCCTGCTCTTCGAAAATAGTACTTCGCATGGTTCCAGTTTTTGGATCTAGGCCTATTTGCCCAGAAATAAACACCATTTGACCAGCTTGAATTGCTTGGTTATAGGCACCTATCGCAACAGGCGCATGCTCTGTATGAATGATTGTGGGCATCGTTTATCCTTGTTTTTTTCGATAAATACGAGAAACATACTTGATGGCGCGCAATTTTCGCATAACCTTTGCCAAATGCGAGCGATTCTTTACGCTAATCATAAACGCAATGGAATTATGACGACCATCTTTTGGATCCACGTGAATATCAGCAATATTGGAGTCTGATTCAGCTATAGCACTGGCAATCACCCCCAATACACCTCGTTGATTGACCACATCAACGATAATCTCTGCCCAGAATTCACCTTCGACAGTATCATCCCAAGCCAAGGAAATAATCGCTTGCGGATCAAGGCGAGATTTACAAATGACTTTACAATCGGTGGTATGAATTTGAATAGAATGCCCACCACGTAATACTCCGCACACCGGATCGCCAGGAATGGGTTGACAGCAATCTGCAAATTGAATTGCCATACCCTCGGTTCCTTTGATAGCCAGAGGAAGAGAAAGATGGGTTTGTTCATCAGGAATATTATTACTTTTAGACACCAATCTTTGAGCGATAACCATCGGCATTTGCTCACCTTTACCGAGCAAGTGATAAATATCTTCTTGGTGCTTTAATTGCAAATCTTGCAATATCTCTGTCCATGATTCTTTGGGAATTTCAGGAATCTTCACCATCCAACTTTCTAATGCTTGCTCTAACATGCGCTTACCCATGCTCATCAATTCAGCATGATGCTGCATTTTCAAGTAGCTTCGTATGTTTCCACGCGCTTTACCAGTCACCACAAAATTCAACCAGGCAGGATTGGGCTTGGCAGTTGGCGCTGTAATGATCTCGACACTTTGTCCCGTGGTTAAGGGCATGCTAAGCGGAACCAATCGTCGATTAACTTTTGCAGCCACACAGGTATTACCAATCCCTGAATGAATGGTGTAGGCAAAATCAACGGGTGTTGCACCTTTGGGCAACTCTAAAATCTGCCCTTTGGGTGTAAAGACGTATATTTCGTCAGGGAAAAGATCGACTTTTACATTTTCAATAAATTCTAAAGAATTTCCGGTGCTTCTTTGCATATCCATCAAACGTTGCACCCACTCACGCGCACGAATCTGAGCATTGTTTAACTCAACACCTTCGGATTTATAAATTAAATGTGCTGCAATACCGTGCTCGGCTACCTGCTCCATTTCCTTGGTACGAATTTGAACTTCCAATGGCACACCGTAAGGTCCAAAAAGGCTCGTGTGTAATGATTGGTATCCATTGACTTTTGGAATACCAATATAATCTTTAAAACGATGAGGCAAAGGCTTATAGGTTTGATGTAGGACACCTAAAATACGATAACAGGCATCAATTGAGGGTGTGATGATTCTAAATGCAAAAACATCGGTAATCTCTGCCAATGAAAGCTTTTTTTGCTTCATTTTTCGATAAATACCATACAAATGTTTTTGTCGTCCAAACACTTTTTCGTAGGGGATATCTAATTTATTTAAAGCTACTTTTAAATCATGTTCAACTTGCTGGGTCAGCTCCCGCCGATGTCCTCGTGTTTTTTCTATCACTGCTTTCAAAACACGGTAACGTAGCGGATATAAAGCCTGAAAGCCCAAATCTTCTAGGCTCGTATACATAGTATGCATACCCAGACGATTGGCAATTGGCGCATAAATTTCTAGGGTTTCTAAGGCGATACGGCGCATCTTAACTGCAGGCATTGCTCCCAAGGTCTGCATATTATGCAACCTATCGGCAAGCTTGACGATGATGACTCGAATATCTTTGACCATGGCTAAAACCATTTTACGAAAATACTCGGCTTGAGCCTGCTCTTGGGTTTCAAATTTAATTTGCGTTAACTTCGTTACCCCTTCTACCAATGCGGTTACTTCAGGTCCAAATTTTTGAATTAAGGTTTCACGACGAACAGCAGTATCTTCAAAGACATCATGCAATAAGGTTGCCATGATTGATTGATAATCTAAACACATCCGAGCAAGAATTAATGCTGCAGCCACAGGATGAGAAATATAAGGTTCTCCAGAGCGGCGCATTTGAGGGGCATGGGCCTCTTCAGCGACAAGATATGCCTGTCTACACGCCTCAACGTGCTCTGGACTTAAATAACTAGAAAGTTCCTTTTGCAATACCTCGGCAAAATAATCCACCAAGCGCATCCTTATGTTGATGAGTTAGGAACAATTAGTCTTGATCTAAAATATCAGCTTTCACAAAACCTGCTGCTATTTCACGCAAAGCAACCACCGTAGGTTTGTCATTTTCCCAGTCGACCATCGGCTCTACACCGGTCAGGGCCAACTCACGCGCACGTTTCGCAGCAACCATTACCAACTCAAAACGATTTTCTACATTTTCTAAACAATCTTCTACTGTAACTCGAGCCATTACCCCACCTCTAAAATTAAAATCCCATATTTACATATTTTAACCAGTTGCCAACAAGAAAGATAGTAATTTACGCTCTCGTTGTATTTGAATGTTCTTTTTCAGACGCTCTGCCATAACAATCGCCTGCAACTGATGCAAGGCTACATCAAATTCTTTATTGACAATAAGATAATCAAATTCAGCAAAATGCTTTAATTCTGCATGCGCTTGTTGCATTCTTTTTTCAATGACGTCCTGATTGTCTTGTTGACGATTTTGCAATCGCTCTCTTAATGTTTGCAATGATGGCGGCAATAAAAAAATGCTTACTGCTTCTGGAATAATCTTTCGAATTTGTTGCGCACCTTGCCAATCAATATCTAAGACAATATCTATACCATTTTCCAATCGCTCTTCAATTTGTTGCTTTGAAGTTCCATAATAATTATCAAAGACCTTGGCATGCTCCAAAAATCCATGCTGCTCCACCATGGATTCAAACGCTTGATGATTTACAAAAAAATAATCTTTTCCGTTTTTTTCCTTAGGCCGCGCAGGTCTTGTGGTATGTGATATTGATAGTTCAATGTTTGACATTGATAAAATCAATTGATTGACAAGACTGGTTTTACCCCCACCAGACGGTGCAGCAACAATAAACAGCTGACCTGTTTTTATTTTTTCACTACTCAACATTTTGGATTTGCTCACGCATTTGTTCAATGAATACTTTCATGTCTATCACCAATTGACTTATTTCTTTTAAATCTGTTTTAGAACCAATAGTATTGGTCTCTCGATGCAATTCTTGTGTTAAAAAATCCAGACGTCGCCCATTATTTTTCTCATCAGCAATGACACGCTTCATCTCTAATACATGGGTTGCTAAACGGTCTAGCTCTTCAGTGATATCAACACGCATCATCTGAACCACTAGCTCTTGCTCCAAACGCTGTGGATCGAACGAACCACTCATCCATGCATTGATTTTTTGATAAAGTTTATCTTTGAGTCTAGGCGAGGCATCTTGCGTCAGCTGCATGATCTGATTGACATGTTCTTGCAGGTTATCCAGCTTATCAAATAATATGTTTTGGATAGCAAGACCTTCTTGTTGACGACAAGCAACTAAAGAAATGATCGCTTGTTTAAAACCGTCGACAATAGTCGTCATTTCCAATTCTGAAAACCCATGATTGTCATCATTCCAGATTCCTGGCCAGTTTAAGATATCGCTCGTATTTAGGGAATGTTGGATAGGATATTGAGAAGAGATGTTTAAAGACAATTCCACTAATTTTTCTAAAACCTTTTCATTCAGTGTCGGTAATTTTGAAGTCGATTGATTTCTAAACTGCAAACTTATCTCTACACGCCCTCGTGTCAAGTGTGTGGCGACGATAGGGCGCAACGTCGCTTCGATCGCGCGTACATTTTCAGGCAATCGATAACTTTGGTCTAGAAAACGATGATTCACAGTTTTAATCTCCCATATCATCACAAGCTCATCCAAACTGAGCTGTAAACGGGAAAATGCTGTCATACTATTCATCTCATTTCCTAAAAAAATAAATGACCGAACTATACCTTACTTTCGTAAAACTACCAACAAAATTTTGATATGCAATTACATTCGATTCAAGGTACCAATCCCCAGTAACCCCAATCCTTGTTTTAATACTCTTGCTGTTAAAGCTGCTAATTTCAAACGGCTTTTCTGAACTGCTTCGTCTTGACTCAGAATAGGACAATTCTCATAAAATGACGAAAACAATACTGCTAAGTCATACAAATAAGTGCATAATAAATGGGGGCAGGCCTTATTTACCACCGCATCAATGGTTTCTGAAAACTTCAACAAATGCTTTGCTAAACTATCCTCTTGCTCCATAAAAAGAGTGATTGGTTGTTGTAATTCGGTAACATCAATATTTGACTTAGCAAAAACACTACAGATTCGAGAGTACGCATACAACAAATAAGGTGCTGTGTTGCCTTCAAAACTAATCATTGTATCCCAATCAAAGACATAGTCTCCAATACGGTTTTTAGATAGATCGGCGTATTTGACAGATGCTATACCTATCACCTGTGCCATGTGTACGAGCTCTTCTGAAGAATAGACACCTGGATTTTTTGATTCAATCAGCACTTTCGCACGCAGCTCGGCTTCATCTAAAAGGTCTGCTAGTTTAGTAACACCACCATCACGACTTTTATACGGGCGACCGGATGCATCAAGCACCATCCCAAAACCGATATGTTCTAGTTTCATATGAGGATCGGCAAACCCGGCCAAATAAGCCACTGCAAACACTTGTTGAAAATGAAGCATTTGCCTGGCATCAACCACATATAGAACACGGTTAGCATGCAAAGTCTCATTTCGATAGCGAATAGCAGCTAGGTCCGTGCTCGCATATAAAAAACCACCATCTTTTTTCTGAACAATCAGCGGCAGTGGCTCATCATTTTTGCCTTTAAATTCAGGCATAAATACACACTGTGCACCATCGGCAACCTGTATCAACCCCTTCTCATTTAGAAGCTGTAAAATTTTTGGTAAATCATGGTTGTAAGCACTTTCAGCACGCACATTATCTGCGGTTAAATGTACACCCAGACGCTCGTAAATAGCATGACAGTGCGATAAGGATAGCTCAATAAATTGATGCCACATTTTGGAACAATGCTCATCGCCAGATTGTAATAAAACCACCCACTGACGTGCGCGTTCAGCGAAATGTTCTTCTTCATCAAAACGACGTTTTGCTGCTTTATAAAAAGTCTCTAAGTCATTGAGCTTGAAA
>Ga0214923_10009221_pt1 | contig 10313 bp, 6 predicted proteins | sample LL1510_MetaG_FD_177993 | JGI IMG/M metagenome (GOLD analysis project Ga0214923, IMG submission 177993) | Freshwater microbial communities from Lake Lanier, Atlanta, Georgia, United States - LL-1510 | ecosystem: Environmental > Aquatic > Freshwater > Lake | place: USA: Georgia | collected 2015-10-15
ATGGAAAAAGACCATGTAATTTTGGATTGCGAGCGGGTCTTAGTCCGGCAATAGCAGAGTCTCCCTCTGCAATAAATAGAACCCTACCTTTATCACTGGGCTTTCCTGTAGGTGGCATCAGTTTGGGGATATTATTTTTGGATGCTCTTTTAATTCCTTTTTGTGCATCTTCTAGTTCTTTTAGCTGGGTTCTTTTCTCCATCTGCATCTTGACTTCTTCTAATAAATTGGTCTTTTTTATTAGCTTATCGAGATTTTTATCCACTGCATTTCTCATATCCTCATTTAAATCGTTTATAAGATAGGATTTATCCTGAGACTTAAATCTTGGATTTAATATTCTTAAATTGACATACATATGAAAGCAGTTACGAACATCGTTTCTGGTGCATTGAGTTTTTAGCTTTTTTTCTAATGCAGAAATTTGAGATTTTTTTCTTACCTCATCACAAATTCTATTTTCTAAATATTCTATTGCAGATCCACCCTGTACTGCAAAGTTAGAATTTACCCATGCTAGTGTTTTATTTTGTCCTATCACAACAAATGCTTCCATATTTATTTGTGATACAGATTTTGAGTCAATATAGTCCATTTTATAATAAGTAAGATCAGAGCTTGCAAAAATTTCTTCTAACCCTTTTTTAAACTTATATTTTTCAGCCTTGTTTTTATGTATGAATTGAACCTCTAGTCCAGGATTAGTCATTGCAATATCCTGAAGATATTGTTTGAGAAGATCTACATTAAATTTTATATCTAAATCATTAAAATATTTGGGATCAAGTTCGAATTCAACTTTTGTACCATGCTTATCACCACAGGGCTTGATACTTTCAATCATATTATTTTTTTCTAATAAAGGCTCTAACTTAATGTATTGATCCTTGCTAAAAAAATTTGAATCCTTAAATGACCCATGTTCATCAAAGTATAAAAAAGCCTTTTCTGTTATTTCTGGTGTTAACTTATAAGAGCGAATTTGTTTTTTTACTTCTTCAGCTAAAGTAAATTGTTTTTTATATAATTTTCCATTATTGGCAGTCTCTACTCTAAAAAAACTGGATACCATTCTCACCAAACTTATACCCACCCCATTTTGACCAGCCACATGATCTTCTTTTACCTTATCATCAAAATTTTCCCCATACATAAGATGGAGATATACGCCCTCAGCATTATCAGAAGGAATTCCCCTGCCATTATCTTCAACCGAGATACGTTTTTGATCGGTTGATAGACCCACTATGAGTTTGGACATTTTATCTTTTAATTGAATTGCTTTATCATTCAAATTTTTGCGATACTCATCTACAGCATTCATACATGCTTCATCCAAGCATTTTAACTTTGCTGGAATATCCTGGATCTCTTCATGAGATATTAAATAATTATCATCCTCTGCCTTAAAAAAATGTTGTTCAAATGTAGAAAGCGAATTTTGTCCAAGCCACATCCCCGTTCTCATTCTTACGTGTTCAACGTTGGATAATTTTTTGAAATTTCTGGATTGTTTTGAATCGTCTATTTTCATTTAGTATTCCTATTTTTTATCCCACTTTGTTTTTAATTCGCCTAACTCATTAATCATAAAAGCAACTAATTTATCATCTTTTTTGTATAATGCAGTATACTCATCAAATTTAGATTTTGCCTCTATTATAGCATCCTCACATTTTTTTACCTCATCGAGTGTCATACGATATACAGGTATTGATGCAAGCCATTCAAAGTAGGTAAATTTTGCTTTTTTTAATTGATCCTCAAAATCAGCCTTAGATTTAATAGTAATAACTTTTAAATTCCATTTTTCTTTAATAAATCTTATTAACTCGGAGTTTCTATCAATTTTTTCTTGTTCAAGATTTGCTAATCTCTTAAATCTTCTAATTAAATGTGTCTTACGGAAATCACAAAATCTTCGAATTATTTCTTCAGGAGTAACATTTCTGAGTCTACCTTCGTGGGTAATTACATTGTATGTCAATGCTTCGGAATGTTCTTTGCTGAATATTTCCTTAATTTGTTCATCTGTGGGCTTCTCACCCCTTCTATAAACTAATTCAATTTTAAATTTTTGACTGGAATGATCTACATAATCTTTAAACCATCCCTCCCTTTTTTCCAGTAAATCATCGAGATAATTCACAACCTTCTCCCGATTGTAAGACATGGGTGAGTCCGTTAAGTAGAGAGTTTCTCCCTCCCACTTAAATGCAAATGTGGTTGTCATTATTTCTGTCCCATTGTCATTTTTTGACAACCGCACCTCTCCACCATAATCCTTGTACCAGGGTTTAATTTTTTTTGTTTTGGATGTCCTTAAGTAAGATATTTGGGATTCTATGATATCTCCCAATTTGTGTCCTGGTATAAAACATCTAAAACCGGTAGCTATGCCCTGAATATTATTCAATAAGACAATGGGTACCTTACCTACAAAATGGATTGGTTCTTCCTCAGTTTCATCGTAGTTTTTAACATAATCAATATCAGGAAGACTCTCAAAAAAGCCTAAATCTTTTGCAAAATCACTCAATTTAACTTCAGTGTATCGAGGAGAGGCAATAGCCGCTGGATCCAATACATCTCCAAAGGTTCCCTCCCCACTCACTAGGGGAATATTATTGGCAAAGGTAAAATCCTGGGCCATTGCCGAGAGTGCATCCTGGATAGATCTATCCCCATGGGGATGATACCCCATAGCCAATCCCGCAACTTTTACTGTCTTGGTATAGCGATTTCTCGCATCACTGTTCCACATAGACCAGAGAATCCTTCTTTGGACAGGTTTTAGCCCGTCTATCTCATGAGGAATAGCCCTGGAGTCACAAACATATCGGGAATACTTTCTCTGATCGTCATTTACCTGATCTTCGAAGGATATTTTTGGGAGGTTGTCAAACTCGTTTTCTGTCACATTATTTTTCATCTTTGAGCCGTTTTTAAAAATACCTATTCTGCTTGTCAACTCATTTAATATTCGTATTGTAGGATGTAGTGAAATAGTATATTAAAAATATCTAAAAAAGTCCTAAATATCTTGAAATATAATAAAAAAACTCAAAAACATATCAATATCTTTTATTTAACGATTTATATACCAATTTTTCTTTCATTTTCGTTAAATTGTACTCAGGAAATTAAACAAGAAAAAGAGAATCACCCAAGCATTGAAAAAGAGTCGAATCACACTTTTTTTGTTTCGGGAGGGGATACAAAAAAACTCTCATTGTACTCTGATAAATTTTCTTCCAAGATATCCCTTTTAGGTATTTTTCAGAATCAGGGAGTGAATCGAGCCTTCCATATTGAATATATACTATCTGCGATATCCAGAAATTCCCTCGAAGAAACTGAAAAAATATTGTCTAAAAAAATACCAAGATATACCATACGGGAGAAAGTTATTTTAGGAAATTTTTCAAAGAGTGAAAGACAGGGTCTTTTTGACTTTACTGCTAATATTGTTTTAACAAGATCCTATAGCGATGTAGACCTTGTAGCCCTTCTCTCTAATTTACAAAAAGTTGAGTACTCTCAATTTCCAATTCAGGAAAAAATTCTTTTTAAACCTAAGAAAAACTTTCAACTTTGGAAGGCGGAAGAGTGGAGTTTAGAGGGAGGAAATACATATATATGGAGAAACTTTGAAGAAGACTCTATATTATTAGCAAAAATTCCATATACCGAGTATATTTCTACAATCGGAGTCACATATTCAAAAATTAATACATTTGATGACTACATATATTCTCTCTATAAAGGGGAGAGTGTTCCTCTGTTTAGCTTTTTCGATTTTACAATAGTCTCTAAATTAGAGGACGGGACAAATTTGCAGGCTCCTATAAAAGGGAAACTAAAAGAGGCAGGCAAAAATTCTCTTCCCAAACTGTTCCTAGTTAAAATCCTGAACTCAAATGGAAATTAGAACAAGATTTGCTCCCTCTCCCTCCGGTTTTTTACATGTTGGTGGTGCTAGAACAGCACTTTTCAACTATCTTTATGCAAAATCCAAGGGGGGAAAATTTATCCTAAGGATTGAAGACACCGATCAAGATAGATCAACCGAAAATTCCTTTCAGACTATTTTAGAGTCCATGAAGTGGCTTGGAATGAATTGGGATGAGGGTCCGGAAGTGGGTGGGGAATTTGGGCCCTATAAACAATCTCAAAGACTGGACATTTATAAAAAATTTACTGATATTTTGCTCGAAAAAAAATTAGCCTATAGATGCTTTTGTACTACAGAAGAATTGGAAGCAAAAAAGAAGCAATCCGAGGCAATGGGTATTCCTTATATTTATGATGGACTACATGCTGGAATGACAGACAATGAGATACAAGAAAAATTAAATAAGGGGGAAAGCTTTACTATAAGATTTAAGGTTCCCCATAAAACTATCATTGTAAATGATGTAATACAAGGTAAAGTAAAGTTTGAAACTAAATTAATAGGAGACTTTATTATTGTAAAATCCGATGGTTTTCCGTCATACAATTATGCTGTTGTGATTGATGATTACTTGATGAAGATTTCTCATGTTGTTAGAGGAGTGGGTCATTTATCAAATACACCCCGTCAAATTATGATTGCTGAAGCCTTGGATTTTCCAATACCAGTTTTTGCCCATGTTTCTGAAATTGTAGGAACGGATGGAAAAAAATTATCCAAGAGAGCAGGGGCTACATCTGTATTGGCATTTAGGGATCTGGGTTATTCTGAAGAGTGCTTTGTTAATTATATGGCTCTTTTGGGTTGGACTTCTGAAGATGGAGTAGAGTATTTACCAAACTCGAAGACATCAGAAATTTTTGATATAGAAAGATGCTCAAAATCGCCCTCAACCTTTGATGTGTTTAAAAAAATGAAAGAAGAAGAGAAGGAGTCTGTAAATCTTACGTCCCTTACAACTGAAGAATTAGCAGATTATTTAAATCCTAAATCAAAGCTAAATTGGCTCTCAAATAAATACATTCGTGATATGGATATAGGTGTATTATCGGAGAGAATATTAAATTTTATTAAAGACTCGAAAGATATTCCTGAAGAAATCAAAAAGAAAGAAAATAAGACTCTAACTTCTATTTTAGAGTCCATTCGAGTCTATTTGGATCGTCTGTCACAGGCTCCTCCCTATATCAGTGAATTTTTTAATAATAACATTAATATTGAAGATGATAATGCAAGAGAGATTGCAACATCCGGAAATGCGACTCTTGTAATGCAAACTTTTTTTAAGCAAATAAAAGAAAATAATCCTCTAAGTGGAGAAGATTATAAAAAGTTAATGGACAATACAGGTTTAATTACAAAAGAAAAAGGCAAAAATTTATTTATGCCTATTCGAGTTTTGACAACAGGTAAGGCACATGGATTGGAGCTACCGATACTATTTCCACTCTTGGGAAAAGAAAAATTAATTCTTAGAATGGGTAGAATCGCGGAGGAATTAAATTTATCATTAGCTTAGTTAAAGCATAAAAATTAATTCTTAATTCAAATAGGAATTTATGCTGATAATTTGTGATACTTGAGGGAAGTTTTTTTCTAAAAATTTAAATAGAATTGAAACTTCTTTCTCTTCTCCTATAATTCTATATGTATCACATAATTGAAGTATATTGATAATATTACTTTCATTTCTCTCCTTAGAAAGTTTGAAGTACTCTATACTTTTATCAAATTTTTTTAAATTTTTATAACACAGGCCTATTTTATAAAATAAATCTGAATCTGAATTTTCAGATATTAATGAAGAATATATTTTTAGTGCTGATTCATAATTTTTCATGTGTAAATAATTATCTGCTTTTACTCTATCTTCAAAGCTATCTCTTATATCTAAGTTTGGAACTGTGTACTCAAATTTTTGGCAATAAATTTGGATTATCGAAAAATCATCCGAAAATCTCCCATAATTTTTAATTTCTTGTATAAAAAAATCTAAGTCTCCATTCGATTTTTCAAGTAGATTAAAAAATAATTTCTCTGTATCAATTTTAGTTCCTCCATAGATTCCACCTAATTCTATCGATTCCCTTCCATCTGATGAAATATAAAGAATATCTTCATTTTTAAGTTTAAAGGTATTAATTAAAATATCTTCTTCTAAAGAGCCTACTAGAGAGTGTATTGACTCATTTAGATACTCTAGTTTCTTATCTCTTAATAATATATTTCTGGGATGTCCTATTGAAAAGTGATACATATCTCCATTCGTTGAATCAATTAGACCTATTGAAATTGAGAGAAACATATTTCCATTGAAAGATTTATAGATTTCATTTAGCTGAAATAAGGTTTTCTTTAAAAAAGATTGAGGCTTTTCATTAAATTTTTTATTGAGTTCATTTTTTAGAAAAACTCCAGCAGATAACGCTCCAATTGAGCCTTTTAATGATTTTCCTGTAGCATCTATATTACAAAAGAATAGATAATTTATATCGTTATCAAAATTATATAAATTTTTAGTAATACAAATATCTCCTCCAAGGTAATGAGTTTTTCCATTAAAAAAGAAATTATACTTCTGTTCGAGGTATGATTTTACTTTTATATATCTGAATTCTTCATGCAAATATTGAAATGGATTAGTAAGTAATGAAGCAATATATAATTCTTTAATTAATTTATCCTGAAGCTCATTATTTTCTATATTAGCAATACTTAATGAATTGAATTTATCCTTTAAAATAAATTCTAGATTTTCATTTCTACTTTCAATTTTATTTAATTTATGACTGATTTCTAGTATCTTATGGGAGCTAACTATTATAATTAGTGAGGATATTAGAATAAATTCATAAGAAAAATCAGAAACTCTATAAAATAGATTATAAATCTCAAAAATTACAGACAAAAAAAGCAAAAGAATATAAGGATAAATTACCCTACAAAAATTAATTTTTTTAGCTGAACCCCTAGATACTTTTAAGATAATTATACTATATATCGGAATAGGTAAAAACATTCTTATTGAACCAGGAATTAAAGAATCTGAATTTAAACCAGAGAATAAAAAAAGAATAATACCAGCAATAGTATATATTTCTATAATATATATTTCTATCTCATTAATTGCAATTTTTGACTTTTTAGAGATATATTTATAAAGATAAAATAGACTTAAGAAATAAAATAAAAATTCTAATTTGTTAACAAGATAATAATTTGATTTGAAACCCATTAAGTTCATAAAATTTGTTATAGAATATATGGCACTGAGTGATAATAGAAAGTTTGTTGAAAATAAATATCTATGTTCGGTTTCATATTTCCTAATGAAAAATAATCTCAAGTGAAATAAAAAAAATATAAAACACAATATATATATTAGATATAAATAGTATTTATCTTTTATATTTTCTATTAAAAAGGAGATAAAAACTGAATTTTCTTCTCCTACAATCATTTCAGAGGGAAATCCTATTTCTTCTTCAAAATAGAGCTTTACTAAAAGTGTGTTTTCAATATCATAATTGATAGATTTTCTTGGTATTGTGAAAAATTCATTAATTCCCCTGTGATTCCAATGTGTACTACTATTTTCTATATTACTAGATATAAGTTGACCGTTTAAGTATAAATCTTTTTCCCATTGAAATTTATTTATAAAAAAAGTTATATTTTTATTATTTAACTCAGTAGGCAAAAGAAATTTTGCTTTTAGCCAAAGATATCCCCTTTTTTGTGGAGCAGCTAAATTATTTGGATTGTTTAAGTCTTTTGGAACATTTTTAAAATTCTTATCTAAGGATTGAAAAATACTTTCTTCTTGACTGGAGATGGAATATTCCCAATTTAAATTAATTTTACTTTTGAAATTTTCAGAGATATAGCAGTTGTACGTAAAAAAAACTACAAATAAAATAGTTAGTTTACTTAAGAATTCTAAAGCTATAAACATATTTTTCCATTATTATTAAAAATGATAAATCTGCTAGTTCAAAAATACATATTTAAATAGTACAGAAATAATTTCTTTTTAATTTATAGTCCTGCTAATATGGAATGAAAGCTCGGAAAAGAAGTTTCAATCCAAGATGAATCATCAATCTTTAAACCTAAATCTAATACTTTATTTAAGATTAAAAAACTCATGGCGATTCTATGATCCATAAAAGTTTCTATCATTGCTAATTCTAAGGATTGTACTTCCGAGAATTCATAACCATCTTTGAATTCTTCTATATTGATCTTCATTTTTTTTAAGTTATGCACCATTGAATGAATTCTATCACTTTCCTTAGCACGAAGATCTTCAGCATTACTAATCTTGAATCCTCCCTCACTAAAAAGTCCAGCTATTGTTAAAATTGGTATTTCATCTATTATAGAAGGAATTAAATCTTTTGAAATTTCTGTCTTTTTAAGAGTGGATGGATAAACCCTCAGGTTTCCTGTAATTTCTCCGCATTCTTCCCTTAGGTCTTCTTCGATAATTTTACCGCCCATACTTCGAAGTACTGTAAGTATGCCAGTTCTTGCAGGATTGAGACCTATATTTTTAATTAATAAATTTCCTTTTTTGGCCAATAGACCAAGCACAATAAAGAAAGCAGCAGAAGAAATATCCCCTGGAATCTTAAAATGGGCTCCCTTAAAAATGAAGGGTGGCTTTATTACAAATCGATGACCCTCTTTTTTTTCAAGGCTACCACCCAGAAACTGCAACATATTTTCTGTATGATCCCGTGACAATTCAGGCTCTTCATAGTCTAGTTCGACGTCGGAAGAAATTGCCGCTAGCATGAGACAGGATTTTACCTGTGCACTTGAGAGTAAGGCCCTGTGCTTATTATGGTAGTTCAATATCCTTCCAATAATCTCAAGGGGTGCCGTTTCCTTATCATTTAAGGATTTAATTTGGGAGCCCATGATTCTAAGGGGATCTATAATCCTTTTCATAGGTCTTTTGCGGAGAGACTCATCCCCGCTGAGGACTGCTCTAACATTGGGAAGTCCCGCTATAAGACCCGCGGCAAGACGAATTCCAGTTCCCCCATTTCCAAAGTCCAATTCATCATTAGGAGAATGTAATTTCTTTTTACCGGGACTAATCACTCTATATTCGTTGGGACCAATTTTAGAATAGTCCACACCTAGCTTAGAAAATGATTTCATTGTATTGAGAGGATCCTCTGCTTCCAAAAATCCGCTAATCCTGGAAGTTCCCTCTGCAAGAGCGGAGAAAAGGACTGATCTGTGGGATACGGATTTATCTCCTGGTACTTCTATTTCAAATAAATTAGGTAATTCGATACTGGATTTCAGCATATTTAAGAAGATCCCTGTAACTTTAAAAAAGGTACTTCACCAATAATTCTTCTCATGGCAACATCAACCTGCAGGGTTTGTCTGCCCGATCCCTTAAATGTTCCCCTAACGGGAGATATATCTTCAAAATCCCTTCCCAGTCCCACACGGATATGCTTTTCGGAGGAGTACATATTATTGGTAGGATCCAAACCATACCAGGAATAATCGGGCATATAAACATCAATCCAGGCATGACTTTGTTCGGACCCAATCATATTGGGGTTAGTGGTTGGATCATAAGTTTCAATGTATCCACTCACATACCTAGCGGCAATACCCGCCGAGCGAAGAAGACTTATCATGGTGTGAGAAAAGTCTTGGCAGACACCTTCTCTTTTAAGGAGGACCTGATCTACGGGAGTGCTGATCTGGGTGGAACCAGAACTATATTTGAAGTCCTTGGTGAACATTCTATTCAAGTCCCAAACAGCTTCTGAAAGTTTTCTATCGGGGTCTAAAACCTTTTGAGCAAAATCCCTAACTGTAGGGGTAAACTTGATGAATTGGCTTTCATTGATGTAATCATAAAATTCATATTCATATTGCTTAAACCACTTTGCCGCCTCTCTAATTGTAATATCTGATTTTTGAGCCTCTAGTGAGGGAACAAAAGTAGATACATCACTGGTGGCTGTAATTTCCAGGGAACTATGTCGAAAGGGAACACTAAATTCATGTACCAGATTTCCAAAAAAATCCCTGTGGGAGTAAACTGGAACATCGGGCTTAACCTCAATGGTATGAGAATTTACTGATTGGCATATGGTTTCTAAGGGGGAAACTTTTACTTTGGAATAAGACTCGAGAGCTTCCCATTCATAAGTATAAATTGTTTTGTGTACTAAAGTGTACCTGTTTTGCATTATCCTACCACCGTGAATGGAGTTGGGGAAGATACATTGCTATACCTATCCATAATTTGATTTCCTAAAAGTTCAATTCCGGATTTTAAGTCTCTGGCCCAAAAGCCCGGAGTTATTTCACCCTTTGG
>Ga0214923_10009222_pt1 | contig 10312 bp, 9 predicted proteins | sample LL1510_MetaG_FD_177993 | JGI IMG/M metagenome (GOLD analysis project Ga0214923, IMG submission 177993) | Freshwater microbial communities from Lake Lanier, Atlanta, Georgia, United States - LL-1510 | ecosystem: Environmental > Aquatic > Freshwater > Lake | place: USA: Georgia | collected 2015-10-15
GCTAAATACTGATTTTCTCCAGTTAGTTGTCTAAACTGTTCTAAAGTACATTTACTATAATCCATTGGTAATATAGTATATATACTAACGTTTACTTTAAGTTTTTACTAATAATAGTGTTTTCTATTTCATTTTTAAAATAATTCATATAGATATTTTCAGTATAGTCTAGTTTAACTTTTTTATTAGTAGCTACATCTAAGGCCTCTTTTTCCTTAAAAAAGTTAGTTTCCATTAGTTCAAACCCATATTTTTGGAGTTCACTTGAGTTAGAAACACAGTTTTTACCAGTAGAAAAATAGATATCACCTTTTTTATTGGGAGTTTCTATATGAGTTTCATAGATATAGTCTAATAAATTATATTTTATACAGTAGTCATATATCTGACTACCACCTATTACATAACAGTTATTAAACTCATTACGTCTAAATCCCATAGAAAATATAAACTGCGGAATACTATGGAAAAATTCAATTTGTCTATTATCTATATGAGTATCATATATTCTATTATAATACTGAGCATTAGATGTAAGGACACAGTTTAGTCTATTTGGTAATGGTTTTTTAGGAAGTGAATTCCAAGTATTCAATCCCATTAATAAAACATTTGGTTTACCATTAAATGTAGCAGTTGTTAGTTCTCTAAACCTCGCTAGATCTCCTTTAATGCTATAGATTAAACTATTAGTTCCTCTATAGCCAATAGCATTATTATAGTTAGTACAGACAATTCCTATGAATTTCATATATAATAGAACTATAGTACAACAAGTCTCTATATAAAAATCTTTATATAGGATATATATCTATATGGGTTTATTTTATGCTTCCACTGTATTAGCTATAGCAATATTTTTATCTGGAGTTATCCATAAAAATATCGATATGTTAGAGGGATATCCACTATATTCACTTATAAAACCATATCTAGTAGAAAGGGGATATCTAATCGCAGCTATTATGTTTATACTACTAGCTTTATTTTGATATAGCTAAAACACCTGATATTTTCTTGATTCTAACATTAAGTTTTTCTATGACAATATCTATAGAAGAGCATGTAGAAATATCGTCTTTATAGGTTTGTTTTAAATTCCCTAATCCCTCTATAGCATTTTTCATTTCATTAATAAACTGAAGCAACATTTGTGAGTTTTCTTCCTTAAACACTATATTAGTTTTAGAAACTCTAGCATAGTAGTTATTTTCAATAGTTTCCTTTCCTACCTCACTGCTATATATATGGTCTATAGTTTGAAATAATTTAAGTAAAAGTTCCTCTAAGTGTTTAACTGTAGTAGTTCTAGATTCAGCATAGTACCACCTAGATATAGGTTGTATGAGCGCAGGACTATCAATTATAAACGCATTTTCATAGTAATAGAGTTTATCACCAGATTTAATTTTAGATAGTATTTTTAGGTTAGTTAGACAGTTATCTCTAACAATTTCAAATGATTCATTTCCTGAAGAGTCCATAGTTTTCTATACTATATATAAGAAATTTAATCTTTAATTAGTTTATTCTACAGTTACTACTTTAGCTAGGTTCTTAGGAATATCAGGATTAATACCATTTCTAATAGAAAGGTAGTATGCCAGCAATTGAATAGGTATAATCCCTAAAAGTGAACTATAGGAATAGTTTTCAGGAACTATTACTATCTTGGCCTTTTCCAACTGTGTTTTTAGCTGTTTACTATTAGATACTATATATATTGGAGCATTTCTTGATACTATTTCTTCATAACAATTTAGTGTTTTACTATAGTGAACCTGATCTAAATTAAATAATATTACTGGAAAATGTTCATCTAGTAGTGCGAACGGACCATGCTTTAGTGAACTTGATGAATAACCCTCACTGTGTATATAGGAAATTTCTTTTATTTTTAAAGAGCCCTCTTTTGCTATATATTCATCACTTCCCTTTCCCAATAAAAACATGTTTTTAGAGTATATTTCTTGACTTAGTTTTTCTATGTCTTCTCTGACACTTTCTAGCGTTATCTTAATATCATTAGATAGGTTCTGTAGGTCACTAATATATTTTTCTCTTATTTTTCGATTAGTATTTTGGATTCCAGAAAACCATATAGCAATTAGAGAAAGACATACTACCTGACTAATAAATGATTTTGTAGAAGCTACCCCTATCTCTCTACCCGCATTACAGTAGACACCACAGTCTACCTCTCTGGCAATTAGTGAATCTACAACATTTACTACTCCTATTGTAGTTATATTATTTTTTTTAGCTATATCAACACATCTATGTAGATCTTTTGTCTCACCAGATTGAGATACCATAATAATAGCAGTATTCCCTATTTTAGGAATATCATTTTCATTAAAATCGGCTCCGTCAACTACCTGAACAGTATTAAAATTACATAGCTTTTTTAAATGATAGGCTCCATATTGGCTAGCAAAATAACTAGTACCACATCCTAATAATATTATGTTTTCAATAGATTTTAATATATCTAGGTGTTGTTCTAAGCCACCCAGTTTTACTTCCTGGTTATTTTTTATACGACCACCATTGTTGATAGCACATTGAATAGTAGTGGGCTGTTCATAAATTTCTTTTAATGTCCAGTGATTATATGGATATGGACTTTTACTAAATTCTAGGTAATTTGTACTATTTCTGGTATAGTTAAAATTGGTATTTGTAGAAAAACTAATATTCATACTAGTGTCTATTGTAATTTTACAAATATCATCATTATGGAGTGTAATATAGCTTTTTACCATATTACAAAATCCACTTTGTTCTGATGTAACTATACAGTAGTCATCTGTTATTCCCAATAGAAGTGGCGATCCATTTCTAACACAATATAATGTATTTGTTTCATATAATGTTTGTATAACTAATCCATATGTACCTCTTAAGGCGTCAATCGTTTTTTGTATAGACTCTAACACATTTTTTGTACTATTATAGTTATATTCTATTAGATTAACTATAACTTCTGTATCTGTTTGAGAATAGAATTTAAAGCCTTCCTTGATAAGCATATGTTTAAGTTCCATATAGTTTTCTATTATTCCATTATGAACAATAGAGAATAGACCACTGTTTGAAATATGTGGGTGCGCGTTTATATCGTTCTTTATTCCATGGGTAGCCCATCTATTATGACCCATAGCTATATGACTATCACTAAATATACTATAGTCAATCTTTTTTAGAATACTAAGAGCATCTTCTTTAGCAGTAGACGCATATTTTTTTATAAAGAAACTATCTCGGTCTACTATTGAAATTCCAGCTGAATCATAGCCTCTATTTTGAAGTTGATATAGAGCATCTATTACTATATTAACAATATATTTACCATCTCTAGTACATATGCCAAATATTCCACACATATATATTTATTGTTAGATTTTAATACTTATGTGATAACGAATATTTAGTTGATATTAAACATAAATTCTTTTTTTTCTAACTTAGGCATAGTATAATTATATAGGTAATAGCTATACTTATTTGCCTTTTTAAAGTTATAGTCTTTAATTATAGGTATATTATTAGCTATATAGGGAATTGTTAGTAATCCAAAACCATTTTTTACCATATCGTTTTCAAAGATATAGAAATTTTTATAACTATCTCCTATTATATAGTCTATATCAAATGACTTATAGCATTGACCAAATATAGTATAGTTTCCAGGTTTACCTATGATTACTAAATCACTATTACCTAAGACATATATAGAATATTTATCTATCTCTTCTAAACTATATAGTTTATATAAGCTATACTTTTGGAGACTTCGGTTAATAGTATTAATTATAGTTGTTTGTTCTATTTTTTCCATATCTTTAAAAAGTGATATGGGTTTTTTTAAATCTTTGTCTAAATTTTTATAAGACTCAATCAATTTATAGTAGTAGTTACTACTAAATATTGGTAAAAATGGCAACCTACTACTATCTATTTTAAATATATAGGATTGACTTTTACTATTAGCATTTAACATAGAGGATATTAGTAAGGTAGCCGCATCTTGATTTCTGAACCCACTGGTAACACATAAATAGTCCACATATATAAAATTAGTTTTATAGTTTTTATAAATTATATCTATTGGGCGTCCATGAATAAATCCAACAATAGTGTTAGAATGTTTTAGACATATGTTTATAGAGTCTAATAGACCTATATTATATTCGAAAAAACTACTATTTATTTTAAAATATGGAGAAAAATGGTCATATATTAGTTTATATGCTAGTTCAGACTCTTTCCTATCTAACATTGATATAGCTAAATCGTGTTTCTTATCTATATTAAATTGAAATCTGGGTATATCTGCTATTTTTCCAAATGTATCGCTATAGGTTCTCATAACTGGCTGGTTATCCCAAAAAATGTGTTTAGGTCTATATTTAGCTAGTACTAATAGTACTAATATAGATATAATTAGAGAAACTATATGTAACATATCTTAGTTAGATATAGTTTTATTAATAAAAAAACTTATTTTATAAACATCATTTGTTGGAAAAGCTTTAAAAAGTATTGGTTACACTGTAAACTATTACTAGAAGCCATTATATACTTAGCTTCATCTATAGGTTTAAGTGGATATTCTATCTTAGGAAATGGGTTAGTTATTAGATAGATAGCAAAGAATAATAGGTTAGACTTACTACGTTTACTACCTTTAGTAAAGTTACCACAGTATAGGTAAAAAAGAATATATACTAGTTTTTTATTATATTCATTTGTGTAGTGTTTTACTATATCCCATATTATCCATACAAAGTCACGTTTAAGTTTCATATCTATACCTGGGATTTCTCTATATCCAACAACCATAGTACCTTTATGAATATATTTTTCATAGTTAGCTATCCAGGAATACCAATAGATAATTTTCTGTTCTCTCATCTGTAAACTACTATTAGAAATGTATTGACAAATCTCAGACAATGCTATAATAATATCTTTAGGATCATCTCGTTTTAAAAACTGTTGTACTAGGTTTAGATTTTTACTAACTAATCCTTGTCGCTGACGTTTCATATCAAAGTCCACCTGTTCTATTTTAGGCATTTTAAATAGTTTGTTAGTGTTACATGTGGTAGTCAATGTTGTAAAAAAATATAGCCAATTGCGAATAGTTTGGTCATTTACTAACTGGATAGTATGTTTTTTCTTTATAGACGCATCTATTCTATTCCAATACTTATAGAATGGATAAATAAAAAAAAGTGCTTGTGGACAGGCTATATTTATATTATCTATGTAGTAATTTAGTGAGTCATTTACAAGTTTTTCTATATAGCCCGAACATATTAGCTCAGCAAGATATAGTAAAATACCATTGCTATTTCTATTGTTTAGTCCAATACTATAGTTTTTCCATATATCTTTTTTAGGATTTCCCAGACATGTATTTGGTGATTTACTATTTATCATGAATGTAGATACATATTGTTTAGCCAGGTATCTATTAGTCATCTATAGGATAGTAATATAGATTATTAATAAAGGCATATATTTTTATAGAAATTTAAACATTTGTTATATAGGTTTTTTCTAAAATTTCTATAAGCAACTTTTCCCATTGGCTTGTTATCTTATCTACCTGGTCCATCTTACCACTATTTTGTAATGGAATGAATGGGTCTAAAATATAGTGTTTATAGTGGGATAGTAGTGTTAGTAAAATTCCTATATGGGTTTTATTATGATACTGAAATGTGTTGGTCATAGCTATTTTATGTAATTTATCACTAAATCCAAGATTATATAAATAGTTGGTGGCTTCCCATTTTTCCTCATTAGTTAAACCTAAAGGACTCTCTAATAGTTTATCCATTAGATAGCTAACAGATATATGTTTTTCTCCAGTATAGTGTATCCAGTTTTCATAACCAGATAGCTGTGGAATAGTTGTAACTACCTTTTCTATCTGTTCTTTCAATGCTTTTACCCTGTTATCACAGTTGTCACAACTACAGTTAAATGCCATCAACTGGTATGGTTTAGATATGGACCCAAAGCCACAACTATAGGTTTCTCTAATAGTTTTATAATAGGTAATACTATAGCCTACTTTAGGGTTACTATTAGTACAGGTAAAACCTAATATTTCTCCTAAATATAGCTCAAAATCACTACTAGATAAAGTACTATGTTTATCTATAATATTTATATGAGATTCTGGCTTAGAAACAAAATAGTTATCATTAAGTTTATCTATAGTTAACATTGGATAGCTATTTTTAATATAGTTTAATATAGAGTCTATTATAGTAGTATCAAAACTATAGTCACAGGATTGGATTAACCAAGCCTTTCTCACATCTTTTAATAATAGTTCACAATGAATAGTAGTAGTAATTTCTAAATCACTGTCCATATATTCATAAATTAGTTATTAGGGTTTAAGTAGTAAAAAAACTTATATTTAAAAGCGTATTTCTATAAGTTATCATATATAAATAGTTTTATTATCTATATAGGATAATCGTGTGGCCAGGATATTAGCCATGTAGCATAGTTTAGCATAATTTACAATGCTTGGGTCGCACCACAGCAAACCCAGCTAGTAATCATGGATTTTATCAAACTTTAGAGTTAATATTTAATCTTTGAGCTCTACTAAGACACAAAAGTCTAGAGAGAATTAAAGTTTAATGTTTAGATTTTATGATTTAAGAATTAATAGTTGAACGTTAAAATTCTATTGTCCACTAAAGACAAATAAGTATATGCGCTTCTATGTGCGAATAAGATTCCAAAAGAATCTATACTATTATTGTTATCATTGTTAATGATTGTCAAAATGACTATTTCGCTTAGCCCTGCGGTAAATTAGATGGAATACGTTTAAACTATTTCAATATCCTGGCCACTATATAAATTATATATTTTTAATTAAACAGTAATCTTAGTAATAGCATTAATATATGATAATTTATAGTCAACTTGATGTTGAAAGTTTTCAATCTCTTCTTCTAATGCTTTAATCTTATCATCAACCTTAATTGGGTCTAATAATTCAATATAGTTTTTCTTAGTATACATTTCAGTGATAGTCTTGATATCGCTATTATCACCATTTTGTTTACCAGTGATATCTCTACCTAAACTACGTTCAATCAAGTTATCGATCTTACGTTGTCTATCATTGTTATAATTGGTGACCATAGTTGATGTGTTAGCTTTTTGTAATTGTAATTTTTGTAATAAATCCTTTTTATCACTAATGTATTCTTTAGTAGAGATAGCTTCCGCTACTGTATAAGTTTTACCAGCAATTTCTACAGTAGTAACAGCATTACTTTGCATAATAGCTGATTTAATTTTAGCTCTTCTTTCTATTAAATCATTAATAGATTGAAATGCCGCACTAGCTTCCTTGTTAAACTTATCAACATCTAATGTATCTTCACTACGTTTAGTAGAGATAAAATTAGATTGGTTAGTAATCTTACTAATACGAGATGTTAATAATTTTAACTCTTGTAAAGCTTCTGTAATAGTATATTCTCTGGACATACTTGTTGCTTACTATCTAATATCAAATTGGCTTTATACTATTATTAAATAGTGGAATTTATAATTCTACTTAGGCTATTAGTCCAGTTTAAAGACCTAAAGAATTTCTATACTAAACTTATATAATTATCATATTGATGCTTAAATATATCTTCTTGGTCATTACCACTATCTATTACTATCTCTAACTGTTTATCTATATATTTTTTGTTAGGTTTTTTAGCACTTGGTCTATTATATTCACTAAAAACCACTCCACATAGGAATCCAATAGAGAAAATGACTAGTTTACTCATTTAATAGTATACTATATACATTGTTTTATATCCTAACTAAAAATATATACTAGTATACTAATACTAGCTAAATAAACCACTAAAGGCATTTTTCACATAATCTCCTATGATATAGGCTTTTTCTTTTACTATCTCACCTATTTCTTTACTTTCGCTTGGAGTTAAACCAGAAGACCGTTTATTTTTCTTATGGAAAAAATCTATTAAACTTTCTCCATAGGTATTAGAATTACTGTCTATTTTATATCTAAATTGTAAGTCAGCATCTTTATAACTCTCTCCTGGTATAAATCTATTAATAATATAGTTTTTAATATAATCAGCAGTAATACTACTATCCTCTAACTCTGGCTGAAACTGGGTAATTCCTAGTAGCAGTATATAGAATACATTTGCGTGACGTCTAATACAGTTATAGGCTCTGCCGCAGTAGTCCTTAAACAACACATAGTTATTAGAGTTTATTCCACCCATAGCATCTATCATCTCATTTGTTAATCTAATCTCTGGTGATATATACTTTGGGTCTCTTCCTAAAATATATCCAAAATCTATGTGAAACAATGCGCCTTCCCTAGTAACCATTATATTATCCAGGTGTCTATCTCCAATTCCTAACAGATATGTAATAACACAGTATGCCGCGCAACTCTTAGTAAACTTATCCCTAAAATCTTTAATTGTCATATCTGGTGACCTCTCTAGTATAAAGTTTTGTATTGAAAATCCAAGATTTTCCTTTATATCATATAGTGTATAGCTATCACGAACAAATTCTATATAGCCGTATTCGTGCGAAATGGGTAATATATTGTATTTAGTGATATATAAATCTAATCCTTCTTCTTTTTTAATATAGATATCTATAAGTCTAACAAGTAACATTATAATGGCTTCTTTTCTAATATCTTCTTTTTTTAGCATAATACTATAGTTACTATTTTCTACTTTACATGGTAATATAATGGGCTTAGTTTTAGAGTCTATTAGTCTAATATTTTCTATATCAAATCCCATAAATGTTCTACTAAAATTAATAGGTAGTTTAAAGTCCTTTCTATGTTCTAAATCTAACTCACCAAGATATGTTTTAATAGACTGTAGTTCATTACCAGGTATTGAGTTTTGACAAACCTGTATTAGATTACTGGTAAAGTCATAACCATTCTGGAATAGTTTAAAATTAGACCTGTCTAAACACTTTACTAGCTTTTGTCTAAACTGGCTAAAATAAACTTGACCATTAGGATTATAAATTTGTTGTGTAAGTGTCCAAAACAGCTGATTACATAGCTCCAGGTTAGATTTTGCCTTAGAGATCAAAAACTTTTCTATATCATTAATAATGGATGTAAAATCCTTATAAAAATATAAACTATTTATTAACCACGATAAGTAACAAGATAGTTCTTCTATTGGGACATTTTCTAAACTATTAAATAGGTATCTTATTAATGGAACATATATAATTTTCTTGTATAAAATAATAATAATATCTTCTAGTTGGAGTGTTTGCTGACAAGACCTCGTACATAGTATTGACCAGCAACTAGTAGATTTCTTTGGTTGTTTTACCAGTTCTAATACTTCTTTCGCGTCCTTTTCATTACTCCAATCTATAGCACATATTAGTTGTAATAACCACTTCGAATGTCCAGTAAAATAGTTTCGGTTAATATATAAAATTTCCATATCTCTTTTTGTAAAGATATGGTCTGGGAAATAGTACTGTATCTCTCTAAATCTAGATAGGTAGTATTTAGCTATTTTATTCCAAGACCTACATACTTGGCTTATATTCCTATAGTCTAATACATCTAGTGGTAATAGTTCGAAGACCTCCATAGATTGGGATAGTTCTTTTAGTTCAACTATTTTACCATAGCAATGTTCACATACTCGTTCTTTACTCGATAGTCTAATATAGTTTTTATAGTCAAATACATTGAGCTCCATGGGTACAGTTTCGACATTATTTGGTAATTCTATATAGTAATTACTACATGTGCCACAGTATATTTTGCCACAGTTTCTACAGTGGTGTTTTCTATTTAATAGCGTAAAGTCCTGTTGGCAACTATAGCACCGTGTTACACTTTTATCTTTAACCCATTGGTAAATCTTTCTTTCTTCTATGTGTTTAAGTGGTAATGGTGTATAACTTAATATATTCTTAGGAGATGTGGATTGTTTTCCTAAGTCATTTTCTATAAGCATTGAAACAGATAGGTTCTTTTCCATTAATATAGTTTATAGATAATATATTCTATAGGCTATATTATATTATACTATTTATATAGTTTATTGATCTACTTTTCGCTGTCCATCTAGCTCTCTATCTTTCGCTGTCCATCTAGCTCTCTATCTTTCGCTGTCTTGCTACTATATTCCAATCATATATATAGTCTAATTCATATTCATTTTTTTTGAAAAGAGCTATGAATAGGTTTCTTAGTAAATCATAGTCAGGCTTTTGTTTA
>Ga0214923_10009223_pt1 | contig 10312 bp, 7 predicted proteins | sample LL1510_MetaG_FD_177993 | JGI IMG/M metagenome (GOLD analysis project Ga0214923, IMG submission 177993) | Freshwater microbial communities from Lake Lanier, Atlanta, Georgia, United States - LL-1510 | ecosystem: Environmental > Aquatic > Freshwater > Lake | place: USA: Georgia | collected 2015-10-15
AATGCGCGCCACACACTCGGTGGCACCGCCCCAGTCCAAGTCAAACAGCAATTGGCTCGCCACAAACTGCGTCTTCAACATGCCGAATAAACGACCCCATGTGGTCATCATCGGCGGTGGTTTCGGTGGTCTCGAAGCGGCCAAATCGCTGGCCAAAGCAGCGGTTGACATCACCCTGATTGACAAGACCAACCACCACCTGTTTCAACCCCTGCTCTACCAAGTGGCCACCGCCGGATTGGCCGCCCCCGCGATTGCAGCGCCGACCCGCAGCTTGTTCAGGCACCAAGCCAACCTGACCACCTTGCTGGCCGAGGTGCACGACATCCAACCGGCCGAGAAAAAAGTGTTTTTGTCGGACGGCAGCACGTTGCTGTTTGACCATTTGATTTTGGCGGCAGGTGCCACCCACAGTTATTTCGGTCACGACGAATGGGCGGCCTTCGCGCCGGGGCTCAAGACATTGGAAGATGCATTTGAAATCCGTCGTCGCGTGCTGTTTGCCTTCGAATCCGCCGAAAAAGAGCCCGACCCGGAAAAACGCCAAAACTGGCTCACGCTGTGTGTGATCGGCGCAGGACCGACCGGCGTCGAAATGGCCGGGGCGTTTGCAGAAATTGCACGCCAAACTTTGGTGGGCGAATTTCGGCGCATCAACCCGCACGACGCTCGCATTTTGTTGATCGAAGGCGGGCCCAGGGTGCTGCAAGCCATGCCCGAATCGCTCAGCGAAAAAGCGTTGCTTCAACTGCAAAAATTGGGCGTGGAAGTGCGTTTGAACGCGATCGTCACTGGCATTGATGCAACAGGTTTGCAAGTGCGCGGACCGGCACCGGCGGGGGTATTGGGCACGGTGGACTACCGCATCGCCAGCCAATGCGTGGTGTGGGCCGCCGGTGTCGCGGCCTCGCCGCTGGGCCGTCAACTTGCCGAACACACCGGTTGCCCGATCGACCGCGCCGGTCGCGTGTTGGTCAGCCCAGACCTCAGCTTGCCCGGCTATCCGGCAATCCATGTGATTGGCGATCTGGCCTTGGCCATGAGCCATGTCCCTGGCAAATCGCCCACTGCGGTGCCAGGTGTGTCGCCAGGTGCCAAACAAATGGGCCGCTGGGCTGCCCGCAACGTCTTGCTCCGCATCCAAGGCAAGCCCACCCGCGCATTCAAATATGCCGACTACGGCAACCTGGCCACCATCGGGCACAACGCCGCCGTGGTGGACCTCAGCACACCGTTCGGACCGATGCGGTTTTCCGGTCGCTGGGCTTGGTGGTTCTGGCTGCTGGCTCACATTTATTTTTTGATCGGCTTTCGCAACCGCTTGGTGGTGCTGATGGACTGGGCATCGGCCTACTTCAGCTTCAGCCGCAATGCCCGCGTGGTTGCCGGTCCACTGCACAAGGCTGCGCCCCACATTGGGGAAAGTTGATTTCTAGGGTGCTCACGCGGGTTTTCCCAATGTCCCTTTCAGTGTTTACACCTATTAGAGCGGTCTGCAAACAGTTCTACTATCACCGCAACTGAAGATGGCTGTCGCCGTTCTGTGACCCAGTTGAGGCGACAACAATCAGAAGTTGTTTTTTCATTCATAAGAGGAGATTCCCAATGCGCGTACTAAAACTGGTTGCTGCAATTGCTGCAACAACAGTGATGGCATTTGGCTCAGCAGCACATGCTGGCCCAAGCGTCACACTCGAAAAAGTTGTCAGCGGAATTAACACCCCGCTTGCCATGGTGCAACCTGCTGGCGACAGCCGCATGTTCATCGTTGAGCAAAACGGCCGTGTCAAGATTCTTGAAAACGGCAAAATCACTGGAACTCTGCTCGACATCCGCAGCAAAATCGTTCCACTGATGCAAGACTTTGACGAGCGTGGCTTGTTGGGTCTGGCTTTCCACCCCGACTTCAAGAACAACGGCAAGTTCTATGTGGCTTACTCAGCCCACTTGGACTACCAATCTGACTTGGGTCAAATGCTTTGGTACAACCACAGTAACGTTGTTGAAGAGTACACCGTCTCTAAAACAGACAAAAACATGGCTGACATGTCTTCAGCTCGTCGCATCCACTCCATCAGCTGGCCCCAGTTCAACCACAATGGTCACTGGATCGGCTTTGGTCCGGACAAGAAGCTCTACATCTCTACCGGTGACGGCGGCTACGCCAACGACTGGGGCATTGGCCACAACCCTCTGATCGGTAACGGTCAAGACATGATGTCCAACATGGGCAAAATCTTGCGCATCGACGTGGATGCACGCAGCGATGGCAAGCCTTATGGCATTCCAAAGGACAACCCATTCGTGGGCAAAAAAGACGTGTTGCCTGAAATCTGGGCTTCTGGTCTGCGTAACCCTTGGAGATGTTCATTTGACATGGCCGGTGGCTCACAACTGTATTGCGGCGACGTGCAGCAAAACAGCTGGGAAGCTGTCAAAGCCATTGACAAAGGCCAAAACATGGGCTGGCGTCGTGTGGAAGGTGTGATGCGCTGCTTCAACTGGGCAGAGCCTGACAACCATCCTGCGAACTGCGACAAAGGCGGCATCACACCTGCCATCATGGAATACGCTAACTGCACCGCCGTACCTAACGGTTGCAAAGGCATTTCTGTGACCGGTGGCTATGTGTCACGCGGTGACGGCACTGGCGCCAAAGGCAGCTACATCTTCGGTGACTGGAGCAAAGGCTTCGCCGAGAACGATGGCCAGATCTTCGTTGGCAGCAAAGGCGCTGATGGCAAGTGGAGCATGGAAGTGGCTTCGGTGAACGTCCAAGGCGGCACACCTAACGGCAAAACACCTTACATCTTGGCATTTGCCCAAGACGCAAAAGGTGATGTCTACGCACTGACCTCCATCACCACTGGCCCCAACGGTTCACAAGACACCATCTACAAAGTTGTTGTCAAGTAATCTTTAGGACCTTGAACGAAACTGCTGCCTGCCCTCGCAGGCGGCAGTTTTTTTTTGTATTAAACTGAATTCATGAAACACTCAGAACTTTCCCCAAGCACTCTGCGTCGCACACGGTTACTGCTGTGCGTGTCAACGATTCTGGCTGCCACTTGTTTCACCACAAGTGCTTGGTCCGAGGACAATTCCCCAACGGCTGCGTCGCCCGATGAACCGGTTCCCGCGTTCACCGCTGCCGTGATGCAAGACCCCACCTACATCGAGTCTGGCAAACAAGTTTGGGACGGCCAATGCCGCCACTGCCACGGCAACAGCGCCTACCCAGGCAAAGCACCCAAGCTCAAGCCCTCCAGTTACCAACCCGATTTTGTGTACGACCGGGTCACCAACGGTTTTCGCAAAATGCCCGCCTGGAAAGCCATCTTCAATGAAAAACAGCGCATGGGTGTGGTCACTTACATCATGAGTGGCGAATTCTCGCCTTGATTTTTTAAAAACGCTGTCAAATCTGTATGAAACCTGCTGCTCACCCCAGCAGGTTTTTTTCTTTGGCACAGATACTTTTTTGAAATGTGGTATTTGGATATTTCAGGGCATGCTTCGAGCGGGAAAACCAGGGGTTTTCAGTCGCAAAGCAGGGGTTCCCCCATGCTTTTTCAAGCCCTAAAGTGCTATGATTTTTTTTCCAGTAATTCAAAGTGTCATCAACGCACCGTTTGTTGACGCTTGACGAAGATTTCACATGACAACGCATCCATCTCACCCATCGTCTGACAAAGACGCGCACGCTTCCTCGGTAGAAGAAATGTTCAGTGGCAAGTCGGTGTCTTGTCCTTGCTGTGGCGGTACGTTCACCCCCAGCATGTTGCAAAAAATCATGGACGATGCTGCGCATCTGGCATTGAACAAAAAAGATTTCCGCGCCATTCCCACCGGCGGTCTGGGCATGATGATCGACCCGCATGCGCACATGACCGCGCGCACCACCGACGATTACGAAGCCATGGCACAAGCCGGCATCGTTGCTGTCATTGAACCGGCGTTCTGGTTGGGTCAAATGCGAACGAATGTGGGCACCTTCATTGACTACTTTTCCACCATCACGGGTTTTGAGCGTTTTCGCGCAGGTCAATTCGGCATTCGCCACTACTGCACGATTGGCATGAACCCCAAAGAGGCCAACAACGTGGCATTGGCCGAAGAAGTGCTTGCTGTGTTGCCGCGCTACCTCACCAAAGAAGGCGTGGTCGCGGTAGGTGAAATTGGCTATGACGAGCAAACCCCGCAAGAAGACAAAGTATTTCGCGCGCAAATTGAATTGGCCAAAGAATTCGATTTGCCGATCATGATCCATACCCCTCACCGCGACAAAACGCGTGGCACCCAACGCACCATGGATGTGTTGGAGGAACATGGTTTCGATCCAGCACGTTGTGTGATTGACCATAACAACGAAGAAACCGTGCGCGAAGTCCTCGACCGCGGCTACTGGTGCGCATTCACCATTTATCCGTCCACCAAAATGGGCAACGAACGCTTGGCAGCCTTGGTACAACAGTATGGCGCTGAACGTGTCATCGTTGACTCGTCTTGCGACTGGGGAGTGTCTGATCCTTTGGCCGTGCCCAAGACCGCGCGTTTGATGGCAGACAGAGGCATTTCCGCAGACACCATCCACCAAGTGGTTTACAAAAACGCCTTGGCCATTTATGGGCTCAACGGCGAAATGCACGAGTCGCATTGGCTGCAACCGCAAGCGATTGACCAGCGCACTTTGTACGAAGGCAATTCTGTGTTGCGTGGTCAAGAGCCCAAGGTCATGACCCGCACCGTTGACGCCAACGTGATCCGCTGACACACCGCCCATTTTTGCTTTCTCTTCGCCATGCAGCCTTTGATCATTTTGAACGTGGTGGGTTTGACGCCCCGTCACCTCGGGCACTTGACGCCTCGGTTGACGGCGTTTGCCCAGCAAGGCGGCATGCGTCCCATGACCACCACTTTGCCAGCGGTCACGTGCACCGCACAAGCCAGTTTCATGACCGGCTTGCCCCCAGACCAAACCGGCATCGTGGCCAACGGTTGGCTGTTTCGTGACCTGCATGAAATTTGGTTTTGGCGGCAATCGAACCGCTTGGTCAAGGGCGAAAAAATATGGCAAGCCGGTAAGTCGCGCAACCCTCAATTCACTTGCGCCAACATGTTCTGGTGGTACAACATGGCGTCCGACCATGACTTTGGCGCCACGCCTCGCCCCATTTACAAAGCCGATGGTCGCAAATTGCCCGACTGCTTCACGGTACCCACCGATTGGCGCGAAAAACTCAGCAGCCGTCTTGGCAAATTTCCGTTGTTCAATTTCTGGGGCCCGAACACCAACATTTCTTCCACCCGTTGGATTGCCAAAGCCTCAGAACTGGCCATCACTGACTTTGATCCCACACTGACGCTGGTCTACTTGCCGCACCTCGACTACGACTTGCAACGCTTCGGGCCGGACGAGTCGCATCCTGCGGTGGCCAAGTCCTTGCAAGAGGTGGACAAGGTGGTGGGCGACTTGATTGACTTTGCTCAGCAGCACGGTCGCAAAGTGATGGTGTTGTCCGAGTACGGCATCACGCCAGTTGACAGACCGGTCCATTTGAACCGCCATTTCCGCCGCGAAGGCTGGCTGCAAATCCGCATGGAAGACGGCCATGAAATGTTGGACCCAACCACCTCGTCGGTGTTTGCTGTGGCCGATCACCAAATCGCTCACATTTACATCCGTGACCCAGCCATGGTGCCGCAAGTCAAGCAACTGCTCAAAGGGATTGCGGGCGTGGAATCGGTCTGGGACAAAACCGAACAAGCCGCTCACCAGATCGCACACGAACGCAGCGGTGAGCTCGTGGTCATGTCGGATGCCCGCTCTTGGTTCACCTACTATTTCTGGCTGGACGACGCGCTGGCCCCAGACTTTGCACGCACAGTCGAAATTCACCGCAAACCCGGCTATGACCCGGTTGAATTGTTTTTAGATCCAGCGATTGCGTTTCCCAAGCTGACCATCATCGGCAAGTTGCTGAAAAAAATCTTGGGTTTTCGCATGTTGATGGATGTCATTCCACTGGACGCCACACTGGTCAAAGGCTCGCACGGCAGGCCCACTGACGACCCGCAAGACGGCCCCTTGGTCATGACCGACACGCCCGAGTTGTTGCCCGCCCAAGTGGCCGCCACTGACATCAAAGACATTGCACTGCGACACATTTTTGGCGACTCGCACCGTGCCACACCTGTTTCCTGATTTTTTGAGTTGAGTACCTATGAACAACATCTACCACTACCCCAACAAGCAACGCAAGCTGGACGAACCCACGCCCAACGACAACAACGACACGCGTGCCATTGTGGACAGTGTCCAAGTGCAACGGTTTGCTGTGGAGTACGACTACCCCGTGGTGTTCACACGGCATGCGTTCGACCCCGTCAATTTGCATTTGCTGGATGTGCTGCGCCGGCGCGAACCCGGTAAACGCCACCGGGTTGCGGTGTTCATTGATGGCGGTGTGGCGCAAGCGCTGCCACACTTGGCCGGACAAATCCAAGCGTATTTCTCTGCTCACCATGAATTCCTCGACCTCGTCGGCGACATCGTGGTGCTCAAAGGTGGCGAGGAGTGCAAAAACGATCCCGACTTCATCACCAACTTGTTGCAAATCTTGTCGGACAAAGCCATCGACCGCCACTCTTACGCGATCGCCATTGGCGGCGGCGCCATCATGGACGCGGTCGGTTATGCCGCGGCCATCTTCCATCGCGGCGTGCGCCACGTCCGTTTCCCCACCACGGTGCTCGGTCAAGACGACAGCGGTGTGGGGGTGAAAAACGCGGTCAATTGGTTGGGCTTGAAAAACCTGGTTGGCACGTTTGCACCGCCTTGGGCAGTCATCAACGATGGCGTGTTCATCGACTCTCTTCCCGCCCGTGAAAAACGCTGCGGCATGTCAGAAGCGGTCAAAGTCGCGCTGATTCGCGACCGCGAGTTTTTTCTTTGGCTCGAGAGCAACGCATTGGCTTTGGCCCGATTTGAAACCGTGCCCATGTCCTACTTGATCAAGCGTTCGGCACAAATCCACATGAACCAAATCGCCAATGGCGGCGATCCATTTGAATCCGGTTCTGCACGTCCGCTCGACTACGGCCATTGGGTGGCGCACAAACTCGAACGCATGACCAACCAACACATCCTCAGCCATGGTGAAGCGGTGGCCATTGGCATTGCTTTGGACGCGCACTACTCGGTGCTGGCAGGTTTATTGCCCGCAGGCGAAGACGCACGGGTGCACCAACTGCTGGTCACTTTGGGTTTCAAACTGTGGAACGATCAACTGGAAACACGCCACGAAAGTGGGCGACTGGCGGTGTTGCAAGGTTTGCGCGAATTCAGAGAGCACTTGGGTGGCGAATTGACCATCACCTTGCTCAGCGCCATTGGCAAAGGCATCGAAGTGCATGAAATCAACGACCAATGGGTGACTGAATCCATCGCATGGTTGAAACACCTCAAATAACGCAATGCACCTGTCCAGGCTCAAAGCCCAACCCCATCTGACCTACTGCACCAATATCCATGCGGGTGAAAGTTGGGAAGATGTCAAAGCGAGTCTGAATGCCTTTGTCCCGCCCATCCGTGACGCACTGACACAAGGCGCGCCCATGGGCATTGGCTTGCGCCTGTCAGGCCAAGCGGCTGACAGCTTGCACGACAAACCTGCATTACAAGCATTTCAACAGCAATTGCGTGAACTCAACGCCTACGTGTTCACCTTGAACGCATTTCCTTATGGCACGTTCCACGGCACACAAGTCAAGCAAGATGTGTATTTGCCCAATTGGACATCGCCAGAGCGTTTGCGCTACACCTTGGCTTGCATTGACATATTGGCGGCTTTGCTGCCCGCTGGTGTGCAAGGCAGTATCTCTACCGTGCCGGTCGGTTTTCGCGATGCGGTTGACGAGCCCGGTGCGATGGACCAGGTGCTTGACCACTTGCTGCAATGCGTGGCGTTGTTGGTGACGTATTCAACCCAACACCACACTCGAATGGCACTGGCCCTCGAACCCGAACCGGCGTGCTATTTGGAAACCGCGCAAGAAGCGGCTGATTTCATCTTGAAAGAAGTGCGCAGTCCCGCGTCTGTTGAAAAGTTATCGCGCATGTTGTCGTGCACTGAATCACAAGCCCTGTTGGCCTTGCAAACCCACTTGGGTGTGTGTTTCGATGTGTGTCACAGCGCCGTTGAATTTGAAGACCCCGTGCAAGCCATGCGTCAATTGCGTGAGGCCGGTATTTGCATACCCAAAATACAACTCTCTAGCGCCGTGCGCATTCCTGAGATGCGCGCCGATTTGTTACCCGCCCTGCAGATGTTTGACGACGCCGTGTATTTGCACCAAGTGGTGGTGGAACAAAACGGTTTGAAACGTTTTCTCGATTTACCCCAAGCCATGGCCGCGTTCCATGCCGGCCAAGCCAATGGAGAATGGCGAGTGCATTGTCATGTACCCGTGTTTCTCGAACATGCTGGACAGATTTCCACCACACAGGCGCAACTGCTGCAAACCTTGGAAGGCTGCAAGCGCGAAGGCTTTTCTTCTCATTTGGAAGTGGAAACCTACACGTGGGATGTGTTGCCTGCCGCCCTCAAAACCGACACCAAAGCGCAGGCCATTGCCCGCGAATTGCAATTTGTTCATCAGGTACTCACCACATGACCACGCCCACTGCACCCACCCACCGTGTTTCACTGTTACTGAAAATAGGTCGGGTTTCCAACTTACCCACGGTCTGGACCAATGTGGTCGCCGGTGCTTTCTTGGCTGGCCTGCAAACCGATCTGCCACAGTTGCTGTGGGTGATGTTGGCCATCACTTTGTTCTATACCGGTGGCATGTATTTGAACGACGCGTTCGACGCCGACATCGATGCGCGTGAACGCCCGAGTCGCCCCATACCTTCGGGCCAAATTTCTGCCAAAGCCGTGTCTGCCATGGGCTGCGCCATGCTGATGGCGGGCATTTTCATCGTTGCACCCTATGGTGTGTTGGCGGTGCAAGCTGGCGTGGCGCTGAGTCTGACCATTCTTTTGTACAACGCTTGGCACAAAGGCAATGTGTGGTCACCGGTCATCATGGGCAGTTGTCGCGCCTTGGTGTATTTGCTGGCGGCTTGGTCTTTTTCAGAGCGCACGCCAGAGAGTTTGTGGTGGGGCATGCTGGCGGTGTTCACCCACATCGCCGGTTTGACCTACGCCGCCAAACAAGAAAGTTTGGACCGGATTGACCGACTCTGGCCGCTGGCCATTTTGGCTGCACCGCTGCTGGTATTTGCGGTGTTGTTTCAACCGCCCGCACTGGCTTGGGTGGCGTTGGTGCTGTTGGCCGTTGCCGATGTGTATGCGGTGCGTTTGCTGGCGCTGCGTCGACAAGGCGGCGATGTGCCGCGTGCCGTGGCGCAGTTGATTGCCGCATGCGCCTTGCTCGATGCCGTGGCTGTCGCCGTGATGGGGGGCAGTTGGCCCTGGGTGGCGGCTTGTATAGTGGCGTATGTGTTGTGCCGGTTGTTTCAAAGATTCATTCCTGGCACCTGAACGCTTGAGGTTTTGCCATGTATCCCAAACACCAGCATCTTCCCCCTGAGGCCATTGGCTCGGCCATCGCCCTCTTGACCGCATGGCTCAAACAACGACTGACCGCCGAGGCTTTTGCTTGGTTTGACACCGAGCTCAAAGCATTGCAACACCAACCTGAACAAGGCCGCTGGTTCAAAGCGCTGGGGTTGGCGCCGCGCAAATTGGGCAAAGCCGACTTGGTGCCGTCTGCCGATGAACGGCATGCAGCCGATCAATTGCGCCATGGTCTAGACCCCACCGACTGGAGCGTGGACCAAACCGCACGCATTTGCTTCACGCTCGCGTTTTACCAAGCAGACGACGCGAGTTTTGCCCACCAAGTTTCGCTGTTGGTCGATACCTCAGAAATCAACGAATTGCTGGCCATTTTTCGTGGCTTTGCCTTGTTTCCACACCCGCAGGCGCTGGAGCCCAAAGCACGCGAAGCGATTCGCTCGACCATGCGCCCGGTCTACGAAGCCATGGCGCACCGCAACCCCTACCCGCTCGAGTTTTTTGATGAAGCCGCTTGGAACCAGATGATCGTCAAGGCGTTTTTCTTGGATTCCTCTGTGTGGCAAATCCAAGGCATGGACCAACGCTACAACACCGATTTGTCCATCATGTTGATCAAACTCGTGCAAGAACGTTGGGCCGCAGGTCGTTTCATTGCCCCAGAAATTTGGCGAGGTGCTGTGCCGTGCGCCAACAGCGAAGGGGTGACCGTCATCTTGCAAGCC
>Ga0214923_10009224_pt1 | contig 10311 bp, 2 predicted proteins | sample LL1510_MetaG_FD_177993 | JGI IMG/M metagenome (GOLD analysis project Ga0214923, IMG submission 177993) | Freshwater microbial communities from Lake Lanier, Atlanta, Georgia, United States - LL-1510 | ecosystem: Environmental > Aquatic > Freshwater > Lake | place: USA: Georgia | collected 2015-10-15
CCACTAGTTCCTTGAGAACCTTGAATACCAGTACCACTAGTTCCTTGAGAACCTTGAGTACCAGTACCACTAGTTCCTTGAGAACCTTGAGTACCAGTACCAGTTAAGCCTTGTGCACCCTGAGTACCAGTACCAGTTAAGCCTTGTGCACCCTGTACACCTTGTATGCCTTGTGCACCATCGCTACCTACATAACCAGATTCTCCCTGTATACCTTGAGCACCTTGTACGCCGTTTAATCCTACAGACCCAGCTTCGCCTTGTACGCCTTGTACGCCTTGTACGCCTTGTACGCCTTGTAATTGGTTAAATCCACCACCTTGTAAACCTTGATACCCTTGTGTACCTTGATAGCCTTGAATACCTTGTATACCAGCACTACCACTAAGATCTGTTTGATATATCCAGCCATTACCACCATTAGCTGCCGTATCTGTCCATAAATATAATTTACTATTATCAGCATCTTGTGGATCAACAGTATTTATTAGAGCAAATTGACCTGGCGCAATATCTGCAGGATTTGTGTCAGCTAAAAGTGATGCTACTGTAGTATAGACTTTTGCTATTAAAAATCCTAAGCCAGTAGATCCTGTTGTTCCTTGCGAACCCTGTCTACCTTGTAGACCTTGTGTACCTTGTAGTTGATCGAAACCACCGCCCTGTAATCCTTGAGCGCCTTGGCCGCCTTCAAGACCTTGTATACCTTGAACTCCTTGTATACCTTGAACTCCTTGTGATTGATCAAATCCACCACCTTGTAAACCTTGTATGCCTTGTGCACCTTGTAGTGTGCTACCTTGAACGCCTTGAACGCCTTGAACTCCTTGCAGTCCTTGTGTACCTTGAACGCCTTGTGTACCTTGAACTCCCTGCGTACCCTGAACGCCTTGTAGCCCTTGTGTACCTTGAACGCCTTGTGTACCTTGAACGCCTTGTGTACCTTGAACTCCCTGCGTACCCTGAACGCCTTGTGTACCTTGAACTCCCTGCGTACCCTGAACGCCTTGCAGTCCTTGTGTACCTTGTATGCCTTGTATGCCTTGTATGCCTTGTGCACCAAGTAAACCACCAAATACTCTAATTTGTATTTGCGTTTCGGCTTCAATTGCTTCAGGAAATATAACATTAGGCCCACTAACAGTATAACTATCTCCAGGTGTTTGTGTAATGCCATCTAGTATAACTAAGATAGTATCAGGCTGTATTCCATCTATTGCTGTATAGGTAGTCGTTAATCCATCTGCTATATATGTATAAGTAACATATTGTGTAATTGGTATTCCAACACCTAGACCTTGTGGGCCTTGGCCACCTTGTACACCTTGTAGGCCTTGAACACCTTGCAAACCTTGAACACCTTGTGTGCCTTGAACACCTTGCAGTCCTTGTGTACCTTGTGTGCCTTGAACACCTTGCAGTCCTTGTGTACCTTGTGTCCCTTGAACACCTTGCAGTCCTTGTGTACCTTGTGTCCCTTGAACACCTTGGCCTCCTTGAACACCTTGGCCTCCTTGAACACCTTGGCCTCCTTGAATACCCTGTACACCTTGTACACCTTGTACACCTTGTACACCTTGTACACCTTGTATACCTGCCGATCCACTTAGATCATTAACAAAAACATACTCAATACCATTCCACAGATACAGTCTGCCATTATCTGGATCATTAGTTTCTGTATCAATTAGAGCAAATTGACCCGCTACAATATCAGTAGGATTAGTATCAGCTAATAATGCTTCTACACTTATATAGGTTTTGGCAATTGTAAAAGCCAGCCCTGTTGGTCCTATTACACCTTGAGTACCTTGCGTACCATCTGCACCTTGTATGCCATCTAGTCCTTGTGAGCCCTCTATTCCTTGTGGACCTTGTATGCCTTGTGCACCTTGACTTCCTTCTAGTCCCTGAGTACCTTGTACGCCCTGTACACCTTGGACACCCTGTACACCTTGTACACCTTGTAGGCCTTGTGCACCTTGGACGCCCTGTACACCTTGTACGCCCTGTACACCTTGTACGCCCTGTACACCTTGTACGCCCTGTACACCTTGTACGCCCTGTACACCTTGTACGCCCTGTACACCTTGTGCACCTTGACTTCCTTCTAGGCCTTGTATACCATCACCACCTACAAAACCTGCTTCGCCTTGAGTGCCTTGTAAGCCTTGATCGCCTTGAATACCTTGTAAGCCTTGATCGCCTTGAATACCTTGTAAGCCTTGAATACCTTGCTCACCTTGTACTCCCTGTAAGCCTTGCTCTCCTTGTAAACCTTGAGCTCCTTGAGTACCCTCAAAACCTTGTATACCATCAGTACCTTGTGGTCCTTGTATACCTTGTATACCTTGTATACCTGCTGTACCACTAAGATCATTTATATATTGATAATTTACGCCATTCCACAAGTAAATTTTGCTATTATCTGGATCTTCTACCGTTCCAGTATCAATAATTGCAAATTGACCTGGTAATATACCTGTAGGATTTGTATCTGCTAAAAGTTCTGCTACTGTAGTATATACTTTTGCAACTATAAAGGATTGCCCTGCTTCTCCTATGGAGCCTTGAATACCTTGTTCACCTTGTATACCCTGTAGCTGATCAAATCCACCGCCCTGAATACCTTGAATACCTTGAACATTATGTAATTCTACAACACTAATTATAGGGCCAGAACTTCTGCCAAACTGAAATACGTCGGCATTGGCATAGCTTTTAATTTTTAGAGAGTAAGTATAACTGCCTGCTATTGGAGTATCAATAACTTGTAATGCAAAACTATTAGAACCACTAAATTCTGTAGTTACTGTTATTGCCTGTCCAACTTCTGTTTCGCCTCTATAAATACTTAACTCTACTAGAGATTGTTCTATGTTAGGAGCTACATCACCTTGTACTATAATTTGTACGGCACTACCATTAGTAGTGATATTGGTACTAGTAACTGTCCAAGGTAATTCGCTAAAAGCCGTATTAAATATAATTACGCCGTCTTTAGTCTGACTGTAATTTACAGATCCATAAACAAAACTGCGTCCTTCAGGACCCTGTACTCCATCATAGCCTTGAATACCTTGTGGACCTTCTCCACCTAAATCTCCTTGAATACCTTGTGTGCCCTGAATACCTTGTGGACCAGTAAAAGTTTCGGCTATAAAGGCAAATCCACTAGTACCTTGTAATCCTTGGTCTCCTTGAATGCCCTGAATACCTTGAATACCTTGTGGACCATCAAACCCTTGTAATCCATCAGTACCTTGAGCACCTTGTGTGCCATCAAAACCTTGAATACCATCAGTACCTTGTATACCTTCAGGCCCCTGGTATATTTCTGCTACAAAAGCTTCTCCTGCGATACCTTGTATACCTTGAGTACCTTGTGCCTGATCAAATCCACCACCTTGTATACCTTGTATACCTTGTATACCCTCACCGCCTCCACCTCCACTAGAGGTAAATATGGCTATCCATGTACCATCAATTATAATATATAATTTTGAATCTGCTGTGTTATACCATAGTGTATTAGGTACAGGATTTGTAGGAGGTATTGGTCCTACCGGAATAGTAGATCCTAAGGTTACGAAACCTTGTGCTCCTGGTGGTAGTATTTCAAGGAAACCGGTTTGCTCATTAATACTTATAGCAGTATCACCAAGATAAATAGTTTTGCTAGATAAATATAATGTTTTCCAACGTTTTGTAGGACTGCCAAGATTCATAGTTATATCTTGAGCAGGAATTATATCTGTCTCAACAAATGTTAAATTAGTTTGAGTCCCTTGAATACCTTGAATACCTTGAATACCTTGGTTACCTTGAATACCTTGATTACCTTGTGCACCTTGTATACCTTGTATACCTGTTTGATCACCTAGATTTGCAAAGTAGACATAACCCTGACCACCATTAACTACTGCACCAGTCCAAAGGTATACCTTATTATTATCTGGATCATTGGGATTAGTAGTTTTAATTATAACAAATTGTCCTACAGGTAACGGTACTCCGTCTACATAAGGATTTTGATCTCCTTGCATAGAAGATACTGTAGGATATATTTTTCCAATGCTAAATCCAAAACCTTTATCTCCTCTGCCGCCTTGAATGCCTTGGATGCCTTGTCTGCCTTGAATACCAACTTGACCTTGAGCACCAGATCTACCTTGTAAACCTTGTAAACCTTGTAAACCTTGAAAGCCTTGAATACCTTGTAAGCCTTGTCTACCTTGTATACCTTGAAAACCTTGTATACCTTGTGTACCCTGTATACCAGCAGTAACGCTTGTTCTCCATCTTATACCGTCAAAAGTATAAGTAATGGAATTAACTACAAAAGTTTGGCCTACTGTAGGATTTTGTGGAAAATTTAGTGCTGTCATCTTATGCAAACTTCCTGTTATGTTTAACGTCTAGTGTAGGCTTTAACCCTAGGCCAACATTGTCCACTAGCACCTCTAGATCTATAATTATACTTAGGATGAACTGCACCCTGTGTAGCCCTTTCTAATGTTGTATCTCTAGGATAGGCTAAATATAGATTTGGTCCGCCATACAAAGAGTTTTGTTTAAACCAATCGTTAGGAATAGTGGTATTAAAACTTTGATCGTACAACTGATCTGCAGTAGCTATTGATCTTATATACTCTCTGGCTTGGACAGGTGTCATACTAGGATTCAATTCTAATGCGCAAGCTATTACTCCTGTGACTTGAGGGCTGGCTTGACTAGTTCCTCCAGATTTAAATTTTTTAAAACTTGAATTTCTAGGATCTGGTACACCAGAAGTATATCCGGCACCCATAATATTACTACCAGGAGAAAATATATCAGTTCTAGGTCCAGCATTACTAAATTCTGGTTTTCTCTCTAAAACTGTATGATCTACAGCACTTACGCTTATTGCTCCTGGAGCACATGAGGGACTTGGTCCTCTGCAATAAAAATACCCTGGAATATTAGCTATACCGCCAAAAAAACTTTTAGATAAAGCATTATTATAGTTTAAACCTCCAGGAACATCGTTATATCCATAAAAATTACCTGCAGCACCTACCATAATTATACCATCAGCAACTGCATCAGCTACATCTGCATCAATGCTTTCATCGCGAATTTGAAAAAATGCAGTAGGATTTGCACTAAAAGCATCTCCGGTTAATAGTCCAAATTTTATTCGATCACTTATAGTCCAGCCACTCTTAGGTTTTATAAATTCAGCACCTTGAAAATAAATTCTAAAAGAGGAGTTAATAAATACTCCTATATTAAAACCATAACTCATATTACAAATAGTAGGATTTTTTCTACCAGTTATAGAATTTATCGGTTTATTTCTATGCCATTCTCTAACATAATTTATAATGTCATAGCCATAATTACTATATCCAGTAGCATTTGAGGTTGAACCATAAGGACATATATTATATATATTAGCTCCTCTAGCCCATCCGCAAGTATTTCCTGCTGCTATTGCTCCAACATTATTTCCATGATCATGGTCACCATCTGTTCCAGCAGGAAAATCATACTTATATTCAGTAGTATCAATACCTCTAACTACTTGATTATGACTAAACCAGTTATACCTATATAATCTAGTACCGCCAGTTCCATCTGCATTTACAGCCCATTCTGGATGACCAGCAACCATATGTCCATCTATAATTACAACATCTACATTTCTACCTATTTGTAGTAGGTTTATTTGACCACTAACACTAGGTGTACCATCTGCACCCCAATTTGATACTGGATTTCTAGTAAAACCTCTATATAGACCCCAGTTAACATGATTTGGATTATTAGTACCTGATTTATCCCAACCATCACTATACTGACTACCAGATAAAGGGGATATGTTTACCCCTTTATCTCGATAGTTTAGTTCAATGGCCTGTACTCTACTATCCTTAGCTACTTCTAAAGCTTCTTGATCTGTAAGATAATAATGTGTACTTCTACTTGATGGGCGTCTATATGCACATTCTACTACTCTACTAGGTATCTCATTATCTCCATACCTACTTTCCATATCTTCATAGAACTGATCAAGATCATTAAAATCTCGTAAAATGATTATATATTCGCGTTCTTCCATTATTACATCTCTATTCGTAATAGGGTTAGGGTAACAGTTACAGTACCAGTAGATCCAGATTTATTGGTTACTTTAAGATTAATTACATCTAATCCTCCAGCAGTTTCATCATTAAATCCTATCACACTAGGAATAAGTGTGATAGTATCTGCTGCTGTAGTTATTACTTCTGTTATTACACCCGAATCAAATGGAGGATCTGTAGTTTCGGCTCTACCAGAGTCCGCTGTTCTACTAGTAGTATCTGTATATATTCTTACCCAAGCAGCTTTATCAACTTGTATTTTATAGATTATATAACCTTTAGGTGCGGAAACTATATCTACATTTGCAGTTGCAAGATTAGCAATACTAGGTGTAGTTACACTAAAAGTTTGTCTAGGAGTCAGTCCTGTACCAGTAGTACCTTGAGCTCCTTGACCACCTGTAGCCCCTTGTGCAACAGCAAAACCGTCTAATCCTTGTATGCCCTGCCGGCCTTGTATGCCTTGTATACCTTGTATGCCTTGTACACCACTTTTTACATTAATAATACTACATATTGTACCAGTTGTTGACCCACTAATAAAGTTATTAGAACTTCCTGCAACATAGTTAACATCAAGTACATAAAAAGTAATACTACTTACTGTTAATGCAGTTACACCAGTAACATTAAATATTAAATAATTATTATTTAATAGTATAGGATCATTAGCATTAGTAGCAAATACGTTAGTATCTGGTTGAATATATATTTGCCCAGGACTGCCTGAAAAATTATTTAGCCAACCTGTTAGATTTATACCTTCAAATGATTGGGTATTAAAACTAATCTTTGTAATTAATGCTGGGTTAGTTATATTAGCATTAAATTGAAATCTACCTGTATCTGGAGATTCTGCTAATACATCAGTACCGTTTTGAAATCTGTATAAAACTCCGGCTCTATATCCTCTAGAACCTGTAGATCCTGTAGCACCTTGTGCCTGATTAAATCCGCCGCCCTGTAATCCTTGCGTACCTTGAATTCCTTGAATTCCTTGAATTCCTTGAATTCCTTGAATTCCTTGTAGTTGATCAAATCCACCACCTTGTAGTCCTTGAGTACCTTGTGGTCCTTGAATACCTTGTGGTCCTTGTAAACCTTGTAACCCTTGAAATCCTTGAGTACCTTGTCTACCAGTAGGTCCTTGTGGTCCCTGTGGTCCCTGTGCCTGATCAAATCCACCACCTTGTATACCTTGTATACCTTGACGACCTTGTATACCTTGTATACTTTGCGAACCCTGAATACCTTGAGTACCCTGAGTACTAGTACCAAGATTTGCGGCTACCCATTGACCTCCATCAGCATCTACATAGTACATAAATAGAGAGCCTAAATCACTGGCCCACCACATATCACCCTGAACTGGGCTAGCTGGAGGTGTTAAACCTACATAGATTTTAAACTCTATTCCCTGTATACCTTGTGTACCTTGTAGGCCTTGTAGGCCTTGTGTACCCTGTAATTGATCAAATCCACCACCCTGTAAACCTTGTACGCCTTGTGGTCCTTGAATACCTTGTATACCTATTGCAGCTAAAACTTTGATTTGAACTAAAGTTCCTGCTATTGGTGCGGCTACAAATACAATATTTGTACCGTCTATACTATAGTCATTAACAGGAGTCTGTACTACACCATTCTCACTAACCAATACATTATCATTATTCATGCCAATACTACCGGCAAAAATAGTTGCTGTACCATTAGCTATATAATTAAAACTTGTGTATCCTATTGCTCCAGCAGATCCTGGTCCTTGAACACCTTGAACACCCTGTAGTTGTTCATAGCCATAACCTTGAATACCTTGACCGCCTTGTGGGCCTTGGGTACCCTGTACAGATATTCCTTGTAAGCCTACTAAACCTTGGGTACCGGTTCTACCTTGTGGACCTTGTACGCCTTGTATAGATTCACCTTGTATACCTTGAATACCATAAAAACCTTGTGCTCCTGCGTTACCTTGTACACCCTGTAATCCTATAGGACCACGTATACCTTGAGTACCCTGTCTACCTTGTGCTTGATCAAAACCTCCACCTTGTATACCTTGTATACCTTGTAAACCTTGTCCAGCTGGACCTTGTGGACCTTGTATACCAGTAATGCCTTGTGAACCCTTTTCGCCTTTACCAGCACCACCTTCTAACTTTAATCCTAGTGCATATCTACCATTTTGATTACTTACTAAACCAACAGTAGTAAAGTAAGAGTCCTCAACATCAGCAATAATAATAGGACCGCCATCAGCTCTTCTAAGTTTTAATACTTTATTTGCCGCACTATTAGTAGTTAGTAAACTAAGACCGGTTATATTACTAAAAGTTCTTCCATCTAAGTCCGGACCTAGATTTTGAATTACTATATTTTCGCCGTCAATATGAGTTAGTTTTAATAAACCCTCATCAGTTACACTGGCTACTATATTTTCAATACCTATTTCATTAATATCAAAAGCTATATCTTTTGCAGTAGCAGTTCCAGTTTCTCCATATGTAGCAGTACCATCTGTTGTTGTAGAAAAATAAACTGCTCTATCATTAATAATTGCTGAGAAAGGTATTTTTCCAACAACTAATCCATCAGGTAATCCACCAGCATCTGATAAGGCTTCTGTTGGTGTATTTATTACAAAAGCATTAACTTTATGCTGTGCTACAGTTGCTGCAATCTGAGAAGCAATATCTTCTAGAGTAACCGTACCACTATCAGAAGTTAGGGTTATATTAACACCATTTATTTGAACTACACTAGCATCATTAGCTTCAGTATTCGATAAAGTAGCTGTAGTATAACTAGGTATAGAATTAGCTATTTTTATAAAAATAGCTCTGTCAATAGCAGGATCAACTGTTAAATCACCACTTCCATCTTCAACATAAATCCAATCACCTATGTTTCCAGGTAATCCAGGTACATAATCTATAATACCATTGTTTGGTCGTAATAAAAATTGATGTGGTCCTGGACCTACTTCAACTACTGTACCTATAAATTTATCAATATTGCCAGAATTGGTTACTACAAATTCCCTATTAGCTATGCTAATAGCGTCACCTACGCTAAATCCATGATTTGTTTGTTTTAATAAATAATTTGTTGCTGGATTTAAATATTGAAAATAACTATTAACATTACTATAAAAACTAGTATTAGTAACTATTGGTGGAAGCGGATCTAGTACTGGAGCTCCGCTTTCATTAATTTGAAAGAAAATAACATTAGACCCAACTGCAAAAGCTGGGTCTACACTTCTAAAAGCATTGTATCTTAGCCTGTCTTCACAAATGGTAACGATTTGATCATTATTTTTGCTAAGTATACTTATGATCTGTAATACTTTTCCATCTTCAGCATCTACTACAAAGTCACCAACATTTATATCTTGACCGTTATATTGATTAGGTATACGTGTTAAAGGACTATTATGGAAAGTAGTTTCAATTGAAAAAGTTATCTCAAATCTGTAGTGTTTAGGAGAGCTACCAAGCGCATAATGAATATCGTTAGATCCATACGCATAAGGCCAAACGTCCTTATTTATTACTGTGGTTGTTTGGCCGTTTATTATCTTGGGAGGTAATCCTAATTTTATAAAATTAGTTTTCCAAGAAATAACAGACATAATCAAATTCCTAAAAATACTATATAAGCATGTGTAATTTGACCACTAGAACTTGTTGCTGAGGTAGTAGTTTTTGTACAATTTAACAGAACTTTATGCGTTGTTGGATTAAAAGCTGTAAAAGCTGTAGGTGATGCAACATTACCACTTAATAAATTTCTAGTAGTAAAATCACCTGTTAAACTTTTCATTAAATAGAACTGTGCAGTTGTTGAGGCTTGCCAAGCATAGCACATCATGCTAAAAGGAGGATAGGTCCAATCAGTAAAAGTAAATTCTACTGTAGCTAGAGTTGTTGTTGGCGTTCCGCTAATGGCTGCATTACCAGTACCGGTTTTAGTTACTGTGGTTAATTTACCAGCACTGTCATAGTCTAGTCGAACTATTAAGATATTAGCTCCGCTACCTCCACCACCTCCACCTCCACCACCTATAGTACCCCACTGAGTGTCATAATCAGCAGCACTAACTTTTATTAAGGCTTCACCAGTTAAGCCACCTGGTGGTACACCTAGTGTAGGGCCTGGCTGACCTTGTACACCTTGTACA
>Ga0214923_10009225_pt1 | contig 10311 bp, 8 predicted proteins | sample LL1510_MetaG_FD_177993 | JGI IMG/M metagenome (GOLD analysis project Ga0214923, IMG submission 177993) | Freshwater microbial communities from Lake Lanier, Atlanta, Georgia, United States - LL-1510 | ecosystem: Environmental > Aquatic > Freshwater > Lake | place: USA: Georgia | collected 2015-10-15
ACAGAGAAGCTAATTCTAAACTATGGCGGCCGTTTTGATATGTCGCGCGCTTATGTTAATGAATGGCAATTAAGTCCAAGGTTTGGCGCGGTTTACGATTTAAGCAAGGCGACTAAAATTCACGCTGGATATTCACGTTATTTTACTCCGCCACCAACTTCGGCAATTTCTGAAACTGTACGCTCCAAGTTTGCCAGCACTAGTAACGCTTCAGAAAGCGAAAGTAACAGCAAAGTTAAAGCTGAAAGAACTCATTATTTCGATTTGGGAATTTCACACAAAGCCAATGAAAATCTGACTTTATCGTTAGATGGTTATTACAAGCAGATCAAAAATTTGCTTGATGAGCATCAGTTTGGCAATTCTTTGATTTACACTCCTTTTAATTACCAATATGGCAAAGCTTACGGTGCTGAATTTAAAGCCGATTATCACAAAGATAATTTCGAAGCTTATTTGAATTTGGCGGCGCAGAAAGCTTACGGTAAAAACATCATTTCTGGTCAGTATATTCACGATTCAGAAGAGTTGGGTTATATTGCCAATAATTATGTTACTTTGGATCACGTGCAAACTTACACGGCTGCTTTGGGGTCTTCTTATAATTTATACGGAACTAAGCTAAGCGGTGATGTACTTTACGGCTCAGGGCTTCGTACTGGCGACAACAATAAAAACACCATGCCGGCTTACATGATTTTTAATGCCAGCGTGGCTCGTGATTTTTCGTTGCCAGTAATTGAGAAAATTAACTTGCGTTTGGCGGCAGTGAATTTGACTGACAAAGTTTACCAATATTCCAACGGTTCGGGAATTGGTATTTCAGCGTCGCAATATGCACAGCGTCGTACTTTTTACTTAATTGTTTCGAAGAATTTCTAGGAACATTTAATGTCAAAAAACTCTCTAAAAAAGAGATCGGGATCGGCAAAAGTTGATCCCAATCTAGCCACTCGTGATGGCCTTTTGTTGCTTGCTGATAACCCAAATTTCTGGAATTATTTAAGAAATGATTTTGTTCAGCTTGGTTGTGCTTGTCATAACCAAGGAGCTCAAATCATTGCCACTGATGAAAACAAAGAAAAGTTAGAGGCTGCGCGAGAGAAAATTTCAGAATCAATTTCTGGAATTTTTGAAAGTGATTTTGTAGCGCAAAGACAGTCAGCTAAGACGGCCCTACTGGATGTTTATGCAATGAATCTAATGCTTGATCAGGCCTGTGGTGAAAATTATATTTCCAAAAGAACCAAAAATTTCTGTGAAAAATTTGCAATTAAGGGAGTCATGTCCGGCGTTGAAGTTGCCGGAGAAACCTTTGGCAACTTTGATCCACGCAAGCATTTGAGAAAGCGTTTTGATTTGATTGAAAATTCTCAGCAGCGTCGAGAAGCAATCTGGAATTTACAAGAAAGCGTCTTTGAAAAATCATTAAAAATTGTTGATGTTGGTTTCCAAGATTTTATTGCTGAACCAGTTTCAGGAGTAGCTAAAATTGCTTATCGCCACGCGCCATCACTTTCTACAATTGCTCTGACTTTGGGAACGGCGCAAATGATTTTGCGCGCTGCTGGTAACCAAAATTCTGCGGATAATCTGCGAGATAATGTTGGTGCAGCAACTGAAATGGCAGCGTTCTTTATTTTAGCTAACGGTATTTTGGAGAACTTGTCGCATTCTTTGATTCTTGCCGCTCCAGCCTATGTTGCGACAGGGGTTTATGATCGTTTCTATCGCGCGATTAAAGGAGAGCAAGTTCCTCAAAATCCAGTTATGCAAACTCATCAAGAGGATATGCAATTTAATCCAATGGGTGTTTCAAGAACTTACAATGAGGAAATTAGTGCCTTGCAAAAAATGCAGGAATATCTGAGCCAAGACCCGCTGTGGGAAGGTTTGCGTAAAAGACAGTTAGCTCATCAAGATAATCAAATCGAACTTCAGCTTAAACAAAGTTGCTCAGAGTTGATTTTAAAACTACAATCTCAAAAAGCTTTTGGCGATTATTGCATAACTAAAGAATATGCGCAGAGCTTGTCAGACATGTCTTTGTTGCTCAATTCTTATCAAAAAATTTATGCCAAGAACGGTGAAGGGTTTTCAATAAAATCTGACTTGGAGAACTTTGTTGAAGTTTTTTCGATGTACGGAGTTTTTTTGAAAGAGCCTTCAAAAGAAGCCGTTGCAGCTGAATTTTGTTTGAGAGCGCATCATCAAATGGTAAACTTTGATGAAAGAATTTCAGCATCGCTGCCTCATATGCCAAGTGGTCGACAAGTTCTTCTGGCTGCTGTGGTAATTGCGACGATTTATTCTGCTAAAGAAATTTATTCAGCGATTACTGGCGAAGAAGAAACGGCGACTGATTATGTGACGAATTTTCCAGATCACCTTTTTTCTTGGTTGCAGCTTGGCCAAATGTATGAAAATCTGGGAGGCGATGCTACGATTTCGGATTTTTTCAGAGATTCTTTTGCGAGTTTTAATTTAGCAGAAAACTCTACGCATTTAGGAATAGCAGTTGCTCCGTTCTTTGCTTATCAACAATTTGGTTCAAAAATTTTTGATGATGTGACGCATCAAGCGGTAAATTTTACAACCTACTTACAAAATTCAGCAGATCATTATTTTCAAAAAATATCGGCGACTTTTCATAAATCAGACACAAAGGTTTACGGTGATTTGGGAACTAATGATGCAGAAATTCACGTTGATTTGGAGCTTGGAAATCTTGAATTGCCTGAACAAGAAGAGGTAGAAAAAGAGAATGCTCTTGGTTTAGCATCACCTGTTGCAGAATTACAACCCAGAGGATCCGTATTATCAACGACATTTTCAAGTTTACTCAGTGTGTTTTCAAATCGAATGAAATGATCAATAAAATCAGTAAAAATATTATAAAAAAACATGACCAGATTGGAGCGATTTTTTTCTCCTTTCTGGCTCATATTTTGTTGCTGATTTTATTGGTTCTGCCTTTCGTGAAGCAAAATTCCAAGCCTAATTTTACGATACTTGATGTGTCGATAATTAGCGCAAATCATAAGTCGGACATAGATGGGAAGTTGCCAAAAAAACTATCACAACAACATAAAGTAACTGCAGAGAAAGTTGTGACTCCGACAAAATTTCACACTCATTTGGCAGAAGAATTAGCGGAAGTTGGCGGAGGTGCGAAAAATGCTGTTCTTGTACATAATCCGTTACCGCAAATTCCAGAGGAATTACGCTTAGAAGCTTTTCAAAGCGAAGCGACAGCGCGATTTTATATTGATAGGGCGGGAAATGTAGAGAGGGTTGATTTGATTAAGCCTTGCGCTAATCCGCGTTTGAATAATTTATTACTCAAAGCTTTGCGCCAATGGAAATTTTCGCCAAGCAAAGCTGCATCAACGCAAGATATTAAAGTACGATTTAGAGTGGAATAATCTAAAGTTTGCCACGTCTTTGAAGGCGGACGAAAGCAATGCAAGAAAGCAGAGTAGCGCAATAAATTACGTTCCAATTTGCCATAGTTAAGCCAAGAAAAAAGAAGTTTGGTTCATCGCAACGTACGGCTTTGGTTTTGAGTAAAACGTCTTTTAATTCTTCTAAATTCGTGGCGCTGTTGAGATTTGAAGATGAACAAGTTGATGGTCCGCTGAAGAATTTTTTCTCAACGCCGCTGTGATAAAGTGCGATAGAAAAATTTACGACGAGCAAAATTGTGCACAAATAAAGTGCAATTCTTTTTGATTTTTCGGATTTGAAATAAGTCAGTGTTAAAGCAGCGGTGGCAACGATCGCCAAAAATGGCTTACGTTGATAAAAACATAAATTGCAGGGCTCAATATCAAAAAAATATTGGGCGATATAAGCTGATGCTAATGCCACGAAGGAAGCAGATGAAAGCAAAATTAACAAATTACGATTAGTAATTTTTCTAAGCTTTATTGGCATTTTTCTTTAAGATTTTTTTGGCCAGATCTTTGCGCAGCTCTACAGCTGGTTGATCGAAAGGATTAATTTTTTTGGCATAAGAAATCAGAATAGTTTCTAAGAAACATTGCATCATTAATCCGCCCAAAACTTCTTCATCAAGTTTTTTTATTTCAAAAATGCGAATCGGTAATTTTTTCTGATTTAAAACTTCGATAGTTGTTTCTTGTTCAATCTTCACGATGTCGCTCAATTTTTTGCCGCCAAATAAAGTGGCGCAAGAGTCGATGTCTTTTACTAAAAAATCGTCAGCGTGTTTTTCCTGAGTGATAAAGGTAAAAAATTTATCTTTCGGCCCTTCAAGATAAAGCTGTAATTGGCTGTGTTGATCAACTGTTCCCATTGAATTAATTGGTGTTGAACCAAAGCCAGATTTGCCCAGAGATTCCGCCCAAAGTTGGCGATACCAATCGGTGAAATTTTTTAAATTATCAACGTAAGGCATAATCACATTGTTGGTGAAGCCTTTGTCGTAAAGGTAAAGTTGTGCGGCGCAGGAATTTATTATTTCATCACCTTCTAAGAAATCGGCGATAATTTTTTTGGCGCCGGAGCGAATTTTTGTAATATCGATGTCGCAAAGCAAGGCGGGAAGCATTCCCACGATTGAGAAGCACGAATATCTGCCGCCGATTTTTTCGGGATGATTGGCAATTTCAGCGCCAATTTTTTTAGCAATTTTTCCAATCGAATTATCTTCAGATTGAGTGACGAATAAAAATTGATCAGCGTAATTGGCAATTTTTTGACTCTTAACTTTATCAAGAACAATCAAGGTTTGACAGATGGTTTCAATAGTCTCGCCAGATTTGCTGATTACGATAAAAAAGGTCTTTTTGAAATCGATTTTTTCCAAAGCATTTTTGATGGTTGTTGGATCAATTGATTCTAAAAATTCTAACTTATCTTGATTTTTTAGAGCGGTTAGAGTTTTGCCACCAAGGCTTGATCCACCAACTCCCAGCACAATAATTTTTTTGAAATTCTGTTTGGAATTTAAGATTTTTTTGGCGAGTTTCGCGAACTCTTCCAAATCTTTTTTTCCAAAAACTACATCGATGGGAGCGAGTTCTTCATTAGCAATTTCTTCGCGTAATTTTGCGGCAATTTTAGTGCAGTTTGTGCGGTATTTTTCTAAAACTTTCGCAGCAGGGAGATTTTTAAATCTTTGAGAATAAAGAGTTTTGTACGGCATTTAAGGATCTGTTGATTTTTGAAAGACGATAAAATTAATCTAATTTGAGTGATTTTAAAATTAAGAACAAAGCTGCAAATCTTACCAAATAATTTTTTGGCGTCTTGTAATCTTTTTTTCTGTCCTTAGATTGAAAACTCCTCATAAATTGGAAGTGATATCATTCACAATCTCCTTGGGCTGGGTAGCAAAGTGGTAATGCAAGAGCCTGCAAAGCTTTTATGCGTCGGTTCGATTCCGACCCCGGCCTCCAAAAATCGGTGAAAACGCTGCGTCTTTTACGTTTTTGTGTCGTTAGAAAATTTTTTATTCGGTTGTGTACGCTTAATTACACGCCCTCATAAAAAAATTTTCTGCCTAGCAGAAACGCAAAATACTTGGTTTTGAACGATTTTGGCCTCCAGTACTCGATTCGTTTTTTCTTTCAGTTTCCCACAATATTAGGTCCCCGAGCAAAGCGCAGCGTCGTCGAGGGGCCGGCAGCAGATTTTCTACTTTTTTCTTTCAGTAATCCTCGGTGCTCTTAGATATAACGCGTCGTCGTCTCTCTCGTCTTTTCTGTTAAATTTCTCTAGTGCTAGAAGGCCGACGGTGTCGGCTTCTACGATTTCTTCGTGAGGGGTTTCATTTTGGGAAATGATATTTTTTGCGGAGCCGCAGAGGAGGTGATTTTCTTTGGGTAGGAAGTTTTTTATGTCTTCTTGTTTGATTAATTGGGATTCAAGGATTGGTTCTAGTTTTCCGTTTCTTGATTCGAAGCTGGCGATGAAAAATTCATCCATTTTGGCGTCGATGGCTACAAAAATTATTTGCCCTTTTTCTTCCCCTTCCTTCACCCTGAGCTTGTCGAAGGGTCGGTTCAGATGATGTTTAAAGGCAATAGCTTCGAGAGCATTGATCAAAATCAATGGTTTGTTGGTGGCAATTTTTAATGATTTGGCGACAGTAAGGCCAATGCGCACGCCAGTGAAGCTGCCGGGGCCGTTGGTCGCAGCGATTAGGTCGAGTTCTTGATACCAGATATTATTTTCTGTGAGAATCTTTTCGATTTCTGGAATTAACAGTTCGGACTGTTTGCCGCTCTCGAAAATAGTGTTTTTAGAAAGAATTTTTTGGTCTTCGAGAAGGGCGACGGAGAGAGTCGAATTGGTTGTGTCGAAGGCGAGAATCTTCACTTTTAATTGATCACGGATTTAGCGTTTGGAACGTCGAGGGAAAAAGTTGGAATTTTTACGTCGAAAACTGTCCCGTCATTTTTTTGCATTTGGTAATGTCCAGTCATGATTCCAGAAGGGTGACGAAGATGTACACCGCTTTCATACTGAAAACTATTGTTGGATAAAATTACTGGTTGATCGCCGACAACTCCTTCGCCATTTACTTCTTGAACAGTGCCTTTTTCATCGATGATTTTCCAATAACGGTTAATCAATTTTACGGTTTCAGGGCTACGATTGTCGATTCGAACATTATAAAGCCAAACATACAAATTGCCGATGCTGCTAAATTGGCTATCGACAAATTCAGGTCGGACAGTGATTTCAATTCCGGCGGTAGTTGAGGTGTAAGGACTTCCTAGCAATTCAGTCATGATTGTAGGAAGCAGAGTATCAAGCTGTTTGGAAGATTTGAGATTATTCTGGGTCATTGTAAAAAATTCCTAATTCATGCGGTCAGTCATATCAACTGCGCGCATTAGCTCTTTGAGATCAATAATGCCTTCAATTACTTTTTGCAGACCGTCTTCGATCATTGGCGCAAAACCTTTTTTGAGAGCATGGTCAAGCATTTCATTTCTGCTTGCTGAGTTAGATATAAGTTCATCAAGTTCGCGGTCAACCACTAAAATTTCAGCAACTACCACACGACCTTTATAACCAGAGCCACCGCATTTAGGACAACCTACGGCTTTAAATAATTTGCTAACGTTGCTGTGTTTTGGTCCGAGCAATCTTTTATCGAAAGCGTTAGCCGGTGCTTCGGCTTTGCAATGAATACAAAGTTTTCTGGTTAAACGTTGCGCAACTACTCCAATTAAAGATCCGGCAATTAGATAATTGGGCACGCCAATATTCATCAAACGCGGAATCGCGCCAATGGCATCGTTGGTGTGCAAACTGCTAAATACTTGGTGACCAGTCATCGCGGCTTGAATTGCAGTAACTGCAGTATCTTTATCACGAATCTCCCCAATCAAAATTACATCGGGATCTTGACGCAAAATCGCTTTTACACCGGCAGCAAAATCAACGCCGCTATCGGCTTTGACGTTGGATTGACGAATCAGCGGAATGTGATATTCCACTGGATCTTCCAAAGTCATAATATTCTTGTCGATGGTATTGATCATGCTCAGAAGCGTGTAAAGCGTAGTGGTTTTACCCGAACCTGTCGGACCAGTAATCACAATAACACCTTCTGGTTTTTGAATCATCTTGTTGATGATATTGCGGCTGGTTTGGGTGAAGCCAAGAGCGTCAAGAGAGACGATCGATTGTTTCTCGTCCAAAATACGCATTACGATATTTTCGCCGTTAATCGTTGGTTGGGTTGAAACACGAAAGTCAATTTTACGTCCCAAAATTTCTGAATTAACGTGACCATCTTGCGCCTTCCGGCTTTCGGCGATATTCATGCCCGAAATAATTTTAATACGAACGGCAATTGCAGACCAGTAATCGCGGTGGATTGAACGAATTTGCACCATTTTTCCGTCGATACGATAACGAATACGTAAGAAAAGCGGTTCTGGTTCAAAGTGTAAATCTGAAGCGCCGCGATGCACGGCGTCAGTTAAAATTGCATCAACTAAACGAACCATCGGAGAGCGATAGTCGCCGCGTAATTGCGATTCGTCATTAATATTTTTGCTGTTGCTGCCTTCGATCTCGCGCAAAATACCCTCGATCGACATTTCGTAATCGTAATATTGATCGATGGCGTGAAGAATATCGGCTTCGGCAACGTAAGCGGGAGCAATTTTAAAATTAGGTGGAAACCATCTGCGCAGCTGATCGATCGCGACAATGTCAAAAATATCAGACATGCCAATTGTGATCGAATCTTTATTGTAAGAGATCGGAATTAATTTGTTGTGAATCGCAAAATCTTTGGGAACTTTTTTTACTAAACGAGAATCGATGATTGATGATTTTATATCGAATTTTGTAATGCCGCTAGATTCGTTCAAAATCTCGCCCAAAGCACCTTCAGAGATAAATCCTAAATCAACTAAAATAGCGCCGATAGTTTGCGCGCCGCCAAGCCGATTTTGCTCTTTGATGGCAATTTCGAGTTGGTCGTCGGAAATAACTTTTTTCTCTAATAGCTTCAAGCCAATGTCACCACCGCCTGTGGTGACAGTTGTTTTTGATTTTGTCTCAGAAGTAGAAGCTTCCATTTGATTTGCTAATTTTGATTTGCCGAAGGATTTATTGTCTTTTGATGAGCCTGCGCTTGAATAATCTTTACGGCGGTTTTTAATGTCAAGAAAGCTGACCCTCTTTAAAAATTTTAAGAAAAATATGTCTGTTACCGTTCGTTTTGCTCCTTCGCCAACTGGCTATTTACACATTGGCGGAGCTCGCACTGCTTTGTTCAATTATCTTTTTGCCCGTCATCATGGCGGAAAATTTTTGCTGAGAATTGAAGATACTGACAAAGAAAGATCAACCGAAGCGGCGATCGATGCAATCTTACAAGGCCTTGATTGGCTTGGTTTGAAGCACGATGGCGATTTTATTTTGCAGTCGAAAAATTTGAATCGTCACAAAGAAATTGCTCAAGAATTGTTGGCAAAAAATCAGGCTTATTTGTGCTACACTTCCGCTGAAGAATTAGATGAATTGCGCTCTCAGGCTGAAGCAAAAAAAGAAGTTTTCCGTTTTAAAAGTCCGTGGCGCGATAAAGTGCAATCGCAAGCATCAACGGTAAAACCAGTAATCCGCATCAAAGCGCCACTTGAAGGCGAGATGGTTATTCGTGATTTAGTTCAAGGCGAAATTCGTGTCAAAAATTCTGAACTTGATGATTTAGTAATGCTGCGCGGCGACGGCACTCCAACTTACATGATGGCCGTTGTGGTTGACGATCACGATATGGGAATTACTCACATTATTCGCGGCGACGATCATTTAACTAACGCTTTCCGTCAAAAAGTAATTTACGAAGCGATGGGTTGGAATGTTCCAGAGTTCGCTCACATCCCGCTAATTCACGGTCCAGATGGTGCAAAACTTTCCAAACGTCACGGTGCAACTTCAGTGATCGAATATAAAGATTTGGGATATTTGCCAGAAGCGATGCGTAATTATTTAGTGCGTTTGGGCTGGTCGCATGGCGACTCTGAAATAATTTCTGACGCGCAAGCTATCGAATGGTTTAATTTAGAAAAAGTTGGAAAATCGCCTTCGCGCTTTGATTTTGCAAAGCTCAAATCAGTTAACAAAACTTACATTAAAGAAAAAAACGAAGAGCAGCTTTTGGATTTAGTTTTGGAATTTATGGATAAGAAAATTTCTGATTCAGAAAAAACTAAACTAGCGACCGCCTTAAAATTCGCTAAAGAAAGAGCAGATTTGATCGGTGAATTGGCGAAAAGTTTAGAAATTTATTGTGATAATTTTGTCGCAGAATTTGACGCAGAAAATCAAAAATTAATCACCGAAAAAAAATCTCTTCTCGAAGATTTGCAGAAAGTTTTTATTGATTTGAAGGAATGGAATCACGACGGAATCAAAAATTCTCTAAATGAGTTTGCAAGCGCGAAAGGCTTGAAAATTAAGGATTTCGGGCCAGTTTTAAGAATCGTTTTAACTTTCTCTTCGGCTTCGGCTGGTGGAATTTTTGATGTTGTAGAAATTTTGGGAAAAGAAGAAGTTGTAAAAAGAATTACCAACTCAATTAAATAAATTTATGAAAAAGATTACTATAGCTTCAGCAATTTTTGCGCTTTTTTCAGTAAATTCTTTCGCTGCAAACCCGGATGGATTCTTCTTCCGTCCGTCACTTTCAATCGAATATAGCGCTCCATCTATCAGCAATTCGGTTAGTAAAAATTTTAAATCGAATAATTTCGGCAAACAAATCAGCGGCTTGGAAAATATCGCTCTTGGTGGAAATTTTCGTGTTCATAAATTTTT
>Ga0214923_10009226_pt1 | contig 10311 bp, 8 predicted proteins | sample LL1510_MetaG_FD_177993 | JGI IMG/M metagenome (GOLD analysis project Ga0214923, IMG submission 177993) | Freshwater microbial communities from Lake Lanier, Atlanta, Georgia, United States - LL-1510 | ecosystem: Environmental > Aquatic > Freshwater > Lake | place: USA: Georgia | collected 2015-10-15
GTCCCTGCCGAATGTTTTCAGATCCCCGGGATCGAGGGTGACAAAACCGGGATCGAATTCTTTTTCGAGTAGCTCGACAAATGAGGCGCTCACCCCACCCATCCTATGCAATCTTGCGGATATTTGCAAAAGAGCCTGTCCGCCCGCAAAAAACCGGACGGCTTGCAAAACAGCGATTCGAGTCATAAGTTTCAAGGACCCATGTCCTTCTCCGCGCTGATCCCCTTTCTGGTCCTGTTCATCTGCTTTGCAGGACTGCGTCTCCCCCTCACCTACGCCTCGTTCCTCTCGCTCCTCACGGGAACCGTGCTGACCCAGACGATCTTCCACGCCAACCAGGCCGTGTGGGACACGGCTCTTTTGAAGACCCTCGAGATGATGGTCGAGATCGGGCTGATTCTCGTGGGTGCCTTCTTTTTTCTGGAGGCTGCAAAAAAGGCCGGAGTGGTCGACTCGCTTGCGCATCTGGTGCGCGCGATCACGCCGAACAAGGTGATTCAAGGGGTTCTGGTCGCCTTCCCGCTCACCCTTTTGGTGGAAGGCTCGAGCGGCTTTGGCACGCCTCTCCTCGTGATTGCGCCGATCCTGATGGCGCTCGAGTTCGAGGTCAAGCTCTGCGCCCTGCTCCCGATCACCTGCTTCATCGTGGGGATCCCCTTTGGTGCGCTGGGCACCCCGACGCGACTTGGATTCCCGGGGGCGAACCCCACGGTGGGTGTGTTTTATGCCCTGGCACCGTTTGTTTTTGCAGGTCCTTTGCTTGCCTCGGTTTTGATCTCGCGCAGATTCCAGCTCAAGGAAACGCTCTGGACCCTCTCTTTGAGCCTCGTTTACCTGGTATCGGGCGGTCCTTTCGCGCATCACGGTCCTGAGCTGGCGACTCTTGGACCGGCGTTCTTCACCTTCGGCTACGGCCTGGTCAGTGCGCGGGTCTGGTTTCCGGCGCGCGATGGACGAAAGCGGATCGAGCTGAAGGGAATCCTGATCTACGGATTGCTTTTGTTTTTCATGTGGGGCGGAAAACAAACCTTTCTGGACCGCACAATCCCGGGAACCCACATCCGGATCTTCAATCCGGGCTATGTGTTTCTGGTCTTCGGATGGATCATCCACCTGACCCACATGAAGGTGCAGCTCCGGCCCCTCTTGAGCGACACCTTTGAGCGCGCAAAAAGAACCCTCCTGGTTTTTTTCTGCATGACGTTCCTGGTTCAGCAGCTCCGGGCGAACGGGGGGCTCGAGCTGCTCACTGGCGCGCTTCCCGCCTCACTCCTGAATCACGGGGTTCCCTTCCTCGGGTGGCTCGGCTCGATCTTCGTCGGGACCTCGACCATGTCGAATCTGTTGCTTTCGAAGGTGGTGGATCCGGTGAAGTTCGTGGCGTTGGGCTCCGGGAGCGCCATCGGGGTCCAGCTGGCCTTCCAGTCGATTGTCGCCATGAAAAGCCTCCTCCATGACAAATTGAGCGAGAAGGAGCTGTTCCTGCTGATTGCGCCCCTCAGTGCGGCGTGGATTTTGATTCTGGCGCTGAATCTTATGTTTATCGCGGTCTGAACCAGTTTGCAGCTCTCGGACCGGAGCTTATTGTTACAACCCATTTGAATCATTATGTTTTTAATTTGCCCCCCTTTTACTGTTGCTCAGAAAAGCGCCCATCCGCGCACTCCCTTGGAAGCATTTGGCTTTTGAGGCTCTCGCGAGGCAGGACAGCCGACAGCGAGGCTGCAGGACGCGGCTCGCCGAAAAAAGCCAAATGACTTCAAGGGAGTGCCTTATGGCTGCTAGGGCTGAATCACATTAAAAGGGGGCAGTTTAGGCGATTAATGTAGTCAACTTCAGAAATATAATATACTATCCCGCTCTATTTTATGAAAAACCCCATCGACATCACCCCCTCCTTTGCGAACTTCAATCTCAGCCCCGACCTGAACAAGGCCATCGAGGCCCTGGGGTTCACCACTCCCACTCCGGTCCAGATCGAGACCATACCCCTGCTCCTCCGCGGCTCCACCGATTTTTTGGGTCTCGCGAGCACCGGAACCGGCAAGACGGCGGCATTCGCGATTCCGATTCTCGAGCAGCTCGACCCCCATGCCAAGGGCGTGCAGGTGCTCATCCTCTGCCCCACCCGCGAACTTGCAAAACAAATCGCAGAGCAGTTCAACCTCCTTGCGCGCTTCAAGAAAACCAAGGCGCTCGCGATCTACGGAGGCTCTGATTACGGCGGACAGCTCCGTGCGCTGAAGGAAGGCGTGAGCGTCGTGATCGGAACCCCGGGCCGGATCATCGATCACCTCGAACGGAAGACCCTGAACCTCGATCACCTGACAACAGTGGTGCTCGACGAGGCCGACGAGATGATCTCGATGGGATTCAAAGAAGAGATCGAGCACATCCTGAGCACGGTGGATCAGGAGATCCCCCACCAGACCTGGCTCTTCTCGGCCACGATGAGCAAAGAGGTGCGCAAGATCGCGGATCAGTTCTTGCACAAGCCGAAGCAGGTTCAGATCACAGCATCGACCACCACCGCGGATTCGGTGAGCCAGTATTTCTTTCAGGTTTCTGAGGCGCAAAAGCCCGTCGTGGTCGAGAACCTGATCGACTCGGTGGAGGGCTTCTACGGATTGATCTTCTGTCAAACAAAGGCGCTCGTGATCGAGCTGACCGAGAGCCTGAAGCGGAGCGGATACCCCGCCGATTGTCTGCACGGAGACATGGATCAGAAATCCCGCGAGCGCACCCTGCGCTCCTTCAAGAACCGCGACGCGACGATCCTGATCTGCACCGATGTGGCATCCCGCGGAATCGACGTGAAGGACCTCACCCATGTCGTCAACTACTCGCTCCCGCGCGAGCTCGATCTTTACATCCACCGCATCGGCCGCACGGGCCGGGGCGGAAAAGAAGGCGTGGCTTGGAATCTCGTGACCCCGAGCCATCAGGGGCTCGTTTATCGCATTGAGCGCGAAACCCGCGCGAAGATGAAACGCGCCGAGCTCCCGAGTGCGGAATCGCTCCTCAAGATGAAAATCGCGCGCGCATCAAACGGTTTCGGCAACCAGGCCGAGCGGAACCGTGCGGCGATCGAGCGCATTCAAGGATCGCTCGCCGGCACGGGCTGGCTCGAGGCGATCGAGAGCCTGACCAAGGAAGAGATTGTGGCGCGCTTTCTTGCGGGCACTTTGAAGATGCCGAACGCGGTTCAGGTCGAAGTGAAGCGCGGCAAGGACCGCCCCTTTGCGCACAACAAGAACCGCATGGAGCGGAGACGCGATTTCATGAAGGGCAACAAGAGTCAGGGCCGGATTCTTCCGAGGAATTGACCCTTGCCGCGAGCCCTCGGGCATCACACGCCTGTCCAGCGCATCAGGATTGTGATCACCCTGGATTCCCGGTCCATGATTCAAAGCATGCCCGCATGAATGAAAACTCGAATAAACCGAAACCGGGTTCGAACTACCAGAAACATACGTCCGGGAATCCGGTGATTCGAGCATTGATCAGAGGCTTTTACCGGCATTTGATCGATTTATTGAAAGCCCATCACCCGAGTCCTTCTTCCATCCTGGATGCAGGGTGCGGCGAGGGATTTACGCTGGATGTTTTGAGGAAAAAATTTCCATCTGCATTTTTGCAGGGGGTTGACATCTCGGAGCCGGCACTCCAAATGGCGCGTGATCAATTCCCTTGTTTGAATGTTTCGAGCGGGGATATTCACCAATTGCCGTTTTTGGACCAGGCGTTCGAACTCGTCGTTTGCACCGAGGTTTTGGAACATCTTGCGCAACCCGCTTCAGCCTTGAAGGAGCTTTGTCGTGTTTCAAAGCGGTATGTTCTTCTTTCGGTACCCGATGAGCCGTGGTTCAGCATCGGAAATCTCCTCAGTGGACGGTATTTGAAAAGGTTTGGCAACAACCCTGAGCACGTTCAGAGATGGAGCTCAAAAGGCTTCATCCGGTTTACCAGGATTCCGGATTTAAAGCTGATTGCTGTGAGAAGGCCCTTTCCTTGGACTTTGCTCCTTTTGGAAAAGACCTGAGCCCACCTTCACTTCAAAATCCATGCTGGCGCGTCTCACCGGCTTCGGTAAAGGTGCGGCTCCACAACAACCCGGTCACGCGGGGTTGGGTGAACGAACCACAAAACAGAAAAGGGCCCGTCCATCGGACGAGCCCCTTTCTGTTTTAACGGGATTTTTTTGCAGCTCAGTGACACGCGGGATTCTGCTGCATGAACTGTTGCGCCTGGTAGTAGTCGCCGGTGTTAAAGAGGATTCTTCCGGACTGATCCACCACCCGATAAAACCGCTGTCCGCTTGCGTTTCCTCCCGGCATCAGCTGGCAGCGATTGCCAAAGCCGCCGTTCCCCGGATATCCGCCTCCACCAGGGAAGGGATTCCCGCCACCGGGAATTCCACCCCCCGGATAGCCGCCATTGCCAGGATATCCGCCGTTTCCAGGATATCCGCCGTTTCCAGGATATCCGCCGTTTCCAGGATATCCGCCATTGCCGGGGTAGCCACCGCCATTCTGAGAGGTGTTGTTCACCACTCCCGAGCAGAATCCCATGCTCTGCGACTGCTGGGCCAAACGAAGGGCTTCCGCATACTGAACGGTGTTCCCGAGAATCCGGCCGGTTCCATCTTTCACCATGTACACGAGGAATCCGCGCTGATCGTAGTAACTGTTGATCACGCAGGGTCCGAGATTGCCGGGGTAAGGATAACCGCCCGAACCGCCCCCATTTCCGGGGTAACCGCTTCCGCCGTTATCGCCGGGATACCCGCCGCCATTTCCGCCCGTACCGGGGTATCCCCCGCCACCACCAGGAGAGCAAGTGCGCCACTGCAGCTGATACACGACACCGGATGAGATGTCGGCACTGTCAAGGGTCATCATCGCCTGCTCGTTCATGCCGTTCGATTGAACCGCGATGCTGGTATTCGTTCTCAGATTCACATCCTCCCCGCACGGAGACCAGATGTTTGAAGTGGCGACCAGGGTGTTGTTCAAGGTGAAGTTTCCGTCGGTCGCGCCCACGAAATTCTTGTGGTATGCGGGTCCGTTTTGGCCTGCGAAGAAATACTCGACATCAAAGGTGGAGCTCGCATTCAGAGGCAGGCGGTTGTAGCCGCGATAGTCGATCTTGATCACCGAAACCGAGTAGCCACCGGGAACATTCACGGGGATTGCGACGTTGCAGGCCTTGCGATCGACGGTCTTGCCCGTCAGACCGCCGGCCTCGGCCTGGAACTGGCCGAACAGGATGCTGAGGCTGCGGGCATCGGGGCTCAGCTGAGCCGAAACCGTTCCGAGCGGACAGCCCGTTCCCTGATAGGTCGGAGTGCCAAGGCGGATCTGATCTGCAGGAACTTGACCCGGAACCTGGGCCGAAGCACTGAGCGGCTTGAGAGCGAGCGGTGCAAGTGCGAGCATCGGACCGAAGATCCGAAGGTATCGATTCGAATAGAGACTGAGACTCATGGTTTCCCCCTGGTTGCTGTTTCTGAATGCAGTTTCCGAATGCAGTTTCTGAATGAAGCGGGCTCCACTTCCCCCTCATTCCTGTTTTCGGACTGTGCCATGATCGTGCCAAAAATCCGTCGCCACACGATAAATTAAAATCATTTAATTTCAAACACATGACGCTTCGCAAGCAAAAGACGCTCTGCACAACACCCCAAAAAGACACCACTTTTCAGGGTGCAAAATGAAACCAACGACTTCGATTGATTCGTTGCGACAGGCCTGATACCCCCTATGCGGGAGCATTTCCCAAGGAGGACCCATGAAAACAAAAATCGCCCTTTGCCTGATGACCCTGCTCACTTCCACGCTCGCCTCTGCCGGCAGCTGCGATGTCGAGATGGCCAAGAAGTTTGTTGCAGGACTCGAACTCGTCACCGCCGGAATCAGCAATGGCCGGATCGAAAACGGCGACTCGGTAAACGGCAAGACCATCACGCGGTCTGACATCAACGCCGTTTCTGCAGACTCGGCCTATATCGTGACCGTGACCAACTCGGCCGAAACGGGCTACAACTCCGGGAATTATTCGAAGTACCTCGTGACCCTCAAGCAGATGGGAACCGCCTGCTTCCCCGCCTCGATCGTCTTTGTAGGCAACAGCCGGAACTCCGGAAGATAGCCCCGATTTTCAGAGATTCGGACCGCGCTGATCCTGCGATTTCCTTCTGGCATTCCCGAACGTGACGCTGACCCCGATCCGGGCATAGGTCGAAAAACCGGGACTGTTCGAATAAAGGCTGTAAAACAGGGCCTCGAGGGGAATCGCAGGATCCGGATCCGTCAGGCTTTTCTGACGGTACTTGATGTTGAAGGCACCGTCGAGCCGCACCGCAGGCTTTGAGGGCCTGATCTGGTAGCTCAAGTTGATTCCCCCCGAATACGTACCGGTCGTCATCGCCCCCTCACGAAGAGGCACGTTCGCCCCGAGACTCCCGGTCGCCTTCAAGCGCGCATCACTCGAATACAGGATGAAAACCACGTTTGTGCCGGCGGCCGCGTACGTCTCGTTGAGCCGGTTGAACATCGTGCGGAGGTGGTAGTCGTTGTAGACGTATCCGATGCTTCCCTGCACCCGCACCTCGGTGGGCTGGCCTTGGTCGCGGATCGGAACGAGATTCCATTCGAGTCCGGCAGAAGCAGAGTGCGAAAAATCGAGGTTTTTTCCGGCAGGACTGTGCTCGGCACCGGTCTGCAGATACACGTTCCAGTGCTTGCCGTTATTCAGGCTCCAGGTGATCGCGGCAGAAGAAACCGCATTCAGTCCGCTGATGCTGGCTTTTGATCCCGAGTAGATCTGGCTCGAGAAATTGTAATCGATGGCATTCACATTGTCGATTTTCACCCGCGGGTAGGACCCGGTGTTCGCGTTGTAAATGCCTCCCCCGTAAGAGCGGCTCGTTTGACCGTTGTTCGAGAACCGCGCATTGCCGGTGATGTCGAAAAACCAGGCCTTCCCGGTATCGCCCGTCGAGACCGGCGAGCTCAGAAGATACCCCAGAAAGTCGCGGATCGGCGCAATGAGGCGCTCCTTCCGGATCTTGTCGTCTGCGGTCCGTTGCAGAACGATGCGGATCTTGAAGCTTCCGCCCGGAGCCGAGGCGGTGAGCGTGTATTCGACCGTGTCGCCGATCGACTGATCGTCCAAAGAAAGCAGGATCGATGCGTTCGGATCCTGAACCACCACCACGCCATCAAGGCTGTCCTGGATGAACTGGGTCATCGCTGCGCAGCTCAGCACCGACTCGTCGCGAAAAACGCATTTCACGCCCACTACCGGTTTTCCGTTCAGGGGATGAACAATCTCGGCGAAGGCGATCAACGGAACAAAAATGCAAAGAAGGCGGTACTTCACGACCCGCGGAGTTTATCAAACAGGACGGCGCTTGGACACCCTGAAATCGGGCGTTAAAAAGCCTGAAGACCGGTCAAAGCCACCAGGTCGCACTGGTAGGAGGGATTGTTGGAACACGCGCCGCGGGTGAAGGTCCCGGAGAACCAAACCCGATAGGTTTTCGAACAATAGGTGGTGCTGTAGGCGGCGACTCCGCCACCTCCCGTCTCGAGCTGATTCACCTGGTCGCGCGCCGACTGGCTCGAAGAGCCCGAGATTCCGTATGATTTTCCGCCATAAATCAGCGAATTGGTCGATCCGTAGCAATTCCCCGAGTTCACCGTCAGAGACCCTTCCTGCCAAGCGCCGTTCGACATCCCCTGGATGTTGTACTGGGCCCTCCCGCACGCGGCGAGCACCAGCAGGGCCGAAAGCGCCACACACGGAAAAGCGCCTCGAAGCGGTTTCAAGAAAAATTGCATACTCCCCTTTTAGCAACCCTCATGCCCGAAGAAAACCGCTCGATCAGGCCTTAAAACCGGACCCGGGAGATCCGGCCGTGAAACTTTCACCGATCCCTGTCCAAGGAATGGTCAATCCGGGCGCCATCAACCACTTCGATTGCATTCGTCAGAATCCAAGGATACTCGCGCCTCACCACCCGCGAGGAGCGGGCCTCCTCGAGCAGATGCAACGGGGTGATGAAGACCTCGACCCGGTAATGTCCCGGCGCGACGGCCGGATGGCTGAAATCACCGGTTTGCCCGGTGAGCACCCTCGATTCCTTTCCGGTGCGGTCGACATGGATGAGATCCGCACGGATCAGCGGCGCCGCGGAACCCTGCACGCGATCGGGCTCGCGCAGCACATGCGGCATCCGGAACTCGAGGCGATTCTGCCGGACAAAAAAATCGAAGCCTTCCGGGGTGCCGAGAATCTCGAACACCATGAGCACCCGGCCCGCACGGATGGCGGACTTCATCGAATCGGGATCGAGCGACGCGGACTTGACCCAGTTGCTGAAGGCGCCGAGGAGACGCCGGTGCGAGTCCATCCGGAATCCGTCCTCGACCTTCATCTTGAGCGCGTTCTGGTGGGAGTCGAGGCCCAGCACCGCGGTCATGCGGTGAAAGCGGGCCAGCAGCCGGTCCCACTTTTCGAAGTACAAGGGATGAAGCTTCAGGAACTCGAGCACGAAGAAATCGGGATTGCTCCAGCCGAAGGGGTCCAAAAAGTACCGGAGGAGCCAAGGGTCGAGGGCCGGCTCCCCGAGATTCTCGCGCCGGATCACGGGGTGGGCCGCCGCATGCAGATTGAACACCTCGACAAAGTCGGGCCCGAGCGCCTCCAGATAAGAAAGCTCGCGGTTTTCGAGATGGGGGGCTCCGACCAGCGCTCCGGTCTCGCGTTCGAAAATCTCTTTTGCATCCCTTCCCGCCGAACCGCCCTTCTCCATCACGAGCTTCCAGCCGGCATCGCTCTTCCACCCGGTGCCGAGAGCAAGCAAGGTGCCCTCAAGCCCCGGCATGAGGATCGACGCCGTTCCATCCTTGCATGCGATGCGGGTGGCGACAGGCTCGCCCCTTGAATTCAGAACCGGGGTGTCGCCGGGCTCGAGCAGGAGCACCGTTTGGCGGGTGGCCCGGTTCAGATGGCCCGGGTGATCGGTCAGAAAGGCAAAGTCGACATGGTTCGTGCAGAGCGCCTCCTTCAGGTCATGCTCGCAGGAGGTGTTCACGGTTCCATCGGGATTCAGTCCCTTGTCATCACAAGAGTCGTACGAGAAAGGCCCGTGCAGATGGGTCTGCACGCGAAACCAGCGCTGACCGGATGCCTCTGAACCCGGGGCGGACTGCACACCCGCGGAGCCCTGCAGACGCGCAAGGGACGGGAGGCCCGGCCGTGGCGGCCGGCTCCGGAAGACGGACATGCACACCATCGCCCCGACGATGATGAAAAAAAGGATCGTTTTGCGCATCTTCCAAGAGGGTAGCCGATCCCGGAAGGACTTGCCACCCCGCTCGCTCAGGCTTTTGCGGATTCAGTCTGTTTTCCCGGGCTCGGAACCTTCGACTCGATGACGAAGTGGGGCTTGTCGTCCTTGAGGACCACGCGAACCGCCCCGCCGTGCTCGAGCTTTCCGAAGAGGATTTCCTCGGAGAGCGGCCGTTTGATCTCGTCCTGGATGGTGCGGGCCAGCGGACGGGCGCCCATCTTGCGGTCGTACCCTTTCTTGCCGAGCCATTCGCGAACCGGCTGCTCGATCTCGATCTCGACGTTCTTGGCGAGGAGCAGATGCTCGAGCTCGACGATCTGCTTGTTCACGACCTGCTCCATCATTCGCTCATCGAGAGGATTGAAGAACACCACCGCATCAAGACGGTTCCGGAACTCGGGCGAGAAGGTGCGCTCGAGCTCCTTCTGCGACGCGCCGGCGCCACCGGGTTCGTTCTGGAACCCGACCGTGCGGCGCTCGGCATCCCGCGAGCCCACGTTCGAGGTCATGATGATGATGATATTGCGGAAGTCGGCCTTCTTGCCGTTGTTGTCGGTGAGGAAACCGTGATCCATCACCTGCAGAAGGATGTTCCACACACTCGGGTGCGCCTTCTCGATCTCGTCGAGCAGCACCACCGAGTGCGGATTCTTCATCGCGGCATCGGTCAGGAGCCCCGCCTGCTCGAAGCCGACATAACCCGGAGGCGCGCCGATGAGGCGCGAAACCGTGTGCTGCTCCATGTACTCCGACATGTCGAAGCGCAGGAAGGAAACGCCGAGATGGCTTGCAAGCTGCTTCGAGAGCTCGGTCTTGCCGACCCCGGTCGGTCCGCAGAACAAATACGAGCCGATCGGCTTGTCACCCGTGCGAAGCCCCGAACGCGCCAGCCGGATGGCCGAGACGATCTTTTCGATGGCATGGTCCTGCCCGAAAAGCGTGAGCTTCAGGTT
>Ga0214923_10009227_pt1 | contig 10310 bp, 8 predicted proteins | sample LL1510_MetaG_FD_177993 | JGI IMG/M metagenome (GOLD analysis project Ga0214923, IMG submission 177993) | Freshwater microbial communities from Lake Lanier, Atlanta, Georgia, United States - LL-1510 | ecosystem: Environmental > Aquatic > Freshwater > Lake | place: USA: Georgia | collected 2015-10-15
TTCTTTAAATAACTAAAAAACGTGATCCGTATTTTACCATTTAAGGCTTTAATGCCGGCAGTTGAATTTGAAAAAACTTTGCCTACATTAGGTTCTGGTAAAATTTCCGAATCAATTCTTCGCGAAAAAGCACTCAATATCCCTGAAAGTTATATTCGTGTTGTAAAACCACAATATCTTGATGATACTATTGAACAAGGTACTGATTTGTTTTATAGTGCTTCTTTAAATAACTACACTCAATTAATTGAAAAGCATATTCTTGAATTTCAAGATTATGCTTTTTATTATTATACACAAAAACACCATTCTGGTGTTGAACTTTCCGGTTGGATTGTAGGGGTAGATGCTTATAATTATCTTGAAGGATCAGTTAAAAAGCATGAAAACACCCTAATTGGCAAAGAAAATAGACTAATTCAGCATATTAAGGTTCTTGAATCCATGGGAGAACCAGTTTTGCTATCTCAAAATTTGCCTAAAGAATTAAAACAAATTGCCAACGATTTTATAAAAAATCCATCATCTGAAATAACAGATGAATATAATAACATTCACCAGCTGTGGCAGGTAACAGATATTGAAACCATACACAAAGTAATTGCCATTTTCAATCAATTTGATTCACTTTATATTGCCGATGGGCATCATAGAGTTGCATCTGCCTCGAGGTATTTGATAGAAAACAAACCAATGGAATCTGAAAAGGGTTTTATGGCCTTGGTGATAGATGAAGATGAATTATTAATCAATTCGTTCTATCGTTTACTTAAAGAAGTTGATGAATCAAAATTGATTGATTATTTGAACCATCATGAAATTTCTTATTCACAAATTGATGCTGAAACAGAGGTTCAGTTAACCCAAGGAAATGTCCTTTGTATGGCAAATGATTTTTCTTTGATCATCCATTTGGATTTTCCTCATGATGATTTAGATGCCAAAGAGAAATTAGATGTTTCTAGAATTGAGCATTTGATATTCAAAGAGTTATTCAAAATAAACGATACTAGCAATGATAGTAGAATTTCCTTTTTACGTGGAGACAATCCAGTAAAAAACGTTTTGAATCAGTTAAAAAATAAAGAAATTAACCTTGCTTTTCAATTTGCTCCAAATACAATGCAGGAAATTAAGGATGTTGCAGATGCGGGTTTAATTATGCCTCCAAAAAGCACATTCATTGAACCTAAACTATTAACCGGAATGTTAATAGAGGATTATAGATAATATTAGAATAGAGAAAGTTGTTTTTTCTCTGGTTTTAAATCAAAAACATCTTGAACCGATTTTTGTAGTTCTTTAATAGTATCAAATTGAATTGAATAGATACTTGAGGTTTTATGAAGCTTTAGGTTAATATAATTATCCTCTTTTAACTTTTGTAAATGCCCAGAAACAGTACTTTGAGAATAGGGTAGTTTATTTACAATATCTTGACAAGAACTTGGCCCATTTTCCTTCAAAAACAACAAAATAGAAATTCTGGCAGGGTGACCAATTGATTTACAAAGCTTTGATAGGAATTCAATGTCTGCTTCAAATTTGTTTCTATTCTTCATATTTGCGTTGTGTTTATCGTAAAATGCAAATATAATCAAGAAGATGAGAATATTGAAATTATTGACAGATGAATTTTAGATTAATCGCTTTTCTCCAATAGAAAATTATGCGTTTCGTTTGTGTTTCCAACGGCGATGACTCCAAAGCCAAATTTCTGGTTGATTTAAAATCTCCTGCTCTGTGCGTTTTGCAATCATGTCGGTAATTATTCCATCTTCATAATCTTTGGGATTTTCAACCAATATTTCAGAGCGAGCTTCGTAATAACCTCGTTTAATTTTGGTAGACGAAAGATATACAATAGGATAGTTGAACATTTTTGCAATCTTCTCAGGTCCATTCATAAAAGGAGTATCTTGATTTAAAAAGGTTGTCCAATGCGCATTTTTGCCACTTGAAGGATTCTGGTCGCCAATAAAAGCAGTAGCAGTTACAACTTTTCTATTTACGGTCATTAATCTCAATATTTGTTCCATTGGAACAGGAATTGCGCCAAAACGACCTCTTATTTTATACATCAACCAATCAAATCCTTTGTTTGATAGTGTTTTATAAATGCATTGAATTTGTTGCTTACAAACAACTTGCGACATTTGACAAACCCATTCCCAGTTACCAGAGTGACTCATTACGACAATAAAACTTTGACCTTTTTCGTAATAATCATCATAAATATGCTGATCCACATTTTTCATGCGTTTCTTCAACTCTTTGGCAGTGGACGTAAGTCCTTTTAAAGATTCTAAAAACAAATCGGATAAATGTTGGTAATATTTGATTTCAATCTCCTTTAATCGCCCTTCAGACGCTTCAGGAAAAGACCTATTTAAATTATAACGAACAACTTTAACCCGATACTTAAGTAATTTGTATAATAAAAGATATATAATATTACCTATTGCATTTGTTATAATAAATGGGAGAGATGCAAATACGTAAATTATAGGAAAAACGAACAGTTTAAACAAAACTGGACCTTTTGGATGTTCTGTTCGTTTTATGTCCATTAGAAATAATTTAGGGATATATTATGATCTAATTTTATTACCGATTCAAACATCAATTGAATACAAGCTTCAACATCTGATTCTTGAACCATTTCTACTGTGGTGTGCATGTATTTCAAAGGCAATGAAATAAGCGCTGAAGGAACACCGGTTGAAGAATACGCAAAACTATCTGTATCAGTTCCAGTTGAACGACTTACTGCATTTCTTTGAATATCAATATTGGATTCTTTCGCAGTTTTAATGATGTATTGTAATAAATTATTCTGTACGGCTGGTCCATAAGTAACAACAGGTCCTTTGCCGCACTTGCAATCGCCTTGCTGTTTTTTGTTATACAATGGGCTACAAGTATCGTGGGTAACATCGGTAACGATTGCTACGTCTGGCTGTAATCGACGAGAAATCATTTCTGCACCTCTTAAACCAATTTCTTCTTGAACACTGTTTACCAAATATATAGTAAATGGCAATTTAATGCCTTTTTCAAACAAATGACGGGCAACTTCTGCAATCATAAAACCACCCATTCTGTTGTCTAAAGCACGTCCAATGATATATTTTTCATTTAACCATTCACAATCTGCTTCAAAAACAGCAACAGATCCAACGTGAATTCCTAGTTTTTCTACTTCTTCTTTTGAAGAACATCCTACATCAATAAAAACAGTATCAGGCTTGGTTTCAGGGTTTTTATCAGTTCTTACATGAATAGCAGGCCAGCCAAAAATACCTTTTATAATATTTCCGTTCTCGCAATGGATATTGCAACGCATACTCGGGGCAATTTGAAAATCGCTTCCTCCATTTCGAATTACGTATATGTAGCCATCATCTGTGATGTAATTTACAAACCATGAAATTTCATCGGCATGGGCTTCTAAAACTATTTTAAAATCGCAACCTGGATTAATTACGCCAACAGCTGTTCCATAAGCGTCAATAATAGTTTCGTCAATAAATGGTTTTAAATATTCGAGCCATATTTTTTGGCCACTGCTTTCAAATCCTGTTGGCGAAACGTTATTTAAGTATTTCTCTAAAAATTCTTTTGATTCTGCTCTCATAATGAACATGCAATTTATTCAATTATTGATTGAAATCAAAATCGAAGCAATAAAAAAAGCCTCACAAAGTGAGGCTTTTTTAGTGGGAGATACTGGGTTCGAACCAGTGACCCCCTGCTTGTAAGGCAGGTGCTCTGAACCAGCTGAGCTAATCTCCCTTTCTGAGGTGCAAATATATTGTTAAGTTTTTATTATTCAAAATTAATATAAAAAAAGCCTCGAAATTTGAGGCTTTTAAAGGGTGGGAGATACTGGGTTCGAACCAGTGACCCCCTGCTTGTAAGGCAGGTGCTCTGAACCAGCTGAGCTAATCTCCCTTGTTCTTAATGAGGGTGCAAAGATAGAAAAAAGTTCAATAGTTGCAAACAAATTCAAACAAAAATTAGTCTTCTTCCTATTTGTATAAAGTCGAAATATTCTTATTGGTTTGAATGTCTTTGAGTTATTCGATTATTATTCATTGAAAATCTTTTGGTTCCACGTCAATAAACGATTCTTGCAAAACATTTACTTCACCTGGAAGGGCCTTTTTTGGCTTGGAAACATATTTTCTCGGCGTATAAATTACCTGAACCAATGTTTGATGCTTCGCTTTTGAATGAAATGCAGCTAAATTTGCAGCTTTTTCTATAATGGCTTGAGGGAAATCTCTACCTTTCTGCTTAATTATAACATGTGAACCAGAATAATCTCGTACGTGAAGCCACAGATCATTTTTGCTAGACAACCTAATTAATTCATCATTTGAACGTGCATTTTTCCCCACCCAGATTTCATATCCCTCAAAATCATAAAGTTTATAAGGTAACGACGACTGGGTATTTTTTGTACTTGACATAGAAACTGGACCACCTTTCTTTGAAATATCCTTGATATCTTTAAATTGAGATGCCAGCATTACTTTTTCTAGATTTTGAGTATTTAAAAGAATTCGTGATTCAACCATTTGAATACTCTCGTCGAGTTTCTGAAGTTCTATGTACTCATTCTTCGCTTTGCGATAGTATTTTTGGGCATTTTCTGGAGCCGAGAGCTGAGGATCTAATTTCACCCTAATTCTTTGATTGGTATAGTAATCCATCACCAAGGCATTAGTCACACCCGTGCCGATACTGTGCGCATGTGCCAATATTAAATCTCCAATTTCACGATAGCTGCGTCGTTCTTTAATTTCTGACGATCTTTTGGTATATCCATTCAAAAGTGACTTGTCTTGCTTGATTTTTTTAGTGGTGGAATCAATGAAATTCTCTTTGAACGTATGAAAAAAATACCATCGAATGAATTCACCCGTAATGTTTTCAATATTTTCGATACAATCTTCTAAACTCCTTCCAATATTTGAATTAAAAACATATTCAACGTTGAGTTTCTTCGATTTCTCAACCACAACAAAATGGATGTTTTTAATCTCTTGAGTCAAAAACATATAGATTGCCCTACACTGCATTTTATAATCAGACAATTGAAAAAAATCGGGATTGAATCCGTATTCAATCAATTGTTCAAATGATACTGATTTAACCATTGAATTCCAAAATTTTAAATCAATAATATTTTGATCCGGAACAATAATTCTATTGTTTAATAATGATAATTTATAATTGTCCCACTCGTGAATATTTTGCTCCCAATCGGCCTTAATATTGAGTCTAAAAATGCTCTCAGCCGTTTCAGCATTCGGATTTTGCAACAATACATTGCCAAATCTACCGAATCCTTTCAACCAGAGCTTCCAACCATTATTAAATTCAATGTAGATTAATCTATCAAATATCCTAGTTCCAACATCTGTTACAGCTGCACCATCAATGTGTTTAAACTGAAATTGGCCTTTTGTTTTAGAATCGGAAGCTATTTTGTCAGATTGGACCAAAAACAACTCACCACCAATGAATTTTAACTCAAGGGTAAAGTTATCAGACCCTGAATTAAAGTATAGGAAAATAGAATCTTTATCGTAACTGAGCGATTGAATTAATTTAAATTTATGTATCCTGTTAAATAAAAAAGAAGCCCACTGCTGATAAATCCAAAAAGAAGAATACATGTGCTGCTTAATAAATAATGACGGGTGATTTACTTTTTTGCTCGGAGGCTGTGATTTTCATTACTTCTTTGTCAATATTTAGAATTTCACAAATCATGAAATGGATATCTGCCAAAGTATATGTTTTTTGAACATTGCCTTTTGGTGATAAAGATATGTTTAATTTTGATAAGTTTCTTATAGCGGCAAATGTATATAGAGCAGACTCATGGTTATGGTCATATCCAAATTTACCATTATTATCTTTGATTGAATTCGATATAGAATTTCTACCCAAACTTGAAATCGCCAGGATTACAGTATTGTCATTGTATTTTGGAAGTGATTTAACTCTTTCCGATAAAACGTCAATCCCTAAGTCAATTGAATTTAATATTTTTAAGTAATCTGAGTAATTCGAATGACAAACATCCATTTCAGAGAAATTCACATTGATTATTTTTGGAAAGTCATGAGTTAAAATATGATCCAGATGTTCAAATTTGGACACAATTGATGCGCAATCTGAAATTCCTAAGTAATATGGCAGTTTATAGTCAACTTTCATTTTGCTATTTATCTCGTTCGCAAATATTGAGTCGTCATCAGATAGTTTACTTTTGTGCAATGCGCTGGTGTACTGATTGCCTAAACCTTCATAAATTGAAAAACAATCTTTCTGAGAATACTGTTTAAAATGATTCAAATGTTCAAATAGAGATGGGTTAAAATCGCCATTATTGGCTTTTCCGCCGAACATTAAGTGCTGGAAGTTTATTTTGTGATCAGTTGAGGGACATTTTAACGGAAATGATTTAGAATTTCCCAATAATTTAGGCATTGCAGATTGGCCTTGATAGATATCTTCATTTCGAATCCCACCGGACAAGTTTATGATGATTAAATTTGGAGTTTTTTTCTGTTTTTCTTTTTGAAGGATTTGTTCAATGGAATTCCCAAATGAATTTGCAATTCCGGAAGCACCTAGGAATATTCCGCTGTTTCTTAAAAACTCTTTTCTTTTCATAATATTTTAAATATCATTTGATTGCAACTTTGTTAAATTACATGTTACGATTTACATGCTAAATTACATTTTTTAATGGAATCTATTTAAAATAATTTCGGCACAATTGTTGAAATGTATGTGAAAACTTGGTTTGTTCCGCTTTTTAAAACGAGAACATTCAATTATATTCGTATCAAATACATATTTTCAAATGGCATTTTATTATAAACTGGGAAATATCCCACAAAAACGACACACGCAATTTAGAAAAACTGATGGAACTTTATATTCGGAAGAATTAATTAGTACAGAAGGATTTAATAGCCTTTATTCATTGGTTTATCACTGTCACCCACCAACCTTGGTAAAGGAAATAGGTACTCCTTACAGCGTAGAGCCGAAAATTGCATTGAAGCAAAATATGCAAAGCAGAAGCTTTGTTACCTTTAATACAAAACCTGAAGATGACTATTTGAAGAGCAGAAAAGCTTTATTGACAAATAGCGATTTAACGATATCTGTTGCGGCGCCAACTCAAGGGAACGTTGATTACTTCTTTAAAAATAGCGACAACGATGAGGTGATTTTTATTCATGAGGGAACTGGTAAGTTGAAAACCATTTTTGGTGAAATTGCCTTTGAATATGGTGATTACTTGGTAATTCCGCGAGGCACTATCTACCAATTCGAATTTGACAATACAAAAAATCGTTTGATGATCATTGAGTCACCAACGCCAATTTATCCCCCAAAAAGATATCAAAACTCTTTTGGTCAATTGCTTGAGCACTCTCCATATTGCGAAAGAGACATTAAAGTACCTCAGAATTTGCAAACCCATGATGAATTGGGCGACTTTAAAGTATTAATTAAGAAGCAAAATACAATTTATCCTTACACTTACGCTTCACATCCTTTTGATGCAGTGGGTTGGGATGGCTATGCTTATCCTTTTGGGTTTAGCATTCATGATTTTGAGCCAATTACTGGTAGACTTCATCAACCACCTCCAATTCATCAGACTTTTGAGGGACGTAACTTCGTGATTTGTAGTTTTGTTCCAAGGCTTTATGATTATCATCCGCTTTCAATTCCAGCTCCATACAACCATAGCAATGTAGATAGCGATGAAATATTGTATTATGTTGATGGCGATTTTATGAGTCGCAAACACGTTGAAAGGGGAATGATAACACTTCATCCTAAAGGAATTCCACATGGTCCACACCCTGGAACAGTTGAAAAAAGTATTGGCAAAAAAGAAACTCAAGAGCTTGCAGTGATGATAGATCCGTTTTATCCTTTGATGATCACGGAAGAAGCCATGGCTGTTGAAGATCCATCATATTACAAGTCTTGGGTTCAATAATCTCTATATAAATGATAAATAAAACCATTGTTTTTATCCTAATTTCTTGTTTAAGTAACTTAACTTATTCTCAAGTAAATGAGCTAAATAACGAAATTAGTATTCGGAAATATGCAAGATTGCAAAAGAGAATGTCCAAACAATTTCATAAAAGCACTTCAAAGTTCAAAAGTGAGCATAATTTAAAATTCGCTGCTCCTGATAAATTCTGGGAACAGGAATATTTGACTACCATGAATCCAAAATTGGGTAGGCCAACTCCGGAAGTATTGGCTCCTGAGATTCAAAAACTACTGGCACAAAATAGTACAATTGCGCTTCAACCGGGTACTTACAATGCTAAATGGCAACTAAGAGGACCAAATAATGTAGGGGGAAGAACTCGTGCGGTTGCCTGGGACCCAAATGACACCAAAGGCAAGAAGGTGTGGGCCGGCGCAGTTACAGGTGGCTTGTGGTACAATAACGATATTACAAGTGCATCAAGTTCTTGGGTTTCGGTGAGTGATGTTTGGGCAAATGTTACGGTTTCGTGCATTGCCTTTGATCCAAATGATTCTAAAACCATGTACATTGGAACTGGTGAGGGATGGGGTTCTAGCTCAAGTACTTCGAGAGGGCAAGGAATTTATAAGAGTACCGATGGGGGAGCTACATTTAGTTTATTATCAAGTACTTCTACCTATTATTACATCAACGATATCGTTGTAAGAAATGAGTCTGGAACCTCTGTTGTTTATGCGGCAGTTGATGCTTTATACTTTCAGGGTCAATGGAATGGAACATCGAGTTATGGCTTAAAGAGAAGTACAAATGGGGGAACTAGTTGGACGAGCGCATTGGGGAATGTTCCAAGTAAATCTTACACCTATTCGGTTGCTGATATTGAAATTGCCGAAGACAATAGACTTTGGATTGGCACAAGAAACTGTCCTTACGGTACTTCAACTTCCGATGGAGGTGGAGGCAGGGTTATGTATTCCGATAATGGAACAACATGGACAACGAATTATTCTCATAAGAACAACTTGGGAAGGGTTGAAATTGCAGTTGCTCCGAATGATTTCAACACGGTTTATGCCCTTTTTGAATCAAGTGGGAAGGCCGATACGTTAATTAAAACAAGAAACCAAGGTGCTTCTTGGTCATCAATGAAAAAACCAGAAGATGCAGACAACGGAATACCTGGTACTGATTTTACTAGGGGACAAGCCTGGTACGATTTAACTATGAGTGTATCTCCTTTAGATTCTAATATTGTGATTGTTGGGGGAATTGATTTGTTTTACTCTAACAATAGTGGGTCAAGTTGGTCACAAATTAGCAAATGGTCTAACAATACGGGATTAGGTAGTTTGACTTGTTCATATGTTCATGCCGATCAACATGTTGCTGTTTTTAAACCCAAAAGTTTGGGTGAAATAATGTTTGGTTGCGATGGTGGAGTATTCTACTCTTCGAATATTACCAATAGTCCCGCCACTAAAGACATTACAGCACAACGTAATTATGGATATTTTGCAACTCAATTTTATGCCGGTGATTTGTCACAAACTGCAGCTAAAGATTTATACTTGGCGGGTGCGCAGGACAATGGGACTCACCAATTGGTAGGAGCAGGTGTTTCAAATACCAATATGGTAACGGGTGGAGATGGGACTTTTTGTTTTATTAGTGCTTCAAATAATCAAACTCAAATAACTGGTTATGTTTACAATACATATTTTTTTACAACTGACAATTGGGCATCGAGCAATTATTTATTAAACGATGGAGCAACAGGTAAATTTATCAATCCAGCCATTTGGGATGATAATGGATATGGGTTATTTTCTACCAAAGATGCATTAACATTGTATAGAACCAAAATTAATGGTGGATCTGCAGGTACTCCGGCTACAATAACGATAAAATCAAGTGGTTCTCCAGGAAAAGGAAGTTGTTATTGGGTAAACAAAGACCCTTTAACCTTGAAATCAGTACTTTATGTTGGAACTGATATAGGAACTGTTTGGAAAACAGACGATGCTTGGGCTACAACGCCATCATTTACTCAAATGGGAACTTTGGCAAGCGGAAATACTTCATCGTTATTTAGGCATAAAACAACAGATACTATGGCTGCAACTGTTTCTAATTATGGAATCAACAACATTTATATATCAACGGATGGTGGTACAAATTGGACAGCAAAAGATGGTGATTTGCCAGATGTACCTGTTTGGTCAATTGTTTTAAATCCCTCAAAATTAGGAGAGGCACTAGT
>Ga0214923_10009228_pt1 | contig 10309 bp, 5 predicted proteins | sample LL1510_MetaG_FD_177993 | JGI IMG/M metagenome (GOLD analysis project Ga0214923, IMG submission 177993) | Freshwater microbial communities from Lake Lanier, Atlanta, Georgia, United States - LL-1510 | ecosystem: Environmental > Aquatic > Freshwater > Lake | place: USA: Georgia | collected 2015-10-15
CCGTGAAGGAGCAGTAATGGCGAAGAGTTTGGGAAATCAGGGAATCATCATTGCTTTAAATTGTGAAACCGATTTCGTGGCTAAGAATGCTGACTTTTTACATTTAGGGGATCAAATATTAACTACTGCCGTGAGCCATTTACCTTCGGATGTGGAAGCATTGGTTAAATTATCTGTGGATGCAAAACCTATTTCCGACTTATTGATTGATTATATTGGGAAGATTGGTGAAAAAATCGAAATCAGCCATTACCAAATATTAAAAGCCGATACGGTTATCACGTATATCCATCCGGGGGCAAGATTAGGGGTGTTAGTAGGATTTAAGGGTGGTGAAGGAAGTGATTTAGCGGCCATAGGTAAGGACGTTGCGATGCAGATTGCGGCGATGAATCCAGTTGCCGTAGATAAAGATGGAGTAGATCCTGCCTTAATTCAAAAAGAAATTGAGATTGGAAAAGAGCAAGCCCGTGCAGAAGGAAAAGCGGAGGAGATGTTAGAAAAAATTGCTCTTGGGAAACTGAACAAGTTTTACAAAGAGAGTACCTTATTAAATCAAGAATTTGTAAAAGATTCTTCCAAAACGATTCAACAATATTTGAAGGAGCAAAATCCTCAACTTACGATCTCGGGTTTTATTCGGGTTCAGTTAGGTGTTAATTAATTGTTATTGAGAAAAGAGAACATTTGTTCTCTTTTTTTTTGGTGTTTTAAAACTTGTATCTGTGAAGTATAAAAGGGTATTATTAAAACTAAGTGGAGAAGCCTTAATGGGTGATCAACCTTTTGGGATTGACCCCAAGGTAATTTCTGAATATGCATTAGAAATTTCAGGTATTGCTGAGATGGGCGTTCAGATGGCCATTGTGATTGGTGGGGGCAATATTTTCAGGGGCGTGCAAGGAGAAAAAGGGGGGATGGATCGTGCCCATGGAGATTACATGGGTATGTTGGCCACGGTCATTAACGGTATGGCACTGCAAGATGCTTTAGAGCGGATCGGCGTGAGTACTCGATTACAATCCGCGTTGGAGATTACTAAAGTTTGTGAGCCCTTTATTCGGAGAAGAGCGATTCGACATTTAGAGAAAGGGAGAATTGTGATTTTTGCAGCGGGTACTGGAAATCCTTTTTTTACTACTGATACGGCAGCAAGTTTACGGGCAGTCGAAATTGATGCTGAGGTAGTGTTAAAAGGTACGCGGGTGGATGGCATCTATACTGCGGATCCTGAGAAAAATAGAGATGCGATTAAATTTGAATCCGTATCGTTTGCGGATGTTTTAAAAAATCGCTTAAATGTGATGGACATGACGGCCTTTACGGTTTGTCAGGAAAACAATTTACCCATCATTGTGTTTGACATTAATACTTCTGGGAATCTAAAACGAATTATATTAGGGGAACCCGTGGGAACGTTGGTTTCTTGAGATTAGGAAATCAGGGGGAATCCCTGTTTTTTTGCAGTTACCTTTAAATGACAATTTCATGAGCGAACAAATAAAACTGATATTAGAGCAAACGAAGTCTCACATGCAGAAATCGGTTGTTTATATGGAAGCCGAGCTTCATAAGATTCGGGCGGGGAAAGCTTCTCCAGCCATGGTGGATTCTTTGCGGGTAGATTATTATGGGAGTTCTACGCCCATCTCACAGGTAGCTACGGTATCCGCTCCTGAGCCCAGAACGCTTACCATTCAACCGTTTGAAAAGAGCATGATTGGTCCTATTGAACGGTCAATTACTGAGGCAAACTTGGGTTTTAACCCACAAAACGATGGGGTAATCATTCGGATTAATATTCCGATGTTAACTGAAGATCGTCGTAAGCAATTGGTAAAGCAGTGCAAGGAGATTGCAGAGGAGACCAAAGTAACCGTTCGAAATACCCGCAGGGAAAATTTAGAGTCGCTTAAAAAGCTCACTAAAGAAGGGGTTTCAGAGGATGAGGTAAAATCAGGGGAAGGGGAGATTCAAAAAATCACGGACCAAATAATTGCCCAATTAGATCAATTATTAGGGAAGAAAGAAGAAGAGATTTTAAAGATTTGAGGTTTAGTTTTAGATTAGTCTAAAATTCGTTTGGTATGCCTGAGTAAAAATCAGGTATCCAGAAAGATGCGTTAGGTGCGTTTTTCTGGGTGATGATTGGTAAGGATTTTCTATACTTTATATTCATATGTTAAAAAATCTATTAGCTCTTGGAATTGGGCTGTTGCTGTCATTGGTTTTGTTAGAAGGGGTGTTAAGGATTTTTAATCCTTTTCCGGCGAGATTAAAAGGGGATAAGATAATCTTACCTGCGAATCAGGTGTATCATTATACGAATGGTCAAACCTTTACGATTAATTCTATTGGGTTTCGGGGAGAAAATCCCGGGGCTGATTTTACCAAGCGTTACAAGGTTTTTTGTGTTGGAGGCAGTACGACGGAGTGTTCCAAACTAACGGATGGTCAAGATTGGCCGAATATTTTAAGTGCATTTTTAAAAAAGGATGATCCCAATATTTGGGTAAACAATGCTGGGTTAAATGGGCATTCTACGTATGGTCATCAGATTTTATTAGATGATCATTTGCAGAAATTTAAACCCAATCTTGTGGTTTTCCTTACGGGTTGTAATGATTTAGGTAGGATAGAATTGGGGAGTTGGGATTCCTTACAATTAAAAAAAGAACAGGTTGATTGGAAGACTAAGGTGTTTGAAGGATCGGAGGTAGTGAGTACTATTCTGAATGTTAGAAGAGCGATGATGGCCTCAAAGTTTAGTTTAGGCTTGTATCCGATATCCATTGACACCTTACCTAGAATTGAAGTGAGTGAGGAACAAATGGATTCGATTGTTGAGCTTCATAGGCCTGCGGCAATGGCGTATCGGAAGCGTTTGTTGAAGCTAATCGCTTCCAGTAAAGCTTATAGGATTCAGCCAGTGTTATGCACCCAGCCTGCCTTATGGGGACCTGGCATTGACCCAGTAACAGGTATTGACCTTGGAACGTTACGGGTTCAATATACCGATGTAAATTCTGCTGCAGGGCATTGGAGGGTTATGGAATATTACAATGACCAGGCTCGTGCTGTAGCTGCTGAAACGGGAGTCTCTTTAATAGATTTAGCAGTTGAGATGAAAAAATCCAGTGCCTTTTTTGACGATGGCATTCATTTTACACCAAGGGGATCGAGGGAGGTAGCGTATATTGTTTACAAAGGCTTAGTGCCGATTGTAAAAGGTCATTAATATTTTTGAGTAAGATTACACTTAAGGATTCTTACGCTTTTTTATTTGCCCAATCCGCATATTGTTTAGCTGATGCCCATTGGTGGGTCTGTCTAAACTTACCTTCTGTCTGAACAAAAAACACATCTATCATAAATAGGGCTTTATCCAGAGGTCGGTTATTAAAATTCACAAATGAATAGGGCATAAATCCGTGGGTTTTCAGCCAATTGCAGATATCTAAAAAATCCGGACCATTATCATAAAAATGAAATAGGCAAACTTCGAGCAGGATCAATTCAACGTTTGGAAATAAGTTTATCGCTCCTTTTAACACTTCGAGTTCACTACCTTGAGTATCCGCCTTAAGTAAAATGGAGGAATTTGCATTTGGGGTGACGAGTTGGTCTACTCGAATCATGGGTACGGGTCTTTTTTCTTTGCTGGTGGGATGACCATCTACACTGCTCATAATAGTTGAGCCATAGAATCCATCATACACTTCGATATAAGACGTACCGGGTTCAGCACCTGCCACGGCTATATGATATTCTCCATTAAATCTTTTTTGAAGGGAGATGAGATCTTTTTCAAATTCCTGACAAGGTTCAATCCAAACAAATTTTGAGGAAGGGAATACAGACAGGAAGGGAGAATCTCCATTTGCGGCTCCGGCATCAATGATTAAGTCAGGCTGAAAGCCTAACCTTTTCATATGGAGTAATTCTTCAGTCATTCCATGCCTAGCCGTACCAAAAATTGGGTCTCCCTCATTCGAATTGGAAATTCGGCGAAGTTCAACACCTGCTGATTTCAACAAACCGTTTACCATCTGTTTTAATAATTTATTTGCCATACCTAATTATCTGACCAAACTTATTCTCATTAACTATAGGTCAAAGGTAGAAAATACAGGAGTAAGGGGCAATTTGAAGCAGGGTATTATCCAAATAAAAAAAGTCCGCTGACCAATTGCCAGCGGACTTTTTCAAAGTGTTAATTTTTAATTACTGACGAGTAACACGGTAAGTAAGTATTCCTGTAGTTGTTTCAACATTCAACAAATACACACCAGCGGAGAGGTTTTCGGTTGGGATTACCATTTCTCTGGAATCTCCTGAGAATCGTTCCATGATTGTTTTGCCTTGAATATCCATCAAGTGAATACGGCTTACTTCGTATCCATTCCAATTCATATGCAATTGATCGCTGAATGGATTTGGATAACATTTGAAGAAGGTATTCAACTCTTCTGTTTTACCATTTCCATCAGTTGCGTTATTTGAATTGTCAGGTTGAGAATTAGGGTCATTATTACCTTCATTATTTGCCATTTTACAAGCGGTAACCGTTACAGTGGTAAATCGGTTATAGGCACCACATCCGGCTATGTTTGCAGTTAAAGTATAGACTCCAGACATATTCACCTGAGCATTGGTTCTGGAAAGAACACGAGCAGCGGAGCTAAATCCATTTGGTCCATCCCATCTCCAAGTAACTCCAGAATAATTTGGTGTTGGGGTTACTGATAAAGTGGTGCCCGCACAAATGTTAGAGGTAGCAGGAGCAGTTAGAAGGTTAGGATTATTAACTGTAACAGCAGCACGCGCTGAGTACCAACCACAACCTGGTATTGTTGCATAGTAGGTATAGTTACCCGCGTTTGCAGTTGTGACGTTAGGGAAGCTGAAAGTATTTCCACCAGAGGTTGAGAATCCACCTGGACCATTCCATACATAAGTAACCCCAGTACCTGCATAAGGAATAACACTACCTGTTAAAGTACTTCCTTGACAAACGGGAGTATTAAAGGTTGGAGTATTGTATATAGTAGGTCTAGGATTAATTACTACAGGAAACTCAATATGAGAAACTGGGCAACCCGGAACGAAAGTACACATGGTATAGGTTCCACTTTGAGCAGGGGTAGAATTTTCCAAGGTAAGGTTTCTATCAGCAGTTGTAAATCCATTAGGGCCTCTCCACACGTAGGTACAGCCTCCTGGGGTAAAGGGATTGTTTACTACAACATTAGCGCCACTGCAATAAGGACTTAATGCAGGTGGAGTCCAGGAGACTGGGCGATTCACGATAAAGTTATCCCACAAGCTTACAGCGGAACCACAACCTGGAATTGATATTAATACAGAGTAAATACCAGAATCAGCAGTTGTAGCATACGGTATAACTGGAATGTTTGTGTTGTAGGTTAATCCATTAGGGCCATTCCACAAGTAAGATGCATTGTTCTGATAAGGAGCTGACAACCTTAATTCACCCCCTACACAAACTGGGGAGTTAGAGGTTATTTGAGAGAAAAGCATTGGCTCGTTAATTACTACCGAGGTAGCGATTGAAGCAGACCCGCAAGCAATTGAGTTTACTGTTAAGGTGTAAATACCTGCATCCGAAACTTGAGCATAATTTACTCGGTCATAATTACCCACTGAAGACCATCCTTGCGGGCCATCCCAGCGATACGTATAACCATTTATGTAAGGTGTGCTCATTTCAAGTACGCCATTCACACAAACTGGTGAATTAGTTACTGCTCTAATGGCTGTTCCAAACTGGGTTACTTGCACTGCAGTATATACCCCATCTGATGGACAAGCAACTGAAGTAACTGACACATAATAAGCTCCATCATAGGTACTGTCTACGTTAGGCACATTTGCAACTCTAGAACTAGAAGTATAGCCATTTGGACCCACCCACACATAACTAGCGCCAGGAATATCAGTAGCACTTAATTGAAGCGTACTACCTGCACACACTGGGCTGTTATTAGTAACACTCACACGACCTCTTACATAAGGGTTAACAGTTAAAGTAGTATAATCCACTACTCCGCCACATCCAGGAACTTCAGCAATCAGCGTATAAACTCCAGACATATTTCCTAAGGCATTTAGAATCCCTTGCGCAGGCAACCAATTGGTATAACTATATCCGTTAGGACCATACCAGTTGTAATAAAGAACTCCCTGAATTGCATCAGACTCTAAGGTTATTCTATCACCTTCACAGACTGGAGAATTAGAACGTGCGTTCAGACTTGGAATGGTATTAATTTCCACCCAAGTAGTATCGAAATAAGTACCACATCCAGGAACAACCGAAGTAATAGTATAATATCCTTCATTTAAAGCTTCTACCGTTCTACCAATAGCAGGGTTAGCTATAAAGGCAGTAAATCCACTTGGACCATTCCAAGATAAGGTAGCATTAGGATATTGAGTAACCGATAAGGTTAGCGCATTTCCACTACAGATTGGACTATTAGATCTTGCATTCATGCTATCGGCAGGAATATTAAAGGCTACCGTGGTTCCATTAGATACATACCCACAACCTGGAATAAACCCGATTGCTGAATAAACCCCAGACTGGTTGTTGCGGCCATTAAAGATTTGAGGATATTGAATGTTGGAGGTAAATCCTTGAGGTCCTGCCCAAGTAAACTGATTAGAGAATGGGCTAATTGCCGACAAGCTAAGCGTTTGACCGATACAATGAGGACCACTATTTCTTACAATCAGTAAGGAAGGATCATTGATTTCAACATGCAGGGTGTCTCTATTAACTGGGCATCCAGGAGAGGAAACCGTTACAACGAAGTCCCCTGAATCTCTGCTTGTAACATTGTTGCGCACCATGTTGGTTAAACTAGCGGAGAAGGCGTTAGGACCTGTCCATCCGTAATCTGCACCTGGTACGCTCGTTGCATTTAAGGTAAGGGTACCTCCTGCACAAACTGGAGCATTCGTAGAGGCTACCACATTTCCAACTGGAAGACCGACCCGGATACGAGTAGAATCATAAGTTACTCCACAAGAAGGAATTACTCCGGTTACATTATACCAACCACCCATAACAAACTGAGCATTCATAATAGAATCTAAAGGTCCGGTGGTAGTGAAATTATTCGGTCCTCTCCAGGTATAGGTAGCAAGACGCATAGGTAATACATCTAGATATAATGTATTCCCTTGACATACTCCAGCTGGATTGCGGAAGGTAACTGTAAGCGTATTTACATATCCAGGAGTGGTTAGGCTAGAAACCCCGCATACAGGATCATTCACTTGAAGTGTATAAACCCCTGTGTAGTCATAAATAGCTTGAGTACGTTGAGCACTAGCACCACTTGCGGTGAAGGCTTGTGGACCGAACCAATTATAGGTCATACCGTTTAGTCCTGCAGCCGTTAAGGTTAAGGTTTGGCCTTCACACACTGGGCTGTTGGTTCCTAAACTTACAATGTTAGAAACATCTCTATAGGCAATAGTAAAGGTGTCAGTATTACTTACTCCATCTTTAGTGATGGTAAGGCTATAAAGACCTACTGTATTTCCATTAAATCCTTGACGAGTAACCGATTGTCCGGCAGCTGAATATCCCCCTGGACCTTGCCATAAGTAAAGTGCTCCTGAAACTGGGGTAGCAGTCATCACTAAATTAGAGCCTGAACAAACAGGAGAGTTAGTGGTGGCAGTTACTGGGATTACAATCGGAGTTACAGAAATCATATTAGAAGTATCTGGAATTAAGATTCCTGATCTTACTACTCTTCTGTAATAGGTAAGTACTGTTAATGGACCTTCGCTGTAATGTTGTCCTGTTCCACCAGAGATAGATGTCCAAGTATTACCATTGTCAGAACTTCTAATCCATTCATAAGTAAAGGTGCCTGTACCTCCTCCTGGGTGATTTCCGGAGAAACCAGCAGGAGAAGTACCACTTAGGATAGTTTGAGAAGCGGTTATCACGTTATTAAAGATTTCAGGATAACGAGGAGTGATTACCACAGAATCTCGGCGGGTACAGCCATTTGCATCTGTAATCGTTACATGATAAGTTCCTTGAGATAATCCTGAAATATCTTCAGTAGTAGCTCCATTACTCCAACTGAAAGTATAAGGAGGCGTTCCACCGTTTACGGTTAAGTCAGCACTACCATCAGATAGACGAGGAGAAGTAACATCAGTTCCTACAATTGTAGAAGTAATTGGGGTGGGTTCAGATATGGTTACTACTGTTGAGTTAAAGCAACCTGTAACGGTGTCTCTTACGGTAACAGAATAGGTACCTGCTGATTTACCGTTGATGGATTGAGTAATAGCTCCATCGTTCCAACGATAGGTATAATACCCACTTCCACCGGTAGCCGATACTGTTGCTGTGCCATCTTGACCACCATGACATCTCACTGGAGTTGTAGAGGTGGTAAGATTTACCGCATTAACGATTACAGTTGTTGTACCGCTGGTTTGGTTTGTACCTACAGTTGCAATTACAGTATATTGACCAGCATTAGTTACTTGAGAAGGATTAATACTTACGGAGGTTCCAGTGGCAGTAAAGCCATTAGGACCTATCCATTGATAAGTAGCTCCTACTACAGAATTTACTGTCAACAGAATCTGTGAACCCACACAAACTGGGCTGTTTGAACCTGGTACTACAGGTATTCTAATTGGAGTAACAGAGATTACATTACTTGTATTTGGAGCAACTGGTCCAGATCTTACTATTCTACGATAGAAGGTAAGAATTGAAATAGGTCCTTCTTGATAATGTTGGTCAGTACCTCCGCGAACAGATCCCCAAGTGTTTCCATTATCAACACTGCTTTGCCATTCATAAGTAAATACCCCATTTCCACCGCTTGGAAGATTACCTGTAAATCAAACAGGAACCGTTCCACTTAATATAGTTTGTGAGTTTCCAATTACGTTAGTCCAAATTGGTTGATAAGTAGTAGTAATTACAATTGTACGAGTAGCAGTACAACCGTTACGATCTCTGGCTGTTACAGTATAAGTACCCGCAGGGATACCTGTTAAATCTTCTGTAGTAGCACCATTGCTCCACTGATAAGTATAAGGACCATCACCACCACTTGGGGTAATATCAATACTACCATCATTTGCGCCAGGAGCTGATTCATTCACAGAAGTGTGCGTTAAGGTTACTTCTCTGATTGCGATATTAACTGTAGCAGTATTTGAACATACCTTACGTAATTCAATATCATCAATAGCAAAGTCATTTCCAGTAAATACAAGGTTCTGGTTTCTGATGCTAATAAGCATAGAGGTACTATTGCTGGTATTAAACTCACGTGCATATTTAATCCAATTGCAGGTACCAGATGGAGAGTTGATTCCTTCCCCTACTTGAATTCCATCTACGAACAATTGTAGATTAGCAATACTAGAAATATGAATGTTTTGCAACCAGAAGGCAAATTGATAAGTTGAATTCGGATCTACTGGAACGGTCTGAGACCATACAATCACATTGGCTTGTGTAGAACCATTTATAATCATCATTTGATTACCAGGTGTTGGTGTATGATCGGTACAAGCAGCAGACCAGAATTGATTATAGATTCTTGGATCAGAACCAATATAGTATGTTGCAGGAGGTAATAAATCTGAGGTATAAATATGTTGAGAAGTAAATCCAGTATTTCCAGCTTCGAAATCTCCATTAACAATCAGATTTGGACCTGTAGCCTGGTTTGTGGTTACAGTATAAATACCTGCCATAGCAAAGGTTGCATTGTTTAGGGTTGCTTGAGAACTAGCAACACTAAAGTTGTTTGGACCTCTCCAATAATCTCCGTTAGAAGATAATTGAATAGTAGAGCCTACACAATAAACCCCACCCCCTGATACAGTTAATGGAGGTGTTGCATTAACTGTTACATTCAGCGTATTGCTATTGCTAACATTGTTTACTGTAGTAGTAACCGTGTATACTCCAGTATTTACAGTTGTAGTATTATTTACAGAAACAATCGCTCCGTTAGAAGTAAAGCCATTCGGACCAGTCCAAACATAAGTACCTCCATTTACCAAATTGGTAGATAAGGTTAGATTCGACCCTTCGCATAATGGGGAATTAGAACTTGGAGTTACCGGGATAACAATCGGGGTAACTGAGATCACATTACTAGTGCTTGCAGGTACTGGACCTGAACTTACAATTCTACGATAGAAGGTCAAGATTGATACTGGGCCTTCTGGGTAGTTTTGAGTACTTCCACCAGTGATAGTGGTCCAAGTAGAACCATTATCTGTA
>Ga0214923_10009229_pt1 | contig 10309 bp, 11 predicted proteins | sample LL1510_MetaG_FD_177993 | JGI IMG/M metagenome (GOLD analysis project Ga0214923, IMG submission 177993) | Freshwater microbial communities from Lake Lanier, Atlanta, Georgia, United States - LL-1510 | ecosystem: Environmental > Aquatic > Freshwater > Lake | place: USA: Georgia | collected...
GACCTAATGGAGGGGGTAAATCATCCTTTTTGCGCTCTATACTACAGACTGTCCTATTAGCACACTCATATGGCATGGCACCGGCAAAAGAGACGCTTATACCGAGATTTTTATGGGTGGCGTCTGGCATACAACTACGCGATAGTCCTGGAAAGCTGTCCATGTTTGAGACAGAAGTGAAGTTCGCCGCAGATTGTATTCAAACGGCGAAGCGTGATGGCCCTGGCCTTGTACTCTTTGATGAACTCTTTCACAGTACGAATCCCCCCGATGGAATACGTACGGCCAATCTATTTTTGAAAAACCTGTGGAACCAGACCGACCTATTCAGTATAGTAAGTACGCATGTGTTTCCCCTCATAAAGGAGGCACCGAAGAACGTTATGCCTATTTGCTGCCCTGCTACGCAGCTGGAAAGCGGCGATATAACCTATAGTTTCGCAGTACAGCCCGGTGTATGTGAAGTGAGCAGTGTCCATAAAGTATGGGAGCGATTCGGACTGTCTGCGCTAAATGAAACACCGGCAAAGTCTACGTAAGAAAAAGAATAATGCAGACCGAGGCCCTTGTCACTGGACTTTTTGTGTTGATTATATGCGGGGCCCTTTCATTTTATCTGTACGTAAGACTCGCCTACACAGAGAAGAAGTTGACGGTTATGGAGTCTATTCTTGTAGATCTGAAGGTCGCCTTTGATTCCCTGGTATCGGAGCATGTACACCGCAACGCCCCATCGCCCACCCCTATAACACAGACGCCCGGCGTAGAGTTATCTACCCCGGTCCCTCTAGAGCCCAGTGAATCAGAGAATATGGCGACGGCAGTGCCCGAAGAGCAGTTCTACTCATCTGTTCTTGAGCAGGCGCACGAGAATGTAGCGGAGAGTACGGTGGGAGAGCAGGCCCCTACGGACGCGAATCCCAACTTTGACACGATGAGCAGGGCCGACCTGGCCGCCCTGGCAGAAAAGAAGGGTCTTCGTGTGAAGAAGAGTATGAGCCGCGAGACCATTCTCAATCTACTGCGTCGTTCAGACAAGTCTCCGAATGAGCCGTTAACAACAGGAGCAGAGAATGTTCCCGGGTCTAACGGCAATGCCTTCCAGCTTGGAGCTTCTTTGGATGGTTCTCTACCAGCAGATGGAATATCTGAGGCCACTATTTAAAACAACAATGGCCATTATAGTAGAAGGGGTATTATGGATTCTAAACTATTTCGTCTCCCTACAAACCCAAATTTTTACGCAAATATTTCCACAGCCGACCCATTTAATACAAATGACAGGCAAAAATGGAGCCAAGTCGCTTCACCCGATGCCAGATTCCCTGGATGGGCGGCGCCCATGCAGGATGGTCGTCTGGTAACCAGCTACCAAAACCACTGTTCGCAGAATGTGCCGGCGGGAAGACAGTTTGCCACGAAAGAGTGGTTTACACGGAATGCAACAGATATCATTGATTTGACAAGAAAGCGCCTTTCAAGGCAGACTGGCGCGATATACGGCCTGGATGCCTCTGTGGTACCGCCGCCTGAAAGAGTTATCAGTTATACAAAGTCGGATGGAGTGGCCCAAGCTACAGGAATACCTGGGGGGATTGGTACCGAACGGAAGCCAGAAGCGTTGCCTGAACTATTTGGTACGTGGAACCCGCGCGAATCTTTTGTGACCGCCCCCAAACCCAATATCAAGACTACAACCTACTATGAAGGGGGTAGAAATACCCCTCGCGGACCTGAGCTGCGATAGGATGTATACCGTGAAATACCGAAGTTAAGTACACCCCCCAAAGGGAGTGTAACTCTTAGTTATTCGGTATTTCAACTTACGTATCTTAAATACTAAAGTTAGGTACCCTGTACCTAACTTTAGTATTTAACGGTACCACTAATAAATAATATCCCGTGACATGGGATATTATTTATTATTCTTTTGAGCATTTAATAATCTGGAATAGTACATAGGGCCCTATTAATATTTTCCGTAACATCAATATACTTTTTCACAGTTTCAAAGTTTTTCTCCACAATATGCATATATTTCATATAATAATCTTCATTGAGTACCTCCAGTTTTTTAAGAAGTTCATCTACAGAGGAAGTTTCTATAATAATCCACCCCGTCGTATCAAAAAAATCGGATATATTCGGACAACCCCAGTACACTGGAATGGTTTTTGTAATAACACAGTCGCATATCTTTTCAGTAAAGTAGTTTACCTGTTTACTATTTTCAATAATAAGACTGAATTGAGAATCTTTAAAGAGTTCTATTTTGTCCTTATATAAAATGGGATTATTCGCTATAACAGGCAAATTATTCGTATGATGACTTGTAAAGAATCGGGTAGGAATAGATCTAATACTCAGCTGATTATAATATGTATCCTGCCTATATCTATGACCAGGCGCCAATCGCTTTCCACCTGTAAGAGAGGTCAGCATAAACTTTTTATCTTTTACGTTGATTGCCTTGTATTGATTTTCTGCTATCCAAGATGAACCAAATATATAGAAATACGCATTTTTACAGGCATTCAAGACATTTGCATTATGCGTTAATATAAAATCATATTTTTGAGAATGCGCGATAAGATGATTTTGACGGGGTATTATTACCTCTGGCTCAACTTGTACATAGATATTACGTGAGCCAGGATTTTGTGATTTCTCTTGCGAATCAAAAATAATAGCAGTTGGCATTCTTGGTTGGCGAACTGCGTCCCTATTAAAACAAATAGTATTGTGTATAACTTCCAGCATTATATCTGTTATCTGTTATATTTGTTTAAATGTTACTGGCCTCTACCGGCGTGTGCCAAAGTTAGGTACACCCTTGGGGTGTACCTAACTTAGCCTACACGCCTACAGTAGCGATGTGGGCACAAAATAAGTACCCCCTTAGGGGGTACTTAACTTCAGCACATCGCGGTAGGCTCGTTGCCGCGCTCAAACTCTACCACGGTGGCATTCCATTCTTTCGCCATAAACTCCCACTCTGGACTCCATTTGTATACATGAACAATCGTCTTTACAGTGTGCGACCCCTTTTTCATTAGCATAATCTTATTCCCTGCGCTACCACCGGCGTATAAGGGTACACTCATAATCTCACCGTCATCGCCCAATGACTTTTTCCATAACTCTATGCCCTCATAGGTGGCCATGGTTTTTCCATTTCCACCCGAACCTACAAGGAATAGCCACTCGCCATAGGTATTCCCCATTAGGTGCTTCGCGACCACGTTCACCTTCTCCATCTTAGTTGAATATACGGGAATGTTCATGCTATACATTTCCAGGGTATAAATGTACCCGTAAATTTTATGGGGAGTGGGGCTTAAAAGGCAATCGTTCGGAGTCGCATTCCGCTACCACGGGGCATTGTTTGGCGTATATGTACGTCGCACCTACGTGTATGCTCCTCTATTGTTTCATTTACGAGGAGTCTTTTACAATACGCACAGCGCTTCGTATATAGATTTACATATAGGCATCCTATTATACAGCATGTACACAGCGATACAAGTATAGCAGTCACAGCATTAATGATTATTATATCATTGATAAGTGCCCTATTATCATTCACAATGATTGGATTTGCTACAGGGGGCGGTGAAAGAGTGGGTAGGGTACCAGATGTAGAAGTCATTGTGGCGGTCATGGTAGGCATGGGTAAGGTGGTTGATGTAACTAAGATACTGCGTGTAGCCAAGGCAGTAGGCATAGCTAAGGCAGTAGGCACGGCCAAGGCAGTAGGCGCAGCCAAGGCAGTAGGCATAGCCAGGGCAGTAGGCATAGCCAGGGCAGTAGGCACAGCCAAGGCGCTGACGCTCGGCATAGCTAAGGCGCTCACGCTCGGCATAGCCAAGGCGCTAGGAGCAGGTAAAGAAGTTGACGATGGTGTAGGGGCATCTGCTACTTGTGCCGCAGCGACGGTCTGTGCCACCGCCGAAAGAGATGTGATGACACCTGCCGCGTAATACCATGTAATACTTCCTGATAGTCCAGACGAGACATTTCCAATAGGTAACACTGCCGCATATGAACCATCTGTAGGGGTAACTGTATACGGGGCGAGTGTTACCGGATTTACATTATACGCATTTGAAAAGGAGCAGCACAAGGCATATGTGGTCATTACACCGGATGTCTCCGAATAAAATAGTACTCCCTCATTCGTATTTGTTATCATAATGGCGCGTGATGACTGATTATTGGCTGTAATCGCTACAAAACTCCCTGTATCAAGATTCCCACGTGTTTTTGTATTTACATCTGTCACACCTACATAGTCATCACGTGTCCCAACCCATATAATCATATTTACAAGGGGTGTGGTAGAGTTATTTATAACTTTTGAAACGATTTTGACGAAACTTTCATTCCATCCGAGAGTGAACGTATTTTGGAATATGATACTCTGGCCAGAAAGAATAAATGAACGTCTAGCGACGATTTTTCCATGCCCTACAGTCTTCGCAGTGTCACTGCTATCCACTATAAAGTTGGAATAATCGGTTGCCGAATCTGTAGGGGTAAGTCCGTAGAGATTCACAATGGTAGTACCAGACCAGTGAAGACTTCCTGTGCCAGTCCCTACTGCCGTATCAAGCGGATAGTTGGAATAGGTGAGTTTGTACCATGTATTTGCGACGGGAGAAAAATACCACGGTTGTACAAATAGCCCCCAGACATTTACAGAGTTCTCTGTGCCTGTTCCAAATCGGAGGTGGGGGTTAGAAAATACGCATACAGGGGCAGTACATCCTGTAGAACCTATAGGATCCTGCGCGAAGACGGCAGCGACCAACGATAAGAGGCGAAGAAGGAGCATATATTTATAGGGCATATTTTACCGGCGGTAGTTAAAGAATATATCATAGATATTATACAGATGCGTTCATGTATCGCGACATTAACACGGGGGTATACAGATATAGAGAAATATTCTATGTTAATAAAACGGAACAGACATATTGCGAGAAAACTAACAGACAAGACAATAGATATATTAATATTTCACGAAGGGAATATAGTAAAGGAGCACCAGGCGCATATTAAGGCTGAAACACCCGAACTGGCTCTAAAGTTTATAGATATATCGCCCATCGCATTCAAGAAAGAACGAGCGGATATTATTATAGAACAGGCAAAAGGGGGGGGGTTGAACTACAGACATATGTGTTCATTTTGGTTTGTTGAATTTTGGGAGGCAGTAAAAGACTACGATAAACTATTGCGGATTGACGAGGATTGTTTTATTGAATTTACACCAGAAACTGTTCTAGAAAGTCTAGATGAACACATATTTATAGTTCCTCAAATGACGTACGACCACGAGTTTGTGACAATAGGACTAAATAGATTTTCACTGGAGTTTATAAGGGAGAATAGAAAAGAGTACACATTTAAAAGTTGGGAGTCAAAGCCCCCCTTTGGCCCTTATACGAATGTATTTGGCATATCTCTAAAGGAGGTACGTGATAATAAGATGTTTCAAAAATATATGAACGAGGTGGATAAACGCGAAATGATATATAAAAGGAGATGGGGTGATTTGCCCCTGTGGGGAGAAGTTATTTATTATATATTTGGAATGGAAACGTGCTTTCAAGAAAAACAGATTAACTATTATCACCAAAGTCATCATACAGGAGTAAACTGAAAGAAGCCTAAGTACTCTCTCCAATATATACTAGATGTCCTCCACTGTTGTCCTCGCCTTTGATATTGGTATACGGAATCTTGCGTGGTGTCTTTTAGAGGGGGGAGATACGCCAAAGATTATTGACTGGCAGAACTACGATCTTCTTACAGGACAGAGTGCGAATACCCAGGTGGCAAAAGTGACCTGTAGCAAATGTACAAATAAAGGTGTTTATACGAGCCCTCTATCGGACGCACCTACCTGCCTTCGTCACTGTCCTCCCACACACCCTCCTTTAAAGGATTTGAGTGGTGGTATCCCCTATAAGCGTATACCGAATTTGAATGTACTTCGCAAACTCGCCCCTACGGTAAAATCTGCCACGAAGGCGAAACTCTTGGAATCTATTCGGCAACTTCATTCTGTCCCTGTAGAGGTTGTGAAGTTAAAGAAGGCGATAGAGACAGAGTTGACGAGTATTCATGATTCTATACGCACTTTTGTGGAGAATAATATTGCCGCATTTAGGCGGGCCACGGTGATTCTTTTGGAGAACCAGCCGGTTCTGAAAAATCCTACGATGAAATCTGTACAGATTCTTCTTTTTGCCACTCTGCGCGATATGCTACAGCCTGGCCCACCGCCTTTAAAGTTAGTACACGCAGGGAAGAAAATCCAGGGAAAGGAGGTAGGTGACAAGGGATATAAATCACGGAAAGATGCCTCAGAAGGAAAAGTGGAAGAGTTGCTAAAAGGGGGCAAGGTATCTGAGGCGCCTAGATGGTTAGAGTATTTCCACGGCCACGGAAAGAAGTCTGACTTGGCGGATGCTTTTTGTATGTGCTGGGATCGTATTTCTGCCTCATAAAACTTCATTGTAAAAAATAAACACGGAATGGAATCACCTATATTCCGAATCTATGTAATATTTCATAAGTTTCTGGTTCCAGAATGTTATGAAACACTTACGGATGAAGATATTTCTGGGCATATACGATTTGTAGCAGTGAATCATAATATACCGAAAGAAATACCTGATAGATTGAAGCCGTGGGTCATTGAAGAATATGAACTTCCTTGGAATGACCGCACAATGCAGGAGTACAAGTTTTGCGAATCAAGCGTCTTCTTTCACGCCTATAAAAATCCCGAGATATTTCTAGACAATACAGACTATATTGGATTTCTTCATTATGATATGACGATTACAAAGGAAACATTGGATTTTATTAAAATGTTCACAAGAATACACGAAAAAGAAGAAATACTATTTACACATGCCACGTTAACAGGGAGGCCGCATTTGAACCAAATTTTTACCCTATATATGTGGGATAATATGGTAAGAATATATAATGATGAGTTCGGTACAGAGCATTCTATAAATGATATCATAGATGAAGAGCTACCCCTATATCATTCATTTGTACTCCATAAAAACACCTTTGAAAGGTTAATGATATTCGCAGAAAGATGTACGCCGCTTATACACGCCTATTTAAATAGGCAAACTACGCACATGCCATTTATGTTAGAGCGGCTTCACGGAATATTTTTGGCTCTACAGAAGCTTGATGGTAATCCGGCAATGTGGCTTCCACTACCCGGCGTTATACACGAAGATAGTTTAAAGGATGCGTGGAAGTGAACAAGTGCGTGATAAAACCGTCTAAAAAGAACGAATGATTCCGAAGAAGAGATGGAACACCCGATCACTATTCATGAGATGGAGAGTGTGGCGGGAGGGCTTGGTGGCGATTTTGGTATTTCCTCTGATTTAGGCAACACGATAGAGATTTCCGATGATTCTCTTGGGTTTGGTATGCTTGCGAATCCTGGTCGTCAGCGCGCTGGTGGTGGCGGGGGCAGTGGGAGCAGTGGGGGCGGCGGCGGCGGCCAGTTCCCTGTTATCACAAAGATGGATACGCCATCCTTTAACAGAAATAGCGGCTATGGTTCTGGTTCTGGAGGTTTGGCTGAAATTGAAATAACGAGTTTGGAGCCTATGGAACCAATCACACTGAACCTCGGCTCCTCGTCGCAGGTTCCTATTGATATTGAGTTTTCAAAGTCTGCGGAAGAGAAAACTGGGGGTGGTCTATTTGCGAATCTCCAGAGCGCCACAGGCCCTGGTGTGAGTCTCGCTTCTGCCCCTACGAATCGTATGGACCCCGCCTTAGAGCGCCAGGAGAAGGTTGAGCTTCTCAATAAGCTACAGCGTCTAGAGGGCAAGGGATTCCAGGTCTCTAAACGCTACACTATGGATAATACACTGGATGAGATGAAGCAGGAGTATACGCGCCTGGTGGATTCTAGAAACTTGGAGGCATCTCTACGTTTTCAGCGCCAGGCGCTGATGTCCGTTGTTACGGGTTTGGAGTGGGCGAATGGCAAGTTTGACCCCTTTGATGTGAAGTTGGACGGATGGTCAGAGGCAGTACACGAGAATGTGGAGGATTTTGACGAGATATTTGAGGAGTTGTATGACAAGTACAAGGAGCGCGGTAAGATGCCTCCTGAGGCTCGTCTAATGATGGCCCTAGCAGGTTCGGGTTTCATGTGCCACGTGAGCAACACCTTCTTGAAGTCTCGCATGGCTTCCGTGTCAACGGATGATATTCTGAAGAAAAATCCTGATTTGGCGCGTCAGTTTGCCTCTGCCGCGGCTCAACAAGCCGGTCCTGGATTTGGTAGTTTTATGAATATGGCCATGGGTGGAGCGGGTGGGGCTGGTCCTGCCCAGCAAGCCGCACCTGTAGGGGGTGGGGCGGGTGCCTTCTTTGGTTCTTCTGCCCAGGCGGCCGCACAGGCCGCCGCGGAGTCACAGGCACGTGCTAGGGCGGAAGTAGAGTTCCGTGCGAATCAGGCCGCAGGCGGACTAGCCCCTCAGGCCGTGGCATCTATGGAGCCTCCCAAGCAGACAATGCGCCGTGAAATGCGCGGACCCTCTGGTGTAGATGATATTCTTCGTTCATTTGATGAGGCGCGGCGGAATGAGTCAATGGAGGGTACTGCCTTTCCGCAAGTCCCTGTAACTCCTCAGCAGCAGCCGGCCACGGCGGCGGCGATTGAAATACAGAGCCTAGGATCTGGGGATGATATAGGGAGCATGGCGGAGTCAACGAAGAGCGGTCGTCGTCGTCGTCGTGCCCCCGTAGTGGGTTCCACCCTGAGTTTCAATGTATAAGGGTACCGTGATGTGCTGAATATTTTTAAAAATAAAAGTTATTAACTTTTATTTTTAAAGCTACTCCACGCGCATCACGATACCGTTAAATATAAAAGTTAGGTACAGGGTACCTAACTTTTATATTTAAGATACGTAACTTGAAATACCGATTAACTAAGAGCTACACCCCCCAAAAGGGGGTGTACTTAACTTCGGTATTTCACGATATAACAGTCCGAAGTGCCGTCATATTTTCCTTGTACCAGCTGGTCATTTGTTCTTTCATTGTCTTTTTCTTTTCCTCTGTTTCCTTGTTTTCCGTCGTCCTATTCACCTTATCCTGTAGTTTCTTGTATATATCTTGTTCCTCCGGGGTAAGCCCATTAGAAGGCGTTACCATAGGTGGAGGAGGAAGCGGCACTGGTTCTCCAAATAAATAGAGAGAACTATGTTCATTGAACAAATACCCTATTACTAATATGAGACCTATACTCAGCCAAAACGCAGTAAAAATGTTTCTTGTAGCCACGAAAATAACTACTAATAACATTGCCCTACGAATCCAAGGATTCTGAAAGAACTTGTCCTGTTCGGCAGTTAAACTCGGGGCCAAGTGACGACCTCCCAAGTTAAGTAAAATCATACTCATTCCAATAAGGTATGTATTTGTATTTATCCCTGTTAGTACCATCTCTATGGGATTTAATGAGCCTACTATAGGAGCTGCCGCCGGTGGAGGAATGCTCATATCTATATTAAGCGAATCTATTTCCAAGTATCCATCGTAACCTCCATATCCATTTCATAAAAGAAATATGTAAATGCCATCATTATTCCAATAGAGTGATTCCATATGGCACCAGATAATACTAATCCTAGGAGCATAAGTCTCCATATGGGTATAGTGTACATTTTTACGAAAATATATGGATATTCATTTTCAAATACGGACCCCTCCAAAACATTCCACATAAGGAGGGCGATCAATATTATATTTTTCAGTATATTATCAATATTACCTGAATATTTATGAAGTGCCGACAGATACTTCATTCTACCGATAACTTGAGATTCTTATCTTGATGAGTTCGTGGTAGAGTTAGAAGTATTTCCACTATCTTGAATCGCAGAAGTTTTCACCTGTTCATCTTCTACACCTAACGGCTTTTCATCAAGAACACGTTCTACCCACCACCGCTTTTTATCTGATACCCGTTTTATACTTGTGTCATTTTGAAAGCCCTCCTTTTTGTTCCGGGGTGATACTGCTATGAGAAGAACAACGAATATTGCCATCAAAAGGGCATACAACCATGAATATGTGTCTGCGATAAAGAGTGTAAATATGTATAATACGAAGCGTCCTATTCCCGTATTCGCCCTATAGGAGATTGAGTCAGGTATTTGTCCGACATAGGTTATACCTATAACAAGGAGTATCCCTACATATAGTGTAGCGGGTTGCGCATACTTTTTAAGAATATCCAACATTT
>Ga0214923_10009230_pt1 | contig 10307 bp, 10 predicted proteins | sample LL1510_MetaG_FD_177993 | JGI IMG/M metagenome (GOLD analysis project Ga0214923, IMG submission 177993) | Freshwater microbial communities from Lake Lanier, Atlanta, Georgia, United States - LL-1510 | ecosystem: Environmental > Aquatic > Freshwater > Lake | place: USA: Georgia | collected...
GCAATAGCCAATATAAGTGTACGCAATAATTTCTCCTTTGTTAAAACTCAGCCGGCAGTATTGCCTGGCTATGAGTTATTCAGCTGATGAGTCAGCTTTCTTATCAACCTTGGCAAATACCGAGTTGATTTCTGTAGAGCTTAGTCTACCATCATCGAGGAAGGCTCTTGATAATCCTTCTACTACGACTGCTACCCCTGCTACGCCAGCCATAAGGCAAGCCTTCCAAATAGGTACGTTAGCTATTGCGCCGGCACCTATCACTCCTAATCCTGATGCTGCAAATGTTGCAAGGATACGTAATAATATATTATGTAGTTGTTTCATTTGTTATTCTCCTTTACTTAGGTTGATTCTTTAAAGCTCTATTTTTCATAGCTTGAAGTTGATAGTATCTTCTTTGTATTTCAGTTCTTTCTTGCGCCGGCAACAATCTAAATGATGGTGAACCAATCAATCCTAATGTTGTTTGAAGTTCTTTATCTAACTTAGCACCAGTCAAAGTAACAAGTGGCTTAGGTAATTTACCTACCAATCCAGGTACAGCACTTGCATATCTTCCAAGTAATGCAGTTGAAGGTAACAATTGAGATAATGCATAGCTGAGTTGTGTTTGTTGTTGTTCAGGTGTGCTTTGTGATTCTTTTTTAATAGGTGCACCACTGAAAAACTGTTGGTTAGAACTTAATTCAACAGGAACTCTTAAAGCCGGCGTTAAAGATGATAAGATGCTATATGCATCACCACCAGCAAGTTGTTGCAATGGATTTTGATTACCAGCACCTGGAAAACCAAGCTCAGGTTTAAAATAAGCATTAGGTCCAGCACTTGCATAACCGGTGCCAGCACCTGCAATTAAACCAGCTGCTGCACCTGGTATGCCACCAGTATAAGCACCTATGCCAAGTCCTGCAGCTGCAGCTATAGCAGTTGATATCTTTGTTGGTAAACCAGGAATTTTAAATGCTCCTGCTTCTTTTAAGTAATCAGGAATGAAAGGACTTTCTCCTTCTTTATCACGCAAGTTACGTTTAAAACTCATATATATTTGATATGCTTTAGGATTCATCCACATATTTTCAACTTGCAATGGCAGGTTGCGCGATGTCCATAACCAAAAGGGAACAATAGCTTTCATGTTCTTATCTAGTCTTGATAAATCTTGATAGTCCATCAAATATTTTTCTACTCTAGCTGCTGCTTCTTGTGGACTATATCCTTGTTTGATGCCATCGTATAGGAACATGAAGCGTGTACTTTCTTCAATGCCACTACCAAGTCCACGTAATTTACGCAATGGTGCATATAATGTTTCTGATGCACTCTTCAATGCTTTAGATTGGAATCCAGGAATTGTGCGTTTAGCTTCACCCGGAAGTCCTTCAAGTAAAGTTCCAGTAAATGGTATTTTACGTCCAGCAAATGGAGTTAAACCAGTAGCTGCTTTGCCACTGATGCCAGTCTTGCCAACTCCAGCTTCTGCAGCTATCTCAGCGAACTGTCCATAACCAGTTGAACCAGAATATGCTAATGCAAAAGTTACAGCTTTACGTTCATCAGCAGGTAACGTTGCTATAAATCCTTCAAATGTTTTGCCATCAGCTAATGCTTTTTTCCATTTTTTATAAACATTTAATCCATTAATAAGTTCATTAGGTTTTCCACCGCCTGCTAACATCATGAATGTATTGCCCATAGCATTGCGAATATGGAATCCTTCACTTCCAGTTACATATGATTTGGTAAATGTTGTCATGTCTTTAAGTAACATGTCAGCATAACGTGCAAACTTTGGGTCATCAAGACGTGACATATTATGAAATATTGCATCAACTTCTTTTGTTACTGCAACATTAGGAATCATTTTTTTATTTAATACAACCCAACCATCTTTAAGTTGTTCAACAACACTATGCCAACGTGTAGGTCCTGTTATTGCAAATTTACCTTTAACATTTTTAATTTGATTAGCTAATGAAATTGCATATTGGTCTGCTTCATCAGATAATATAGAACCAATTGCTGGAGTTATAGTTCCATCAGCAAGACCTTTATCAATATCTTTTATGTATTGGTCCATACTTATTACAGCTTGATTAAAATCTTCAGAATCTATAGACTTAAGTTTAAAATTAGAATCTAATTCAGTTAATCTATCTATAACTTCTTGCACATGCGCAGGACTCCACCCACCTTCTAGTTTAGCTGGTGTCATCATGTTGAGAATAGTTTTTTCTGCGGTATTTAATTCCATATCTATAGGTTTAGTTCCAACTTTTCTTGTTAAATCAGTAACTTCACCAGTCATTCTAGATATACTAGGTGTATCATATTGCAATAAGCTTTCACCATATGCCATAAAACGTGAATGATTATCTGCATATTTAGCTAATGCTTCACCAGTATCAGTATTAAACCAATCAAACTTTACTCTACCAGATTCTTTAGCTATTTCATTAAATCTATCTATACCACCAGCAACATCAGCAGCAGTTAATTCATGACCAAACCATACTGCACCTTCTCTAAGGTCTCTACCTAAATAGTTTCCACTCAGTAATGTTGTTCTATCTATTCCTAAATCACTTGCAATTTTAGTAACTCTTCTTCCATTACGAGAAGCCCAATCTAAAGCTGCTGGACTTTGTGTATGCGGAAAGTAAGCTTCAAGTTTAGGCAATGCTGGTGCACCAAGTCTTGTTGCTAAATCATTAGCTTCAGCATAAAGTTTATCGGTGTAGTTATTAACTGCATCAACTACTATGCGTTGTTCTGGGGTTAAAGCTGGAAGTCCTTTTGCTGCCCATTCAGATTCAGGCACATCTAAATATTTATAAAGACCTTTAGCATTGTCTTTCCATTCAGGCAAAGATATAACATCTTTAACTAAATTACTTCCTACAACTTTTCTTATTATATTAAGTTGTCCACGATAAGCTTTGTCTAAAGCAAGCATCGTCACATAATCAGTTGCTTGTGCACCTTTAGCCGTACCATTGCGTAATGCTGAACGCATTTGTGAAATTTCTGCTTCACCAAAAAGTCCACCAGCTCCTGATGGAAGTATTCTATTTGCTATAGCTGCACCTTTAGATGTATTAACAAACCATAAACGACGATTAGATACAACCTTGCCAATTGTATTTGTAAAAATTTCTGTACCAGGTATTGTTACTTTTGAAAATCCAGGTAAACCAATTCTTATTCCACCCCTAACACCCAATTCCTCTGCAGCTGCTCCAGTAATTTTAGCATATCCGTTAGTAGCTACTTCACCAATTAATTCTGGACTAAGGATTCTAACTGCTTGTTCTGCTGCTGCTCTTTCAGCTGCAGTTGCAGTACGTGTTGCGCCAAGTGCAACATCTTCGATTGTTCCTTCTTCAATTACACGAAGAGCATCATCTCTAAGGTTACGAATAGTATTAGCTAAAGCTTCTTTAGATTTAGCTCCATACACTCTATGTGGTGCTTTAGAAACGCGTGGAATATTCGAAGGTATTTCTTTAGCAGCTTGTTTGGCTGCATCTGCTGCTACTTGAGCTGCTTCTTTTTCTGCAATTACTTTTGCTGTAGTATCTGCCGCATTTACTAATGCATCTGCTGCTGCTTTTTTAGCTAGTGCATCTGCTGTTACATCTGCTGCTACTCTAGTTGCTACTTTAGCTGCTTCTTTTTCTGCAAGTTTTGCTGCTGCGATTTCTGTTTCTTTTACTATAACACTTCTAGCTGCATCTTCTGCTGCAAGTAAAGCAGTTTTTTTAGCAGTTACACCAGCAGCTTTTTCAATGCCCTGTTCAAACAAAGCACCTGGGCCAGTCATGTATGTAACTGGGTCAAGTATAACGTCACCAAACAAACCAATAGCACGGTCAACCCATTTATTCCCAGTATGCAAATACGGTATGTCGCCAAATCCAGTTGTCAAATCTTTTGTTTGTCTGCTAAAATCTTGAAAACTTCCACCCATAGTAGTCTTAATATCACTGACTAATTTATCAGTTGCAGCTTGTGCTTGTTCTTGAGTATTAATTTTTTCTATGCCAGGTATAGGAGTGTTCAATATTTTTTCAACGTTAGCAATTACTGGGTCACCAACTTTAGCAATAGGTAATCCAGTTTGTGGATGCACTGGAATATAATCAGTTGCAGTATAAACTTGTTTTCCATTCTTTTTATCTCTAGCAAATTCAACTGATTCTCTAAAAGCAGATACACCTGCACGACGTCCAGTATCTATAGTGCTTAATGGACCAAGTATTAATTTTGGAACTGGTTTAAATGAACCTGGTAAATCTATATTAGTTCCCGGAACTCTTCCAAGCACATCAAAATTAAGCACACTGCTTGCAACACCACGCCATCCACCAGGCTTTTTGCCACGGTCACCTTGAACAGCTTCATTAACTGCAGCAGGATTAGCACCAGCACGCAATGTATCAATAGTTGCTTGACCCAAATCTCGACGAGCTTCATATATGTCTGGTGATGTTACATATTTAGGTGGGGTTTTTGTGACAGGGACTGCCATACCAGATAGTCCAACAGCTGGAACGTTTTCTGGAATTTTTATTGGACTTGGTCTAACTGGAAGTGGTGGAGCACCAGCTTTTTGAGTAGGCAATGGAACAGTTGTTGCACTAGAAGTAGGAATTGTAACTGTTGGAGCTCCAGGAGTTGGATTAGGAACAACAGTAGGAGCAGGTGATAAAGATGTTCCCTTTGGTGGTGCAATAACAGGAACGCTATTACCACCTGGAGTTGTAGTTGCTACAGGTATTGGCAATGGCGGTGGCCCGCTTTTAGGTCGTGAAATACTTTTTGCTGCCATAAGTTATTTCTGAACTATTTGTGCTTTGTAAAGGTCTTGTCTTCTTATTGCTTCATCCTTGAAAGGCGTCTTATCTTTATTTTTTCTTAACGCTTTTTCAACAGCTATACCACCAGCTGCAGATGAGCCAGTATAATCTTTCTTGTAAAGTTCATTCATAGCTTTGTAGTATTCTTGTACTCCTGGTGCTGTTGCAATATCAATTGTTCCCATTTTATAATTAGTTGATGCACCATATTTAAACTTAGGGTGTGGAAGACCAGCTGAATAATATTTATCTGTTTTTAAAAAACTTTCTTTATTAGCATTAGCTTGCATATTAGCTTTATCATATTCAGCAAATATATCATCAGCCATTTTACTAGCTTCATCAAGCTTTAAACCACCAAATCCACCTGGACTAGATATAGCTTCAGCAGCAATTTGTTCTTTAATAGCTTCTAATCCTAAACCGTTTGCTAACCATGAGTACAGTTTATCATTAAAAGTATATGTTAATGGATTAATTTTTGCAGGGTCTTTATATTTAGCGTTGAATTGGGATTCTAATTTAAGATAGTTAGGAGCATATAATTTAAATGCACTATCAATTAAATCTTGTCCAACCTTATCACCATATGCTCCTTTAATATAATCTATTGCAACTGGGTCATCTGCTGCAAATGGTTTCCATGTACTAGGCCACTTACCTTGGGAAATTGCTGCTATCTGTGGGTCAAATATTATTTCAGCAGTTGCACCTTTTCTAATACCTGGTGGAATAATTGGTTCTACTCTTGGTGGAGTAGTAGGATTAGGACTGTTATTTCCTGTCTTAGTTATCGTTGTTTGACCTGGTATTGTTGTTGGAGTAGGAACAGGGTTTTCCATCGGCTTAATTGAAACTGCACGTGGCGGTTTCCCTGCAGCTTTTTGACGAGCTAGTGCTTGTAGCATTGCTAGATTTTGTGCCATAGTAACCTACTTAATATTTGCGGCAAGGCTTGGGAACTTTTTCTTAATAGCTGCAAGTGAAGCATTTGGATTAGCTGTAACAAAATTATCAATTTTATTAATCAATGCAGTATTAGTTGATTTAACTGGTATAGCTGCTAATTGTTCTATTGGAGTTTTAGCAACTGGTGCCTGTATTGGTGGTACATATTTAACTGCTGGTTCTGATTGAGTAATTGTATTAGTTGGTGCTGCACCAGTAATTGTAGTTGGATTAATTTGCTGTGGAGTAATATAACCAGTGCCAAGTATTGCAGCTAATGCATCTTGAACAGTCTGATTACGCGAAGTAGCTTCACGCTCAAGGTTTAATCTATTAGATGCTTGTTCAGAAACTATTTGAGCTAGCGCTGCTTGTTGCTGCTGATTTAATAAACCTTGTTGTTGTTGATTTTGAGCACCAAGTTGTGCTTGAGCTAACGTCTGTGCCATCTGCTGTTCTGATAATCTTGATTCTTGATTTGCATTTGCATTTGCACCCAACACACCAAGAAGAGCATTGTAATTAGCTGCTCCACCTTGAAGTGCAGTGTTAGCTGCCACTAGTCCAGGGTTGGCTCTGTCTGTGCCTACACCCTGTGCTTGCATGTATTGAGCAAGGTCATTAGATACAGTTCCTGCTGTTGCACGATTTGCTGGATTAGTGTAAGCAGTTGATGGATGCTGTTGTAAATATGATTGTAATGCACCATAACCAGTGTTAGTTAAACCTAATGCACTTGTTGCAGTTGGATTAGCTACAGTGCCACCTTGACCAGTGTATGAATTTGCAAGTTGTTGCATAGCAGTATCATATTGATTGTTAATATATTTATTACTATCTATTCTTTGCTGGTCTAGCAAACCAGTTAAATTCGATGGAATACCTTGATTTAATAGTCCAGTTAAATAATCTGCTTGATACTGTGCACCAGATGTTGCTCTATTAACACTAGCTCCAGCTGCTTCTTGGTCTGCTTGAATCTTTTTTAAAGCAGCTAAATATGCATAATAGCCATTGTTTCCACCACTTGAATCTATAACTACAGTTGAATAACCCCCAGTTCCAGTTCCAGTATTGCTTCCAGTGCTATCAGGTGGCTCTGGTTCTGTGCCACCCATTGGTTTATTCATTGGAGTTTTAAAGAATGAACCAACTGGAGCCTTGGTCACTGGCTTCTTGCCATAAACTTGTACACCTAATGCCATATGATTACCTCAATGCTAGTAAAGCCTGGGCGTCCGAGGCTATTTGTCGTGCTTTGTCTGACTCAATATCTTTCAATCCTAAGTCATAATTTTCTTGACCTTGGGTCTTAGCTAAATCGTATCCTTGCAATTGATTGGCTAAATCTGTTTGGGCATACCCCAGGTTCTTGGCTCTGGTTGAGGCATAGTCTCCTAAAGCTCTTTGATATACTCCGGACCTTACACCTGTACCTTGCAAACCTCTTTTACCATAGCTAGCTGTAAGTCTTGGTACTTCGCGGGCAACCCCAAATGCGGCGTCCTGGAGCTCTGTGATAGGCCTTTGGCCCTGGGTCTCAGCTAAGTACCTCTGATAGGTATTCATAGCTTGCTGTTGGCCGTAGGTATTTAAAAGATTCCTACGCTGCTGTTCAAATAATGATGGGTCGTAATACGCCATGGTTAAAATACCTCTACTAATATAATGGAAACGTTACCTACACATGGGCAACGTATTGTCTTTTGTCTTTATTTCTAGTCCAGGTAGTTGATATAGTATACCTAGTCTTATTCTTTATTTGAGTAACCCCATGAAGATGGTCACCATTAGAACTATGGGCATATATCATCCCAGTTTCTGGCTTTACTATCTGATTATAATGAGGGTAAAAAGGCTCTCCGCCTTCATAGTCATCATTTAAAAAGACTACACAACCAGCTATTCTATCTAAACCATCAACATCATCCTTATGTGGCATCTGCCAACTACCAGGTGGCCAACGAACTATGCCCATTTGGTCAACCCAAACTTCTTCATTAAAAGATTCTTTAATAAAATTCTGTATTCTATTATGTATATCCTTGCATCTATCTAATGTATCTTGCATGGCATACTTGCGTCTTGGTAGCATATCAAAAAATGGTAGGTTGCGGCCGACCCAAAAAGGTATTGTATCCTCTAGCCATATATCTTCTGATTCTGCTAGCCATATTAAAAAGTCACATTCATCTTTAGATAATAATTCTTTTTGTTGAAATGATTTAAACTCACCAAGGTTATTTGGATAACCATATGGAAAGCTAGTTAAATCAATTTCTTTTTCTGGTATAGGAATATTAGTTTCTATATCAACAAATTTAATAAATGACTTATACTCTGATGTTTCAGTATCTTGAAAATTAAACATTACCATTTACCTATTGGGCATACGGCTGCTTTTAATTTAACTTTGCCCTTCATAACACAACCACATTGCTTGCATTGAGTAGTTAATTTAATAAACTCTGGGCAGTCACTGCACATTGAATATCTCATACTCTCTTCTGCGTCATCGACCTTTTCGACATTAGGATTAATTAAATCCCAAGGACGTGTAGTGCCTAAATTTTTTTTCCACTCTTGATACGCTGACATATTATTTTTCCTTCGTAGTTTATTTTATTCTGTAAAAAATTTATCAACCAGTTTGTTGACAAATGATGCACCGGCGTCAGATGATTTAGCATTCTGATATATATCAGGAACAGCTATTGATGCACGTTGCGCTCTAGGCATTTCAGCAAATTCAGTGTCGGTAAACCCGTATTTATGTCCTTCTTCGGCAATGAATTGTTCTTCTAAGTAAACAGCCATTTTAGTTCCAAGACCTTGGCGTTGGTGGTCTGGATGAACCATGTAAACAAACGGATGTCTTATATTAGATTCATCATAATATCGTCCAGAAATAAAAAGTAGCTTTCCCTCTTCGTTGCGGTAAAGAGTATATCTTATATCTACATTATTATTATGACCAAACAAAGTTGATTTTGCTGGACGTATTTGTTCAGTAAATCCAGCAGTGCCGAATTCACCAAACAATTGTTCAAACTTATCCCAATTTTCAAAATAGTTTTCTTCAGTTTGCTCATACGTTGGACTTAAGTTTATCCAAAAATCATCTTTATTTATATCACTCATTATTTTTCCATTCTTTTAGATACATCCATAATCACCCTTTAATTCAAAGCAGGTTCCACAACATGGTCCTATATTACCACAGTCTGGACATGGTGGTACATAACCACAAGTAGGAGAATTCGGTTCACTTGAACCAACATATTGACCACAACATCCATCAGCATAGACTTGTTGCAAAGTATAACCTTGACAGTTTTGACCCATGTAAGTACCAGCTGCTGGACAACCTGCACATGGGTCTGGTGGAGGTGGAGGTGGAGTTGGAGTAGGAGGAGGAGGAGGTGTAGGCGTAGGAGGAGGAGGAGGAGGAGGAGGAGGTACGACTGGAGTAACAGCATTAGAAGCAGCACTTGCAGCAGATGACACACCGTAATCAGTTATACCTACTATCGTAAAAGTGTAACTTGTACTATTAGTTAAGCCTGTAACTACAATTGGTGATATGGCACTTGTTGCAACAACACTACCAGGAGTAGAAGTAGCAGTATAAGTTATTGTGCCTTTGCCAATGTAACTTGAATCAGTAAATGTAACTGTAGCGATAGCATTACCAGCTACAGCGGTACCAATCGTCGGCGCGGTAGGCAGTAAGCCTCCTGCAGAAGCAAGAAGTGATACAAGCATTAGGCTGCAAGGTCTCCGGTAGCAAGCCATGAATTAGTGGCACGTTTAATAAGTGTAGCAGATGACCAAGTTGTGCGTAACTTAAGACCAGGAGTAGCGTTAATTGTTACTCCAGCTCCTTGTGTTAAAGTTATTTGGCCGGCACCAGTCTGCACAACAACAATTTGCGTTCCAATAGGAAAAGCTACTGAAGCATTAGGTGGGACTGTCAAAGTAGTGGCTGAAGCACTGCCTATTTCAACAACTTTACCATCATCAGTTAAGGCTAATGTATAAGATGCGACTTGTGCATTAGTAGCAATGTGAGACACTACAGTGCCAGTAACCGACAAAGATGTACCAGTTGCTGCACCAATGTCAGGAGTAGTTAAAGCTAAGGATGTAGATAACTTAGGAGTTGTTATAGCGCCATCTATAATGCGTGCTGTAGTTATAGCATTTGCATTTATGTTAGCACCAGTAGACAATGCGTCAAAATAGTTTTGTGCCGCCGTCCAGTTAGCGTTATGTTCTGCAGCAACAATGGTTGCTCCGTTAACAAATGCTGGTGATGGTATGGTAAAGTTTGCCATGATTAATTTCCTCTAATCTGTCTGTTTTTAAATTTGTAAGCGATACTGTTTAATCCCCATTTTCTACCTGGGAAAGTAAGACTGGTTAATGAGTCTGGACCGCTGAATTCTAATTGTATAGAAAAAGCTTTACCTAAAGGCGGCAAACCCCTTCTCTTTAAAG
>Ga0214923_10009233_pt1 | contig 10304 bp, 6 predicted proteins | sample LL1510_MetaG_FD_177993 | JGI IMG/M metagenome (GOLD analysis project Ga0214923, IMG submission 177993) | Freshwater microbial communities from Lake Lanier, Atlanta, Georgia, United States - LL-1510 | ecosystem: Environmental > Aquatic > Freshwater > Lake | place: USA: Georgia | collected 2015-10-15
CGCCGAAAAATCCGATCCCTCCCTCCCCCTCGGTGGAATTCCCATTGCCATCAAGGACAACCTCAACGTTCTCGGCGATCCCTGCACCTGTGCCTCCAAAATTCTCGAAGGCTACAAGGCGCCCTACGATGCCACCGCCATCGCCCGACTCCGCCAAGCAGGAGCCGTCTTCCTTGGCCGAACCAACATGGATGAATTTGCCATGGGCTCCTCGACGGAAAATTCCGCCCTCGGCATCACCCGCAATCCCTGGGACAGCACCCGCATCCCCGGGGGTTCCTCCGGGGGTTCGGCCGCTGCTGTGGGAGGGAGAATTGCCCTCGCCGCCCTGGGCTCCGATACCGGCGGCTCAATCCGCCAACCCGCCGCCCTTTGCGGATGTGTCGGCCTCAAGCCGACCTACGGCCGGATTTCCCGCTACGGCCTGGTGGCCTTTGCCTCTTCGCTCGACCAGATCGGGCCCCTCACCCGCTCGGTGGAGGATTCCGCCATTCTTCTCTCCGCCCTCGCAGGTCACGACCTTCGAGACAACACCACGGATCTCCGCAAACCGGAATCTTTCCTCTCGAAGCCCGACAAATCCGTCAAAGGCCTACGCGTCGGTATCCCCAAGGAATATTTCATTCCCGGAATGGACTCCGAAACCGAAGCCGCCGTTCGGCAATCGGCGGAGTGGTTTAAGAGAAACGGCGCCTCCCTGGTGGACGTCTCGCTCCCCCACACCCCTTCAGCCATCGCCGTGTACTACATCCTCGCCACGGCAGAGGCCTCGGCCAACCTCGCCCGCTTCGATGGCGTCCGTTACGGCCGACGGGCGGTCGATCCGCGCGACGTCCTCGATCTCTATCATCGCACCCGCTCCGAAGGATTCGGCCCGGAGGTAAAACGCCGGATCATTCTTGGCACCTTCGTGCTCAGCGCGGGCTACACCGACGCCTACTACCGTAAAGCGCAGAAAGTCCGCGGCCTGATCCGGCAGGATTTTGAAAAGGCCTTCGCCTCCTGTGACCTCCTCCTCACCCCGACCAGTCCCGAGCCGGCCTTCAAACTCGGGGAGCGCACCCAGGATCCGCTGAAGATGTACCTGGCCGACGTCTTCACCATCTCGGTGAACCTGGCCGGCAACCCGGCGATCTCCCTGCCCTGCGGATTCACGAAATCGAACCTTCCCATCGGCCTGCAACTGATCGGCCCCCGCTTCGGGGAAGAAAAAATTCTCCAGGCGGCGCACGCGTATGAGCAGTCGCACGAATGGCACCAGAGGTTGCCTCCGGCATGAGCTCTTCCTCCAAGTGGGAAGCCGTTATCGGCCTCGAGGTACACGTTCAGGTCCGCACCCGCACCAAAATGTTCTGCGGCTGCGTCAACCAGTATGGCGACGCACAAAACACGCATCTCTGCCCCGTCTGTTTGGGCCTGCCCGGCAGTCTTCCCGTACCGAACGAAGAGGCGATCCGCAAAACCATCCTCTCCGGACTGATGCTGGGCTGCCAGATCGCCCCGGTCGCCCGGTTCGACCGCAAAAACTATTTCTACCCGGACATGCCCAAAAATTATCAGATCAGCCAGTATGACGATCCCCTCTGCGCCGGCGGGGGCGTGACATTGGATCCTTTTCTTTTTCCCAAGGAAATTCAGGAAAGCGACGAGGCCAAGGCTGGACGAAAGATCCGGTTGGTCAGGATCCACCTCGAAGAAGACGTGGCCAAATCCTTTCATTTCGAGGATCGCAGCGGCATCGATTTCAACCGGGCGGGAACTCCGTTGATGGAGATCGTCTCCGAAGCCGATCTGCGCACGCCCGGGGAGGCCTTCTCCTTCCTTGGATCTCTCCGGCAGATCCTCCTTGCAGGCAACGTCAGTGATGCCGACATGGAAAAAGGTCAGATGCGCTGCGACGTCAACGTCTCCGTTCGTCCCGTGGGGCAAAAGGAGTACGGCACGAAGGTGGAGTTGAAAAACCTCAACTCGATCAGCGGGGTACGCCGGGCCCTGACTTATGAGATCGCCCGCCAGATTGCCGCCTGTGAGAAAGGCGAGGCCATCGCCCATGAAACACGACGTTGGGATGACGAGGCCGGAGCCACCTTCACCATGCGGACGAAGGAAAAAGCCCACGACTACCGCTATTTTCCCGAACCGGATCTTCTTCCGGTACGGACCGACCAAGGTCTGCTGGAATCGGCCCGCACGCTGGTTCCCGAACTTCCTTCGGAACTCCAAACCCGGTTGACCCGGGATTTCGGGGTGACCCCCTACCAAGCCAGCGTATTGACCGCCGACCGGGTTCTTTGCGGCTATTATGAGAAAGCGGCCGCCGGAACGAAAAACAAGGCTCTCGTCGCCAACTGGATCCTCAACGATTTCCTTTCCACCCAGCCCGACCCGTCCACCACCCCGGTGCGCCCGGAATATTTCGGGGAGCTGGCCGATCTCGTGGCGGGGGGCGCGATCAACAGCGCCCAGGCCAAAAAAGTTTTCACCGAACTCATGGCCCATCCCACCTCCCCCAAAGAGATCGTCAAAAAACTCGGACTCGAGCAGATTTCGGACTCCTCCGCCCTCTCCGCCTATTGCGATGAGGCCATCGCGGCGAATCCCCGTAGCGTGGAGGATTACAAAGCCGGAAAGATGAACGCGATCAACGCCCTCAAGGGATTCGTCATGAAAAAGAGCCAGGGGAAGGCCAACCCCACCCAAGTGGATGAGATTCTTCGGTCGAAACTTTCCGCCTAGACGGTTGCCCTTCCCTCCACCTTCGGCAATCCTTTGACTTAGCCATGATCTCCAACGAAGCCTACGTCCTTGAGCTTCTGCACAACTCGGGGGCGGTCTCCCCGGAAGACATGGCGGCCTGCCAGCAGGATGCCGCGACGCTGGGCCAGACCACGATGGAGAGCATCACCAAAAAGGGGCTCCTCACCATGGAGCAGATCCTCGAGATCGTGGCCAAAGACTGCGGGATGGAGTTCGAAGCCAACATCGAGCATGTGGAAGAAGACGTTCTTTCCTCCATCCAGCCGGCCGACAGCCGGCGCTACCATGCCCTACCGATCCGCAAACTGCCCTCGGGCCTCCGGGTGGCGATTCCCGATCCCCTCGACTTTGAAACCCTCGACGCCCTCCGTTACCTGCTCAAAACCGACCTGGAACCGGTGGTCGTGCCCCTGAACAAAATCGACGAGGCCATCACCAAATATTTTGGGAAAACGGATGAATCCCTCCAGACGCTCATGGCCAACATGGATGGGAGCGAGTTGGAGGTCAAAGGTCCCGGTTCCGAGGGGGGAGACGAGACGGCGGAGGGCGATGCCCCGATCATCCGCATGGTCTATGGGTTGATCCTCGAAGCCCATCGGCTGCGCGCCAGCGACATTCACATCGAGCCCCTGGAAAAAAGGCTCCGCCTCCGGTATCGGATCGACGGCAACATGCAGGAGATGCGGGATCCACCCAAGCGGCTTCAGTCCAGCATCATCAGCCGCATCAAGATCATGTCGAACATCAGCATTGCGGAAAAACGTCTGCCGCTCGACGGTCGCATCGCCTTGGCCACCTCCGACGGACCCACGCTTGATCTCCGCGTCTCCACCGTGCCCACCATCCACGGCGAATCGGTGGTCATGCGGATTCTTGACAAAAAGAACCTCATGCTGGGTCTGCCCGAACTGGGATTCTTTGCCGATGACCAGGCGATTTTGGAGCGCACCATCAATTTTGCCGACGGCATCTTTCTGGTCACCGGTCCGACCGGATCCGGAAAATCCACCACCCTCTACGCCTGCTTAAACACGATCAACAAGCCCGACCGCAAGCTGATCACGGTGGAGGATCCGGTGGAGTACCAGTTGCCCGGGGTCAACCAGGTGGCGGTGAACACCGAAATCGGCATGACCTTTGCCGCTGCGCTCCGGGCGATGTTGCGACAGGCCCCCAACATCATCATGGTCGGAGAGATCCGCGACGTGGAAACCGCCTCCATCGCCATCAATGCCTCCCTCACCGGCCACTTGGTCTTCTCCACCCTTCACACCAATGACGCCCCCAGCGCCATCACCCGGTTGGTCGACATGGGAGTGAAACCATTTTTGGTCTCCTCTTCCATCCGGGCGGTGCTGGCCCAACGGCTTGTCCGCAAGATCTGTCCGGAATGCAAGGAGCCCTACACCCCCTCCGAGGTCGAACTGCGCGCCCTGAATTTGACCGCCGCCAGTCTGGCCCAAGCCCGTTTCTCCAAGGGTCGGGGGTGCGACCGCTGCCGTGGAACCGGATACAAGGGGCGGGCGGGCATCTTTGAAATTTTCACGGTCGATGACGAGATCCGACATCTGATCAACGAGGGTGCTCCGGTCTCCAAGATCCGCCAGCGGGCCCGCGACCTGGGCATGCGAACCCTGCGGGAGGATGGAATCCGGAAGGTGGTCTCCGGTATGACCACGCCCGAGGAAATCATTTCGGCCACCATGGCCGACAAGGACTGATCATGGACCCACGGTTTCTCCTTCCCTTTCTCGAGGAACAGCAGGTTCTCTCTTCCGAGCAGTCGCGCGAGATTTCCGAGGAGTTGAGCCGAACGGGCAAACCGATCGAAACCGTCTTGGCCAATTTCGGCATCATTCAGATGCCCCAGATTCTGGAAAAGATCTCGGACAGTCTGGGACTGCCTCTGATTTTGGATTTATCCAACCTCGAGTTGAGTCCCGAGTTGCTCGCCCGCATTCCGCCCCACACGGCCCGCAATGTGGGGGCCCTTCCCCTGGCCGCGGATGAAACCACGCTGACCGTGGCTCTGGCCGATCCATTGGCCACCCAGGCTTTGGAGGATCTTCGCTTTGCCACTGGGGCGGAGATTGCCCAGGTCGTGGCCCCTCCCGACAAAATTCTTCCGTTGGTGGAAAAACACTACGGTGCGGCCGAGGCCAACATTGACGATATCCTGACCGAACTGGAAAACGCCCCCGAGACAACCTTGGCATCCGAGGGGGTGGACCTGACCGAGGCGGGAAGCGCCCCGATCATCAAATACGTCAACACCATCATCGCCCGGGCCATTCAGGCCAAGGCCAGTGACATTCATTTTGAGCCCTTCGAGAAGGAGTTTAAAATTCGCTACCGAGTCGACGGCGCCCTGTATGAAATGGCCCCGCCTCCCCGACGCCTGGCCATTCCCGTGACCTCCCGCATCAAGGTCATGGCGAACCTGAACATCGCCGAGCGCCGGGTTCCCCAGGACGGCCGCATCCAGACCCTGCTCGCCGGGCGACAGGTCGATCTCCGTGTCTCCACCCTGCCCACCCAGTACGGCGAGAGCATCGTCTTGCGGGTCTTGGACCGTTCGGTGGTCAATCTGGACCTGGAAAAGCTGGGCATTCCCAAGCACATCTACGATTACATCTGCGAAACGCTGGAAAAACCCAACGGCATTTTCATCGTCACGGGGCCAACCGGATCCGGAAAAACCACCACGCTTTATTCATGCCTCGGACGGATCAACACCATCGACACCAAAATTCTCACAGTCGAGGACCCTGTGGAGTACGAGTTGGAGGGAATCATCCAGGTTCCGGCCAACGAAGGCATCGGCCTGACCTTTGCCCGGGCCCTGCGGGCCTTTCTTCGACAGGATCCCGACAAGATTCTGGTGGGAGAGACCCGGGATTTGGAGACCGCCCAAATCGCCATCCAGGCCAGCCTCACCGGTCACTTGGTCATGACCAGTCTTCATACCAACGACGCGGCGGGAGCCGTCACCCGGTTGCTCGACATGGGAGTCGAGCCCTTCCTGATTGCGGCCTCGATGGAGGGTGTGTTGGCCCAGCGACTGTTGCGCCGGATCTGCAAAGATTGCCGCACCCCCTTCCAACCCAAGGAGGAGGTTCTGGCTCAGATTGGGCTGACCGGATCGGAGGTGGGGGACCGACCGTTTTACTTCGGCAAGGGTTGTGAAAGCTGCAACGGGACGGGATACCGCGGGCGGGTAGGTATTTATGAGCTTTTGGATATCCGCGAGCCCATCCGCCAACTGATTAATGAGCGTGCACCCTCCGTGGTCATACGGCAAAAAGGGATCGAACTGGGTATGTCCACCTTGCGCCAAGACGGCATCCGCAACATTCTGGAAGGTCACACGACCCTGGAAGAAGTCCTTAAGTACACCTAAGCCATGCCCCTCTTCGCCTATTCGGCGGTCGACGCCAAAGGAAAAACCCACCAGGGGACTTTGGAGGCCAACAATGCCTCCGATGCCGCCGCCTCCATCAAAAAACAGGGCATGTTCCCCACCAACATCGCGGAAACCGCTGCCGAGAACGCCAAAACCAAGGGAAAGGGATTTTCTTTCAAACTTTCCCTTGGGGCTGGAGGCGGGGGGACCGGCAAGGTGCCCGCCAAAGTTCTCACGGTGTTTACCCGACAGCTCTCCACGCTGATCAGCGCGGGGCTGCCCCTGCTCCGCAGTTTGCGAACCCTCAGCAAACAGGAAAAAAACCCAAACCTGCGGAAGATCATGGCGGGCTTGGCCGAATCCGTGGAGGGAGGAACCACTTTTTCGGAGGCTCTGTCACAACATCCCAAGGCTTTCAACAAGCTGTACGTCAACATGGTCAAGGCGGGAGAGTTGGGCGGCGTGCTCGAGGTCGTGCTCACCCGGTTGGCGGAGTTCGCCGAAAAAAGTCAGCGCATCCGGGGCAAGGTCACCTCGGCCATGGTTTACCCCCTGGTGGTTTTGACCATTGCCGTGGGCATCGTCACTTTCCTCATGCTTTTCATCGTCCCCAAGTTTGAGGCCATCTTTAAGGATATGCTCGGAGGCCGGCCTCTGCCCTTCATCACCCAGGCCATCATGGATCTGAGCCGTTTTATCCAGGGAAACATCCTGCTGATTGCCGGCGTGATTACGGTAGCCGTTTTTGTGATCCGTTTCGCCCTCAAGCTTCCCGGTGTCTCCACGGCCGTGGATGAGTATAAACTCAAACTCCCGCTTTTCGGGGATATGCTGACCAAGACCTCGGTGGCCCGCTTCAGCCGGACCTTGGGAACCCTGGTCTCTTCCGGTGTGCCCATTCTCCAGGCCCTGCAAATCACCCGCGACACCGCCGGCAACGCCCGGGTCAGTTCGGCCATCGAAAACATCCATGACAATGTCAAAGAGGGGGAGTCTATGGTTTCCCCCATGGAAGCGAGCCAGATTTTTCCACCCATGGTGGTCTCCATGGTCCAGGTGGGCGAGGAAACGGGGCAACTGCCCGACATGCTTACCAAGGTGGCCGATGTTTTCGAGGAGGAGGTCGATACCGCCGTCGCCGGCCTCACCTCGCTTCTCGAGCCCGTGATGATCGTCATGCTGGCCTTGATTGTCGGAACCATCGTGGTGGCCCTCTTCCTTCCGCTCATCACCATCATCCAGGACCTGACGGCCGGCGGGGGATAAGCGTAAAAAGATTCCTGTGCTCGAGGTGGTCGTTTGCCGTTGCGGGGAGAATCTAAGCTGGACCCGCAATCTGCCCAAGGGGGTCCGCCTCACGATTTACGACAAGACTCCGGGTCCCGCCGCAACCTGGCCTGACTCCATTCCCCTGCCGAATGTCGGACGGGAGGCCCATGCCTGGCTTCATCATATCACTGAACGTTATGGCACTTTATCTCCCCAAACCGTGTTTGCCCAAGGCCGTCCCTTTGACCACGCCCCCGACCTTCACCGGGTGATCCGCAATCTGGCTTCCGGACAAACAACCCTCCAGGAATTTTGGTGGTTGGGGTTCCTATGGGAGACGGAGGATGCGCGGGGATATCCCTCCTTTGTGAACTGGACCAAAAACCCCTCCCGCAGGGAGCTGAATTTAACGGATTTTTTCCCGGCCCTTTTCCACGAGCCCGCCCCCGGAGTCGTTCGATATGTCGGGGGCGGTCAATTTGCAGTTCCTCTTTCCACCATCCATCGGCGACCTCTCGCTTTTTATCAGAGAGCCAGGGATCTCTGCCTTTCCTTTCCGGATGCGGCTCACGCCTTTGAGCGGACTTGGGACCGGGTATTTCTGGCCCCGCCTTTGGAAGCGAAACTTTTTGGCCCCTCGGGGCTCCGTCTCCTCAAACCTGTTCGCCCCAAACCGACCCCGGCCCGGAACCCTTAATTTTTCTCGTCCGGCGGGACCACCGCCCCGATGCGGGCTTGGAGGGTGGATAATCTTTCGCGCAGGCTATGGGGAAGGATCACGTTCCCTCCCTCAATCACCACCTCCCCGCTTGGCTCTTTGCGAATGCGCGGTTTTTCGGCTCCATCCTGCCGGGTCTCCTCCCGGAGCATTCGTCCATCCTCGCTCACCACGGTCATCCGATGCACCCCGGCCGCCGTTTGATAAAGCAGGTGGAGATGGTTTTTGGCATCAAACTCAACCGCCGGCTTGGTCAGGGGAAGGTAAGGACCCAACCGCCGGGAGGGATAGACCATGTTTTTTCCGGGGACTTCGACCCGAAGATAAAGTCCCACGTTTGGATCCTCGTAAAATTTCAGCAGGGAATAGACATGGCGATCCACCCCCTCCCCCCGGGTTTGCGTCCAAATCACCTCGCCACGTCCCAGCAGAAAATCCAAGGGTTCCGTCAGCAGGGTTTGGCCCGAGGGAAGTCGGACCGAGGCCCTTGCCTGGTATCCACCCAACTCCCGCACCAGGAAATAGGCGGCCAAATCCACCGGCAAAACCGCGGATTCCCCGATTTTTAGTTTTTTATCCGGGGGGGAGAAGGGCTTCTCGGCCTGGATCAATAGCCCGTCCCGCGACTGGACCAAGATTTCCAGCCAGGGTTTTCCTGCGGAGCTTTCCAGGGCGATTTCCTCGCCCCCGATGTTCTTCAGACACACGGTAAACGGAATCTGGGAATACTGGAGATAGGCCGCTTTGGGAGTTTCGAGATGAATCTCAAGCTGGGTCCAGCCAGAGGAGGACAAACTCACCATCCCGAGAAACACAAGGAGCCTATTCAGCATAGGAGGGAAAGGATGAGCCGAAATGACCTCCCGACAAGCGTCGGTTCGAGGTTCATTTCACCTCGAACCGATAGGGAGGTGGATTAGGCTCCGAGGCGAACGACTTCGGGCTCTGGCGAGAGGGGAACCGGGCTGGTACTGTCCGCCGCTGCTTGCTCCGCTTTCAAAGCGGCTTTCAGTGCCTTTTTCCATGTCCCGTAGAAATGCTTTTTACAGGCTGCGGCAAACAGCGAAGGGTTGGCGCGTTTCACTTCGGGGGTGATCAGCTTCACGCCTTGACGCTTGAGGTCCAGGATCCCCTCCACCAAATTTTCCCGGGTCCACCGCTTGCGTCGCCGAACTTCATCATAATCGATGCCGGCTGTTTCCAGAGCTTTGCCCCAATTGCCGAACCGCCGACGGGCGGTGGCAATCAGTCGGTTGGAGCTTTCATCCATGGCTTTGGAACTGAGATCCACGCCTTCGGACTTGAGACGCCGGATTTCCTCCAAAATTCCCTCCTGCTCCCAACTGCGGTACCGGTAAATTTCCTCCGAGGCCAAACCGGCGGCTTCCAGAGCGGCCCTCCAGTTTCCAAAATACTTGGGCCGGATGGCTGCATACACCATGGCATTGTGCTTGCTGAGCGCCATGGCTCGGAACGAGAGATCTACGCCTTGGGTCGCCAACTGCTGGATCTCCTGGATGATCGATTCCTTCGACCAACGACGATACTTACGGACATCCGTATAAGGAATATCGGCCGACTCCAGAGCCTTTTGCCAACTGCCATAGTAGCGGATCGCCGCGGCCAGAAGTTCCTGAAAGTTTTGTCGGACAAAATTCGCGTAGAGGGGCTGTCCTTGATCTTTCCACTGGCGGATCTCAGTGATCACCCGCTCCGCACTCCAACGAAGATTTTTGCGTGTGTTAATTTGCATGGGCGCAAAGTACATGCAATCGATCCATCGTCAAGTTACGATTTGTTTGCGTATTTCTTACAACCTGTTAATAAATGAATTGAACAGTTTATTCTCCATTGAAGAGTCTCTTGGATAGAGATTCAGGCAACCCCGCTTTGATGATTTTTTGGGCCGCTCGGTCAATATCATAGTTTAACCGTCGCAGTTCCACGATTTCCGCCTTGGCATCATAAATGGCATACGCCGCCCTCCAGTCCCCGTCGCGGGGTTGACCCACCGAGCCCACATTAAAAAGAAACTTCCTCGAAACCTTGAGACGTTCGGGGTGCACATCCACCCGGCGAAACTCGATAGGCCGGACCTCATGATCCTTGATAAAGACCGCTGGACGGTGAGTGTGCCCCAAAAAACACAACGAA
>Ga0214923_10009234_pt1 | contig 10304 bp, 11 predicted proteins | sample LL1510_MetaG_FD_177993 | JGI IMG/M metagenome (GOLD analysis project Ga0214923, IMG submission 177993) | Freshwater microbial communities from Lake Lanier, Atlanta, Georgia, United States - LL-1510 | ecosystem: Environmental > Aquatic > Freshwater > Lake | place: USA: Georgia | collected...
TTGTCTTCTGCGTCATGGAACGCGCTCTTGAAGACACTGGAAGAGCCTCCTCCATATGCCTTTTTTGTTTTGGCGACAACAGAATGGCACAAAGTGCCGGCGACCATCGTTTCTCGCTGTCAGCGGTTTGAGTTTAAGCGCGTCGCGGACGATGTGATGAGTCAACGTGTAAAAGAATTAGCCGGCAAAGAAGGTTGGACGGTTGATGATGAAGTCGTAAAGCGCATCGTGTCGCGCGCTGATGGCTGTGTGCGTGATGCAGAGACATTGCTTGGCCAGCTTGGAGGGTTGGGTGAAACAAATATCACAAAAGAATTGGCACATCTCGTAATCCCGGAAGGACATATGCCGGCGGCGGCGGGACTGATGACATATTGGGCAAATCGTGATCATGTGGGCGCGCTCAATGAAGCGCAGCGTTTGGCGGATGATGGGCTCCCGCTGCTGCCGCTGTTTGATGATTTGATTACGATTGTGCGCAAATTGCTCATCGCGAGCGGTAATGCGTCATTGGTGCAGAGCTGGACCAATGGAGCCGAGGAAGATCGTGCGATTGCACCGCTCGTAAATCGATTTGTACCCGGAGAGCTCAATGACATGGCGCTCCTATTATTTGAACGAAGACGTGATGCGAAAAACGGGATTGACCCTTTATTCGCGTTGCAGCTGGCGGGCACGATCATTGCCGGAGGGCTGTTAAAAAATACAAATGTCATTTCCGCAAAACCTGCTTTGCAGGGCCAGTCGATGCCGCAAGTCGAGTCTCAAGCGCCGCCGATTCACGCAGATGTTCGTGTATCGAGCAATGACATCGCAAAACCAGAGCCTGTATCACTCCCAAAAGTTCAGGAAAAAACAAATGAGTCCTTTGTAGGCGAGTCAGAAGTAGCCCCAATCCCAGTCGTTGATGCAGTCACGCAAAATCCGGTGACACAAGTCGCAAGTAAAACATCAGTTATTGAAATCAATACCGTGCGCATGAAATGGAGCGCCATTATTCGAGCAGTGGATGAAGTGAATCACTCCTTACCGTTTATTCTAAAAATCAGTAAGCCTGAACGCGTGCAGGGCAATGTGATCATAATCCGTTTTCAATATGGATTCCATCGCGACAAAATCATTGCGGATCCTCGCAATAGAAAAATCTTAGAAGATGCCATGCGACACGTTCTAGACCTGACAAGCTTGTCGGTGGATGGAATAGTTGGCGAAGATGCTGCCGGAGCAGAATCACGCAGCACGGATATCGTTGGGAATATCTTAAAAGCCTTCGGCGGAACCGTCGTCGAGTCCTAAAAACATGGAAGCCGTAAAACGTGCATTAAGTCCGATTCGTCGCATGTACGATTGGACAATAGACAAGGCAGGCAAGCCCAACGCAGAGAAGTATCTCGCCGGCCTTGCATTTGCCGAGAGCTCATTTTTTCCGATCCCTCCGGATGTTTTATTGATTGCGATGGGATTTTCGAATCGGCAAAAAGCCTTGAGATATGCAACAATCACAACCGTTTTTTCGGTCTTAGGAGGGATTGCCGGTTATGCGATTGGCTATTTTGTATTTGAAGCTGTCGGCAAACCAATTGTCACCTTCTATCATCTTGAGCCGCTGGTTGACATGGTGCAGATCAAATACGAAGAGAATGCATTCGTGACGGTATTCACCGCAGCATTTACACCAATTCCATATAAATTAATTACGATCGCCGCAGGATTATTTCATATCTCATTTGCACCGTTTATGATCGCGTCGGTGCTAGGTCGCGGAATGCGTTTTTTCATTGTCGCGCTCGTGATGCAAAAAATCGGACCAAAAGCGAAGCCGTTTATCGAAAAATATTTTGAATGGTTTACCCTCGCGTTTACGCTTATTCTTGTCGGGGGATTTTTAGCCGTCAAATATCTTTAGTGGCTCTTTCAAGGATCTTCCGCTAGGCTATGTCGCATGGGACTCATTAATTCCAAGCGTATCATTGGCGTACCGGTAAAAACGCGTGACGGAGTCGCGCTCGGCAAAGTTGCGAGCCTCGACTTTGATGCCGATACTGGGCATTTAGGAGCGTTAAATGTATCGACAAGTTTTGTATCAGGGCTGCTAAATGATGAGCTGACGATTCCATGGAATCAAATCATTTCCATGAGCGCAGATCAGGTCATTGTTTCTGATCTCGTCGTACCAACAGGGGCCAGGGCAGCGATCGCCTAACATAATATGTCTGTCGATCAGCGTCTGCGTGCTCTTGCGCTTTACGATGCCATGGAATATCCACCAACGATTCCGGAGCTTGAACTCATATCAGAACCGGGTGAAGTGGAGCATCCAATGAAAGCAAAGCGTGGACGTGTGGTCTTTCATGATCGAGAAACCTTGATCAGCGAGCATGAAAAGCGAGAGCATTTCTTTGCCAGAAAAATACGTCGTGCCAAACAGATTGCTCGTTTTTTAGCCGGGATCAACGGCGTACGATTTGTTGCGCTGTGCAATACGACGGCCCTCGCCCATGCAAGAGATGAAGGAGATCTAGATGTATTCGTTATCACAAAAAAAGACGTTATCAGCCAAGTCCGAGGATGGTCTACCTTGCGCTTTATGTTTTCGCGTCCTCAGGTGCGTCGTACGGAAAAAGACGCAGTTTGTCTTTCATATTTTGTTGATGAAGAAGCGCTAAATCTTACATCGCATCAACTTCCTGCGGATCACATGAGTCGTCCGGAAGCAGCATATGATGATCCGTATTTTCGCTGTTGGTTTTTTTCATTGTTGCCATTATTTGACGACGGAGTGTCAATGCAATTATGGGAGGCAAATAGGGAGCTTCGCAAGATGCACCCTCATGCGATGCCGTGGATCGTTTCAGAAGACATTCGCGTGAAGCGGCCTTGGTATCGCATCCCGACAAGTTCGCGACTTGAATCGATCGCTCGCAAACTGCAGGAATGGTTTTTATCTACGCGCCTCAAACGCATGCGGAATCAAGACACCCGAGTCATCATCAACAATCATGTGCTGAAATTTCATGTGGATGATGGACGTCAAATGTATCGCGATCGCTATCGTGAGACGTGTAAAAAATATGGAGTGGCTCCGTAATTGGTCATGGCGTATCGCGTTGCTCATGCTGCCATGGCAGACGCGATATATTATCGCGATACATCCAACTCCAGACGCTGGATATCAAACAGAGTGGGGGATATACGCCGTCTATATTTCTTGGTTGGCGATCATGGTGGCGTGGTTTCTGCACAGAGGGCATCCAGCGCCAAAAATATCGATATCTAAAGCCGCGTGGATCATAGGCGGCTTGATGTTGATCTCGGTAGCTGCAAGCCCAACTCAATACGCCCTGCAGATAATAGCGCAAGGACTAGCAATCGCATGTCTTGTCGATGTGTTGCGTCGAGCGCAAGCGACGCGCACAGAGATAGCGACTTGGTTTATCTTATCTTTGATTCCGCAAGTGTGGCTGGCAGTGACCCAGTTTGATGCGCAGCATATACGAGCAAATTCGTGGCTAGGAATTGCAGCGCAAAATCCGGCAACGCCGGGAGTATCTGTCGTTGGCGAGCAACGTGTCTTAAGAGCGTATGCAGGTTTTCCTCACCCGAATATTGCAGGAATATGGTTTGCCATGGGGATTGCGGCGGTGTTTTGGTTAGCAAGAAATAGTCATACACGGCAGCATTTGTTGCTGGCGTGGATAATGGCCGGAGCCTTGCCTATTGCATTGATTGTGACATTTTCACGCACGGCGTTTGTCGCGGCAGCGTTGATTTGCACCATGGTGTTTGTTTGGGCCTTGTACCAAAAAACCGACAAGTACTTGTTGCGCATGGTTGCGCTAACCATTGTCTGCGGGCTCGTAGCATCAATACCGGTACTACCTCAGTTCATGGGGCGTTTGAAGATAGAGACGGCTCTGGAAGAGCGCTCGCTTAACGAGCGAAAAACAGCCTGGGCAAGCCTATGGCCGGTGGCAAGCGATGCGCTATTTGCGGGACACGGTCTAGGCTCTGCGGCGTCCGTAATGCAGAGAAATCATCAAGGTAGCCAGCCCCCGCATGCAGTACCACTCATCGTGATGCTTGAAAGCGGTTTACTGGGGGTAGTGGCGATGATACTTACGTTTTGGTTGGCATGGCACTATGGAGACATGACAGATTGGGCATTGTTTGTCATAATGCTGCTCCCGGCAATCACGGATCATTTCCTTTGGTCGCTGTGGTCAGGTCAGTTACTGATCGGGTACTGCGTAATTTGGTCGATGAGAAAAAGAGCTGAGGATTGACAAATGTCAAACAATTTGATAATTGTACCCGGCTCGTAAAACAACCTGGAGGTGCGGTTTGAGTGAAGCCAGGAGTCAGGAAAGAGGTACGTGGTATGCACCGGCAGATCCGTTGGTGCTCAAGCGCTATCCTTCCAAGCCACCGGAAGATCCGCAAATGTTCAGTGTGTACGAGCAAGGACAGCTTAGGCTGTATCAACTGCTGTTTCAAAGTATGCCAGATGGTGTCATCGCGACAGATGTGAACGGCATGATCACTGAGGCAAATCACGCGGCGCTGAACATCTTTGGGCGGCGTACAGATGAGGTAGAAGGTCAGTCAGTATTCCAATTTTTGGAAGTCGAATACGGCTCGCCGATTCAGGAGATCATTGGCCGCGAGATTGTCCGTGGTCGGGCCATTCACAGCCGCCATGTTTTTGTGCGGCGTCTGGATGGTAAGCGTCGTTCATGCACATTGCATGTATTTCCGCTTATTGAAGAGTGCGGCATTCTGAGGGCGGTAGGAATCATTCGTGATCGCACCGAGCTCGAGGAGCTGACGCAGATCGATGAAAAAACCAAGCTGCTTAACCACCGAACCTTCTCGCAGCGTGTCCAAGAGCAAGTCTTGATGGCGCGTCGAAAAGATAAGGGATTAGGACTGGTGTACATTGATTTGCGTAAATTCAAAGAATTGAATGACCAATTTGGTCATGACGAGGGCGATCGTGTGATCAAGATGGTTGCACGTCGTCTAGACGAAGGAGTTTTTAGAACCGACTTCAAGGCGCGCTCCAATAGTGCCGGAGACGAGTTCATGTTGCTGCTCACAGACATTGACGAGGAGGGAGTCAAAAAAGCCCTAGTCAAAATTGTGCGCTCGACAACCTTTCATGCTGAATTGATCGATAGCACGGACAGTCTTGTGTCCGTACCCGTGAGCGCCGATATCGGTGTTTGCTGGAGACGGGGAGAGCATGTGCCGGACGCAAAAGCGTTTATCGGTACAGCGGATCGCGCGATGTTTATCTGCAAAAAGCGGGTAAAAGCCGGCGAATCGCTCGAGTACCACATCGACAAGATCAGCTAAAAACTGGCCCCGTACCACTGCGTGAGAGCAGACTGGTACGGGGCTTTTCTGTTGCTTGACATGCAGCGCCTGTTAAGGCAAAACTAAAACCAACGGCATTAGCAGATTGCATTTTAGACTGCTAATAAGCCAATAAAACCAAATTAACATTTATTGTTGCAGACGTATGAATTTACGACCACTCGGTGACCGGCTGATTATCTCCGCCGGCTCAAAAGAAGAAATGACAGCTTCAGGTCTTGTATTGCCGGATACGACAACGAAAGACCGTCCGGAGCAAGGCGAAGTTATCGCTGTTGGCCCTGGACGCTTGGATGATCACGGAAATCGCATCGCGATGTCTGTAAAAGTCGGTGATACGATTGTATTTAAAAAGTATTCCCCTGATGAAGTGAAGGTCGGTGATCAGGAATACTTAGTGATAGCTGAATCAGACGTACTTGCCATCATTGAAAAATAAACCTTATGTCTAAAGTCATCATTTTTAACGAAGAAGCACGCCAAGCGCTCAAGCGCGGTGTGGACAAATTAGCAAACGCCGTAAAAGTGACTCTTGGTCCCAAGGGTCGCAATGTCGTTATCGACAAAGGCTACGGCTCACCAACAATTACCAAAGACGGCGTGAGTGTTGCAAAAGAAATTGAACTCGAGGACAAACTTGAAAACATGGGCGCGGAGCTCGTGAAAGAAGTTGCCTCCAAGACAAACGACGTAGCGGGTGATGGAACAACGACCGCGACGGTTCTTGCTCAGGCGATGATCGCTGAGGGATTAAAAAATATTACCGCTGGCGCAAAACCGCTCTCCGTAAAGCGAGGGATTGAAAAAGCGGTGGAGGCGCTTGTGACGGAGTTACGAGATAAGGTTGCGCAACCGGTTTCAGGGGACATGATCGAGAACGTTGCATCAATTTCTGCCAATGACAAAGAGATTGGTAAAACAATTGCGGAGATCGTTGCCGAGATGGGAAAAGAAGGCGTGATCACGGTAGAGGAAGGACAGTCCTTTGGAATTGTAAAAGAGGTGGTGAAAGGCATGCGCATCGATAAGGGTTATGTCTCGCATTACATGGTGACCAATACAGACCGCATGGAAGCCGAATATTCCGAACCGTTTATTCTCGTCACAGACAAAAAGATCTCTTCGGTTAATGATTTGCTACCAATTTTAGAAAAGGTCTTGAAAGCCGGACGCAAAGAATTGATTATTGTTGCTGACGATGTAGACGGCGAGGCGTTGACAACACTTGTCTTGAATAAACTAAGAGGAATTTTTAGCGCGCTGGCGATTAAGGCGCCGGGTTTTGGCGATCGTCGCAAAGAAATGCTTCAGGACATCGCGATCGTTACAGGAGCAACCTTTATTACCGAGGATATTGGTCGCAAGCTCGATTCTGTTGAGCTTGAAGATCTTGGCTCTGCTCGCAAGGTCATTGCAACGAAAGATTCCACAACCTTTGTTGATGGAAAGGGCGATAAATCGGAAATCGAGTCTCGTGCGGCAGCCTTAAAAAAACAGATAGAGACCACCGACTCTTCCTTTGACAAAGAGAAACTTCAAGAGCGCTTGGCTAAGCTTGTCGGTGGCGTCGGTGTGATCAAGGTTGGAGCAGCAACGGAGGTTGAAATGAAAGAAAAGAAACATCGTATCGAAGACGCAATCGCCGCGACAAAAGCAGCGATTGAAGAAGGGATCGTTCCAGGGGGTGGTGTTGCATTGTTGCGAGCGGCAAACGGAGCGACGAGCCTTCCGCTCGAAAATGATGAAGAGATCGGTAAACAAATTGTATTAAACGCCATTCGTGTACCTCTCAAAACCATTGCCGAGAACGCAGGAAAAGATGGTTCGATTGTCGTGCGCGATGTCATGAATGCACAAGGCGCGATCGGCTATAACGCCGATTCAGATGAAATGGTGGATATGATTAAGTCTGGCATCATCGATCCGGCCAAAGTAACGCGTTCGGCATTGCAAAACGCCGCATCGATCGCCGCACTTTTTCTAACAACGGAATGTGTGATTGCCGAAAAACCTAAGAAAGAAGAGTCATCCCATGATCATGGCGGAGGAATGGGTGGCATGGGCGGAGGCATGGGTTTCTAAGAAAAAGCAAACACAAACGGATCTCAAAGAGGGATCCGTTTTTGTTAATGTTAAAAAATCGATATGATCGTGCAAGAAGTGAACTTTACTTGATAAAAACGCAAAACTATTTTAGAGTATAAGGGTATGGAAAATACACATAACGGCTCAGAGCAAACGCATAAAGATGCTCCAAAGCCTGCAACGCCAGTTTTGCATTTTGACAAGAAAGACATTGACGACAACAAAGTGATTGCCGCCTTGTCCTACCTTTGGATTTTAGTATTTGTTCCTCTTTTTCTTAAAAAAGATTCCAAGTTTGCTCAAGAGCATGCCAAGCAAGGCTTGGTGATGTTTATCGTCGGCTTAATTGGAATGTTTGTGTTCTGGATCCCATTGATCGGCTGGCTTGCTTGGTTGACGCTTATGATCATGAATATTGTCGCGATCATTAAGTGCTTGATGGGTGAATTTTGGGAAATCCCGGTCCTTGGCCCATTGCGCAAGAACCTCAACATCTAAGATTTACACAAAAAAATCCTCTCGACGTCGGGAGGATTTTTTGATATAATGGAACTATTAGAATATGCGCAATCCTTTTGAACGCGGTCCATTGATGACTCCGGCTGATGGAGAAGGCGGCGGAGGTGGATCCGTGATCAAGAGAACGAACATAAAAAGGTTAAGAACAGAAAAGGAATTGCGTGCGGAGCAGCTAGAACTTGTTCGGCGTTGGCGCGAGCATCAGGTCTTGTGGGACCCAAATAAGAACGGGCGTCGTTTAAAACCGGAACAAAGCGATGTCGAGGAGTATTTGAAGCGTCGACGGGATCAGGGAACAGGAATGTATGGCTCGGAAGGTGCCGCGTTTGCCGAGTATATGGTTTTGGAAACGCTCGATGCGGACGGCGTTCTTGGCGGGAAAAACTCGGTCACGGAAGGGCATGCCTATGCATACGAGCCATCCGACCTCGACGACATCCTGCGTGGCACGGATGCGCTTGTCATGTATTCCGGCCTCGATGAAGCAAAGGAGCGGATCGTCTATCCCGTTGCTATCGACGTCACGCTAAATCCTGAAGAAGCGAAGATTAAACAGATGCGTGATATGCAGCGCTTGGTCGGTACGAATCCAAATCTCTCGCGCCTCTACTGGTACGATACGCGTGCAGGGGAAGCTGGTGAAGCGTTTGACGAGCCGAATGAAGGAAGAGTGCGTGCCCTCAATACGACGGTGTTTGTCCCAGGTGAGCTGTCTGATGCGTTTGTCTCACCGACCTCGGATTCGAGAAAAGCCGGTGACGCGTTAAAACGCGTCGGCGCGATCGCGCTTGACCAACAGCGTTGGCAGTTGGAGCTTGAAGCCCTGTTGCTTACCGGCGGTGTCCGCATGGATCGCTCGGGAGGTTTGCGAGTGTTCGTGGAACATCCGACGCGCGGCAAAATCTTAAGCGAACTCGGCAAATTGATGAAAACAGGCTCACCGGAAACGGATGATCGTGCGTATGCAGCCAAGGCATTGTCGGAGATTCTTCCATCGATTTGGAGCGCTTGGGCAAATCAGCCTTTGACGAGAGGAGAGCAGGCTATGGTCGATCAAACACGTCTCACGCGCGAATTTGATCGTTTGGAAAACGATCTTTTCGATACGACGGGAGAATAATGAATAAAAAACGATCAGGCCCTCCGATGTTGGTCGGAGGGCCTGTGTATCAGGTCGCCTCGAGCAGCTGCTCGAGGTAGAAAAGAGTGGAGGGATCCGGCGGAACCGGCACGCGCTTCTGGAGCGCGATCTCGATGTCGCGGAGCTGGGTCTTGGACCAGCGACCACGATGCGCGATGTATGCCAGCTTGTCGTCGGGGTCCGGAACCGGAATGAGAACGTCGGGTGCGGTTTCGAGCGCCCAGCCGTTTCCCGCCGGACGAATCCGGGGATAGGTAGAACGCAGAAGCTCGCGAATCTTGATCTCGGACACGGTCGTACTCCTTGGAAGGTGCAAACTCGTTTTCGACGAGCCTAGCTAATAACAAATTACCACATTTGTCAAGGGTTGCCCAAACGGGTAATTTTTGTGATAGTAAGCCTCATGTTAGAGGAATTACTGACCCGCGCCACGGATCTCCGCGCCAAAGTCGATGAGGCTTGGCGCATCTTGCAATTGGACGCCGTCAAAAAGGAAATGGCCGCTCTCGAAGCCGAGTCCATGGCCCCGGACTTTTGGTCCGATCAAGAGCGTGCCAAGCGAGAATCGCAGAAGCTCTCGGAACTCAAAAAAGAGTACGACGCTTGGAATAATATCCGCATGGCGGTCATGGATACTCAAGAGCTTCTCGGTATGGCGATGACGGATAAAGACGAGTCCGTCGCGTCCGATGTGGAGAAGCGTCTCGGCGAGCTCGAGAAGCTCTACATCCAGCTCGAATTCACCCTGCTTTTTTCCGGCGACTACGATGAAAAGAACGCCATCCTCTCAATCCATGCCGGCGCCGGTGGCACCGATGCGCAAGATTGGGCGGAAATGCTGATGCGCATGTTCTTTCGTTACGCGGAGCGAAAGGACTGGAGCGTGCGTCTCCTTGATGAGTCACGCGGAGGAGAAGCCGGAATCAAGTCCGCAACCTTTGAGATCACGGGGCGCTTAGCCTATGGTCATTTGAAATCAGAGCACGGCGTTCATCGCTTGGTTCGCCAATCGCCATTTAATGCCGACGCGCTACGCCAAACATCATTCGCATTGGTTGAAGTTGTTCCGGAAATCGACGAAAGCATCGACATTGAGATCGATCCAAAAGATTTGCGCATCGATACCTTCATGAGCGGCGGCAAAGGCGGTCAGTCTGTGAACACAACCTATTCCGCTGTTCGT
>Ga0214923_10009235_pt1 | contig 10303 bp, 9 predicted proteins | sample LL1510_MetaG_FD_177993 | JGI IMG/M metagenome (GOLD analysis project Ga0214923, IMG submission 177993) | Freshwater microbial communities from Lake Lanier, Atlanta, Georgia, United States - LL-1510 | ecosystem: Environmental > Aquatic > Freshwater > Lake | place: USA: Georgia | collected 2015-10-15
AAACAGAAAAAATGATCGCATAATCAGAGTAATGTTGATAAAAAACAAAACACGACGGGTTCGGGCGGGCTCGGTCACGCTCACGGACTCGGGCTCGTATTAGATCGCTGGGTGTCCAAAGTCCAGTACTCACCTATAACGCTGGTTGATGTGGCAGCAGAACCCCTGCTCAGAATGATAAAGCGGTTGTAAGTATTGTATTGGATAACCTAATTAATAATGGAATGATGAAATAACTTGCTAAGTAGATATAGGCTGCGTATAATTACCCACAGTTGATGCGGGGTGGAGCAGCCTGGTAGCTCGTCGGGCTCATAACCCGAAGGTCGTAGGTTCAAATCCTGCCCCCGCTACCACTATTTAAGACCCCATTTATGGGGTTTTTTATTATCTGTATATAATGCTTTGTTGACGCATATCGTGTGATGTAGACTGAATATGGTAAAAGATGACATTCTTGGCTTATTAAGGCCTGTTATAGAAGACATGGGCTATGTGCTGTGGGGGTGTGAATACCTTGCCCAAGGCCGGCATTCTTTGCTGCGAATTTTTATTGACAAAGACACGGGCATTGGCATAGATGATTGCGACCGAGTGAGTCGGCAAGTGAGTGCTTTACTGGATGTTGAAGATCCGATTTCTGGCCATTATAGCCTGGAGGTCTCTTCCCCTGGTATTCCTCGTCCATTATTTACATTCGACCATTATCAGCAATATTTAGGCCATCGAATCAATATCAAGTTGTATAAACCCGTGGATGGTACACGCAAGTTTACCGGCAGAATAGCCGCTGTAAACGAAAGCACCCTTGTGTTGGATATGGATGGTAAACAACAAGATTTTCTATTTTCCAATATTGTGAAGGCAAATTTAACAGTTGAGTGAGGCGAACAATGAGCAAAGAATTGTTATTAGTTGCTGAGGCGTTATCTAACGAGAAAGGCGTGAGCAAAGACGTTGTTTTGGAAGCAATCCAAGCCGCGTTAGAATCAGCAACCCGTAAACTCTCAGGGATGGAATTAGGTATTCGTGTAAAACTTGACCCACGTACTGGTGAATATGAAACGTTTCGTTATTGGGATGTGGTGTTGGATGAGGATTTGGTCTTTCCAGAGAGAGAGTTGACGCTGGCACAAGCAATCGAGCGGGATCCCAATGCCAAAATCGGGGATCGTATTGAAGAGCCAAGAGCCTCGGTAGAGTTTGGTCGAATTGCGGCACAAACGGCACGGCAGGTCATTTTGCAGAAAGTCAGGGAAGCGGAGCGTCGCCTTGTCGTTGAACAATACAACAATAAGCTTGGGCAATTAATTTACGGGACAGTAAAAAAAGTCACTCGTGACAACATCATTATTGATTTAGGTGGAAAGGCAGAGGCCTTTATGCCACGTAACGAAATGCTGCCACAAGAAATGTTTCGTCCTAATGACCGAGTTCGTGCTTATCTTTATGAAATTCTAGATAATGTCCGTGGACCTCAATTATTGGTGAGCCGTGTTCGCAAAGAAATGCTCATTGAACTGTTTCGCATTGAGGTGCCAGAGGTCGGAGAAAATATTATTCAAATTAAGGCCGCGGCTCGTGAGCCCGGTAATCGTGCAAAAATTGCTGTTAAAACCAATGATGGACGAATTGATCCGATTGGAGCTTGTGTGGGTATGCGAGGCGCTCGCGTGCAAGCGGTGTCTAGTGAACTAGGTGGTGAGCGTGTGGATATCATTCTTTGGGATGATGATCCTGCTCAACTCGTTATTAATGCAATGGCTCCAGCCGACATCTCATCGATCGTGGTTGATGAAGATTCTCATACCATGGATTTGGCAGTTCACAAAGATCAGCTATCTCAAGCCATTGGTCGTAATGGACAGAATGTAAAATTGGCCAGTCAACTGACTGGCTGGACGTTGAATGTGATGACCGCTGAAGACTTTGAAGGGAAGAGCCAAGAAGAATCCTCTAAAACAGTGAATCTGTTCACTACCGCGCTTGAAATTGATGAAGAAATAGCGCAGCTTCTGGTACAAAATGGGTTTTCTTCATTGGAAGAAATTGCTTACGTTCCGAAAGAAGAGCTCCTGGCTATAGAAGATTTTGATGCGGAAATTGTCGAAGAGTTGCGCCAGCGCGCTAATGATACTTTGCTGGCACAGGCATTGTCAGGGCAGTCTTTAGAAGGCGACGCAGAAGATAGCCTTGAATCAATGGAAGGCATGACCAAAGATCTTTTGAAAAAATTAACAAAAAATGGAATTAAAACCATGGATGATTTAGCAGAGCAGTCTGTGGACGAATTGGTCGAGATTTCAGGACTTTCGGAAGAAAAGGCCGGAACGCTTATTATGAAAGCACGTGAACCATGGTTTCAAGCCAACCAAGAGTAATGGCCTGAACAATGAATGGTTAAAGAGGAATAAATTATGGCGATGGCGGATGTGACGGTTAAACAATTGGCTCAGGTCGTTGGGATTCCTGTTGAGCGTTTATTAAACCAGTTACAAGAGGCTGGGTTGTCTATTACTGATGAACAACAAACGGTTAATGAAGAGCAAAAGCGTATATTAATCAATCACTTAAAGGGTGGGCGGGACGCTGAAACGGGAGGGGGCTCTGAACGAATCACCTTGCGTAGAAAAAGTCTCTCTAAAGTCACCCTTGGGCATGATGCGCACAGTGGCAAGACCGTAAACATTGAAGTACGTAAAAAAAGAACCTACGTAAAGCGTCCTGCAGAACAAGAAGACATCGCCATTGAAGATGAAATCCCTGAGATTGACGAGCTCCAGGTCAGTGACGCAAAGACCACCGATGTCGATGCCCCAGAGGTTGATGTCATAGAAGAACCCATCAACGAAGTGGCCGAGGCCTCTTCAGAAGCGAAAGAAGGGCAAGATGAATTAGCCGTCACTACCGAAGAAACAATGTTGCCCTTGCCAGAGACGGCAGTTATTGCAGAAGCAGTGGTTGCCACAGATGACGCTAAATCTGATAAAACGGGTAAGAAAAAGCACCCCGTGAAAGATGAAGCAGAAAACGCCAAGTCTGATTTTAAAAAAGGGAAGAAGAAATCAAAGTATCAACCTACCCTGCATGAAGAAAGTGACAGCGATATGCTGCATGGCAAGCGCAATAAATTTAAACGCCGCAAAGGCAATGAAAAATCTGAAAAATATAAAGAGGCAGAAGAGGCATTAACCCATGGGTTTGCTATGCCTACGGCACCGACCATTCATGAAGTGTCTATCCCAGAAACCATCACCGTTGCCGATCTTGCGAAGCGGATGTCTGTGAAGGCCGCTGAAGTGATAAAAATCATGATGGGACTGGGTGCATTAGCCACCATTAACCAAGTGATCGACCAAGAAACGGCCATTATTGTCGTAGAAGAAATGGGACATGTTGCACGTGCATTGAAAGATGACGCCATTGAGCACACGTTAGGTGATACCTTAACTAAGGGCAGCACCCAAGTATCCCGTGCGCCTGTTGTGACTATCATGGGGCATGTGGACCACGGAAAAACATCCCTGCTCGACTATATAAGACGAACCAAAGTCGCGGCTGGTGAAGCGGGTGGCATTACGCAACACATTGGTGCTTATCACGTCAGCACACCCAAAGGGCAAGTGACCTTTCTAGATACACCAGGACATGCTGCATTTACAGCCATGCGTGCTCGTGGTGCCCAAGCCACTGATATTGTGGTCTTAATTGTTGCTGCAGACGATGGCGTTAAACCTCAAACGGTTGAGGCGATACAGCATGCTAAAGCAGCAAAAGTGCCTATTATCGTGGCTATTAATAAAATGGATAAACCAGGAGCGGATCCTGATCGGGTGATGAATGAGTTATCCGCCCAAGAAGTCATTCCAGAAGCCTGGGGTGGTGATACGATGTTTGTAAACATCTCTGCCAAATCAGGCGATGGAATAGACGCCTTACTCGATGCCATCTTGCTACAATCGGAGGTGTTGGAATTAACAGCACCCACGGACGGTGCTGCGAAAGGGATTGTTATTGAGTCAAGGCTAGATAAGGGTAGGGGACCTGCAGCAACCATTTTAGTGCAAACGGGGACCTTGCGAAAAGGCGACATTATTCTTGCCGGTCTTCAATATGGTCGAATCCGGGCGTTGGTGAGTGATAACGGGACCTTGGTTGATGAAGCAGGCCCATCTATTCCAGTGGAAGTATTAGGTCTGTCTGCTATTCCTCATGCTGGCGACGAAGCCATTGTCGTTCCTGATGAGAAAAAGGCTCGAGAAGTGGCCTTGTTTCGTCAAGGAAAATTTCGCGATGTGAAATTAGCACGGCGTCAAAAAACCTCGTTGGAAGGCATTTTTGAGAACATGGCAGCGGCTGAAGTGAAAGCACTCAATGTGGTCTTAAAAGCAGACATGCAAGGATCCGTCGAAGCCATTTCTGATGCCTTGGTTAAACTATCGAACGAGGAAGTGAAGGTTGAGGTTTTAGCCTCGGGTGTTGGCGGTATTACTGAATCAGATGTTCACTTAGCCATGGCTTCAAATGCATTATTGATTGGTTTTAACGTTCGTGCTGATGCCGGCGCCAAGCGTTTGTCTGAGCTAGAATCCATAAGACTGCACTATTACAGCGTTATTTACGACATTGTTGACCAGGTAAAAGGGGCACTCACTGGTCTATTGTCACCAAAATTCAAAGAAGAAATCATTGGAATTGCTGAGGTTCGTGACGTATTCCGCTCCCCGAAAATCGGTGCTATTGCTGGGTGTATGGTTGTTGAGGGAATGATTAAACGAAATAATCCGATACGTGTGTTGCGCGACAATGTGGTGATTTATGAGGGCACTTTAGAATCACTGAGACGCTTTAAAGACGATGTGATTGAGGTTAGGCAAGGAACAGAATGTGGTATCGGCGTAAAAAATTACAATGATGTAAAAAGCGGCGATTTGATTGAGGTTTTTGAAACCATTGAAATTAAACGTGAGCAACAGGCTTGATGGGCTATGACGAATAATTTTAAGCGAACTGATCGCATTGCTGAGATGATACAAAGAACATTGGCACAAATCATTCAGCAAGAAGTTAAAACGCCCGGGCTACCGAATTTCATTACGTTATCATCAGTAAAGGTGGCGCGAGATTTAAGTCATGCCAAGGTCTATTTTACAGTATTCAATAGCGATCCTCAGGAAACAGCGGTTGTTTTAAATACGGCCTCTGGATTTCTCCGGACCGTATTGGCCAAAACCTTAACCCTTCGAACCGTTCCGCAACTGCACTTTATCTATGACGAATCCATCGAATATGGCACTCGTTTAAGTCGCTTGATTGATAAAGTCAACGATACGGATACGGATAAAGATGATGACCGCGACTTGTAAAAAAAATGCCATTGATGGTATTTTATTGGTAAATAAACCGGAGGGGCCTACCTCCAATCGAGTTTTGCAACAAGTCAAACACCTGTATCAAGCCAAGAAAGCAGGCCACACGGGCAGCCTTGATCCAATGGCAACGGGGATGTTACCCCTTTGTTTTGGAGAGGCCACCAAGTTTTGCCAGTATCTTTTAGATGCGGATAAGTGTTATGAGGTGACCGGTCTTTTGGGTTCAAAAACCACAACGAGCGATGCCACTGGTGAGGTCATTGCCAAGTTGGATGCTTTTACTGTCTCAGAAACACAATTGCAAGAGGTCTTACTTACCTTTCAGGGGCTCATTGAACAAACGCCCTCAATGTTTTCAGCACTGAAGCATCAAGGACAACCTCTTTATAAATACGCAAGAGCAGGGGTGGACATTGAGCGTAAGCCAAGAAAAATAACCATTCACCAACTGAATTTGCATCAGTTTGATGGACGTACTTTTACCCTGAGTGTTTTTTGCAGCAAAGGCACATACATTCGAAATTTAATAGAAGACATTGGTGATAAATTGGGTGTTTATGCTCACATGACGGCCCTTCATCGCACTTATACTTCAGGATTTCAAGCACAATCAATGTATCCCATCGAAGAGTTACAGTCGAAATCTTTTCCGGAGTTAATGGCATGTCTTTTACCAATTGACAGCGCCGTATTTTACTTGCCCTCAATGAGTTTAAGTATTGATGAAACAAGAGCCTTGCGCGAAGGAAAAATTTTAGAAGATAAATTAATAAATGCTCCGGGATTAGTAAGGCTTTATGATACAAACAATCATTTTATAGGCTTAGGCGATCTGCAACTCTCGGGCCAACTAAAAGTAAAACGTCTACTAAGTAGTAAATAGGTTCGTTGGATATGCATTGACTAGCGCGCTCCAAATTTAAAACTGCTTTATTTTTATGCATTCTGCTTTACAATATAATTTTATCTGATACAATCTGCCCTTTTTTTGGAGAGAAACCGTCATGATGGATAGAAAAAATCAAGAGCGAGCGGCAACTTCAATTCAGTCATTCTGGAGAGGCCATAGCGCGCGAAAAAAATTTGCAGTTAGCCAATTAACCCCAACGAAGATGACCAGTTATAAAACCTTCTTAGTAGGGAATGATCCAAAAATTACTGGCCTAGATGGTCATGTTTCTACTGATGGTCAAAAAATAGCATTAATAGGAACTTCTGGGCTTCGATCGCTGGCATTGGCTTGCCAATTGGGTAATAGACAAACTATACCTAAGCTGATTATTGTTGATAACAGTCTGCAAGTCATCAAATTTTGGCGAAACCTAAGGAAGATGGTTACAGAAGATTCTTTTCAGCATAAGGATGAATTTTTATCAAAGTTTCTAGGTTTTCTTGTGCAAAACAAAACTCTATTTCGTTCCTTTCGAGGTCATCGGTTTAGTCAGTTGAACACGCCCTTGCTGGAGTATGAAAATCAAGATCCAGTATCATTTTTGGAAGATTTAATTGTAAAATTCGGACTGCTATATGTTTGCAAGACTATAGCAAATTCGGTAATAATCGCGCGCTCTTGGACAGATGAAGAGTTATTCTTATCATTAAAAAATATATTGAGATTTAATCAGATAAATAATAGCTATATTTATTCTTCGAATATCCCTTTTTATCTTGAAGAGCCGGAATTGGCTAATTTCTTTAAAAACATTGAAGCAATAGTGCCCAAACTATCTATTATTACTAGCCGCTGCTGCCCCCTACATCACTTGCCGGAGAGTTATATTTTGACAGCTGAAACAAACGCTACAACATTGAGACGATTAATCGCCCCTAGTGCTACTTCGAGGGCAGAAGAAGTCAGTGGACTACATAACCTATGGGGACAACAATCAATGGTTTTTAATCTGCTGCCTGGTATTGATTCCGTATTAAAATCATTCCTTGATGAATTTCAATCTACAAACTCAGCAAAGAGATCGTAGTCATCGCTGTCAGTAACTGTCACATGAACAAAAGATCCAACTTGAAGGCCTTTTTTGTAGGGTAAATAAACCAAGCCATCTATTTCTGGTGCATCACTCATGCTTCTTGCAATGATGCGGTCTTGGTTTACGCCATCAATCAATACGGTTTGTTTACTGCCTATTTTGTTGCGCAATTTATTTCGACTAATCTCTGCTTGCACTTGCATAAATTGATGAAAGCGCTCTTCTTTTATTGCATCAGAAACGGGGTTGGATAATTCATTGGCTTTGGCACCTGACACTGGTGAATACTGAAAGCAACCCACACGGTCTAATTGGGCCTCCTTTAAAAAGGTAAGTAATTGCTCAAAGTCATCGTCTGTTTCACCGGGGAATCCAACAATAAAGGTGGAACGCAGCGTGATGTCGTTGCACACCGCACGCCAAGAGTGGATTCGCTCAAGGGTGTTTTCACGATTGGCTGGACGCTTCATGGCTTTTAAAACACTGGAACTTGCGTGTTGCAGAGGGATGTCTAAATAAGGCAGGATGAGTTTGTCCCTCATCAAGGGAATGATGTTATCGACGTGTGGATAGGGATAAACGTAGTGCAAACGCACCCATATGCCTAATTCTCCAAGGGCTTCACACAAATCATAAAATTGTGTCTTAATGGTTTTATCTTTCCAAGTCGCGGGTTCAAATCGTTTATCAACACCATAGGCACTGGTGTCTTGTGAAATGACTAAAATTTCTTGAACCCCAGCTTCTTTCAAACGGGTTGCTTCCGAAAGCACTTGAGTTAGTGGGTAGCTTTGTAGCTTGCCTCGCATGGTTGGGATGATGCAAAACGTGCATTTTTGATTACATCCCTCTGATATTTTTAAATACGCATAGTGCCTCGGTGTGAGCTTTATGCCTTGGGGAGGTATCAATTGGACAAACGGATCGGTAGGTGGAGGCAAATGACGGTGAACAGCATTCACGACCTCCTCATAGGCATGTGCGCCACTGATGTGCAGTACATCCGGACATGCTTCACGTATCATGTCTGCTTTTGCACCCAGACATCCCGTGACAATCACCCGTCCATTTTCTGCCATGGCTTCCTTAATGGTATCCAGAGATTCCTTGATAGCGGCATCAATAAAGCCGCAGGTATTGATCACAACAACGCCTGCATTTTCAAAGCTTGAAACCAACTCATAGCCCTGAGCGCGCAGTTGGGTGATGATCCGCTCGGAGTCTACCAATGCTTTAGGGCAACCTAAACTAATAAATCCAACTCTATGATTCATGAAATATGCAAATATGTAAAAAAAGTGAACGAATTATACGCTTTTTTTAGAGCAGTTGTCCAATGAATAACGCGGCTTTCAAAGATTTATCTTGTTTCAACCGCTTTGTTTTGATAGAATCCCCCTTTTTGAAAGAAGTGTTGAGTTTTGCCTGAATCCTTGGGCCAAAACTTCAAATAGTCAGGAGCCAGCAATGTCGCTAACGAGCGTCCAAAAAGCAGAAATAGTGAATCAATATAAACGTAGTGATAAGGATACGGGAACACCAGAGGTGCAAGTGTCACTGATCACTGGTCGAATCAAGTATTTGACTGAACATTTTAAAGCAAACACCAAAGATTTTCATTCACGACGAGGCTTGCAAACGTTGGTCAATCGGCGTCGTAAGTTGCTGAAATATCTGAAAAATGAAAATGAAAAACGGTATACAACACTAATACAAAGCCTTGGCTTGAGGGATTCTTATTGATTGCTGATGTCCTCAATCTATACAAGCACATAGTACTTAATAAAAGGCGCGGTTTTCTGCGCCTTTTTTTTCACTTATATCTTGGAAACCGCATTCAGCCTTGTTGAAAATGGGGTTGCTAGGATTAATATCTTAATGAGGTAAATAACGTGTCAAAAATTACAAAAGAAATACCCTTTGGGGAGCATACCCTGGTACTTGAAACGGGTGAAATAGCAAGGCAAGCCGACGGGGCTGTTTTTGCTAGCATGCAAGGAACTCAAGTCTTAGTGACTGTCGTAGCAAATAAGGGAAACGCAGAAAATAAAGGGTTTTTTCCCTTGATGGTTATTTACCAAGAAAAAACGTATGCGGCAGGTAAAATACCTGGTGGTTTTAACAAGCGTGAGGGACGCCCAAGCGAGCATGAAACGTTAACTTCGCGCCTCATTGACAGGCCGTTAAGACCTTTGTTTCCCAAGCAGTTTTATAATGAAGTTCAGGTTATTGCAACGGTCATGTCACTCAATCCAAATGTTCCAGCAGACATCGTAGCAATGATAGGCGCCTCTGCAGCACTTGCCATTTCTGGCCTCCCTTTTCACGGCCCGATCGGCGCTGCTCGTGTTGGTTATGACAACGGAGTGTATTTGCTAAATCCAGGACCTAAAACGCAATCTTCACTTGATTTGATTGTTGCAGGAACAGATGATGCCATCATTATGGTGGAGTCTGAAGCGAAAGAACTCAGTGAAGATATCATGCGAGGTGGTATCTTGTTTGGCCATGAAATGATGAAAAATGTCATTAAAGGCATCAACGAATTAGCAGCAGAAGTGGCAAAACCTCAATTGGAATGGACGGCACCAGAAGCAAATACGGCGCTTGAAGAAGAGATTGCAAGCATTGCTACCGCTGACATCACGAACGCTTATTTGATAAAAGACAAAACACAGCGCTATCAACAATTGACCGAGATACGCCAACAAATCGTTGAAAAAATACTGGCAGCTCGCGACGAGTTGAAAAGCGATGACGTGCTGAGCACCTTAAGCAATCTCGAGAAAAATATTGTTCGTCAACGCATTTTAGATGGATAACCACGCATCGATGGGCGCGATCAAAAAACTGTGCGCCCCATTGTTATTCGCACAGGCTTGTTAGATAGAGCTCATGGTTCTGCCTTGTTTACACGGGGAGAAACCCAAGCCATTGTTGCTGCAA
>Ga0214923_10009236_pt1 | contig 10303 bp, 6 predicted proteins | sample LL1510_MetaG_FD_177993 | JGI IMG/M metagenome (GOLD analysis project Ga0214923, IMG submission 177993) | Freshwater microbial communities from Lake Lanier, Atlanta, Georgia, United States - LL-1510 | ecosystem: Environmental > Aquatic > Freshwater > Lake | place: USA: Georgia | collected 2015-10-15
CGTTTTCTACCACCACCCACCATGCTTGCACCTTTGCTTGTTTGTTTACCAAATGGCTCATTATTTGTTAATATAACCAATTTATTACCAGCACCAGCACCAGCACCTTTTTTCTTTAATATCCATTTTTTCAAATCTTCATAACTACGATCGCCGCTATATGATTCAGGTTTATCGGGATTTTTTGGATTAAAATATAATATTGTAGGGAATCCTGAAACAGATGGTTTCAAACCATGTTTATTAAATATATCCATATTACCACTTTCTATTGCTCCCAAAATAATTTCATTTTTGTGTTTTTCTTTAAGTTCATTTATTAATTTATTCCATGCTGGTTTCATTTTAACACAGTGTCCACATCCATTCATATAAAATAATACAACACCGTGCTTCTTTTTTAACTCCATAATTTCACTTTCAGTTAATATTTTAGGTTCATCTGAACTTTCGGACATTTTATATAATTAAACAATATTATTTATTATAAAAATAGTATTGTAATTAGTATTGTAAATTATTATTGTAAAATAATATCGTTAAATATATATACAATAATATTTTTATAATAAAATAATATATAAATGGTATTAAAAAATTTATCAATCATTGTTTTATTTATAATGGTTACATATTTTGTATTAAATTATACAACAGCTGATTTTAAAGAAGCATTGACAATGCCTGCGGCCGATTCAAATTGTCCAAATGTATTGATACAAAAAGGAGCACAGCTTTATTTGTATAATTCTAAAAAAAAAGAAGTCCCGGGTGTAAATCCCATAGTATTTAATAATTTAGAAGAATATGTAGAATTTGTCGAATTCCAACGCGCTTCAGGAACCGTATGCCCCGTATTGTATCTCCAAAATTCTATGGATGCACAAGGTTCTGAATCTTATAAAATACGCCCAGGGCCTACAAATCTACAAGGCGGTTTAAGTGGTGTTCCAGCTTCTGCATTCCCATATTCTCCACCCCCGCGAAAACATATCACCAAATTACTTGATGCATCTCATAGCGACCCCCCATATAATGTAAATTCATACCCTGGTTATGATAATTCTAATGTAGATCAAGGCGATTTTACACCCGATATGATGCTCGATTATATTACTGAATCGACAGGATTAAGCCCCAATCCTATGGACTCAAATTGGGGAGGTTCAGATTTTACACAGACACTTGTAGATGTAGGGTATTACAACCCCGATGAAGTATTTTTTTACTCATAATTATTTTATTTATTCGATAAAAATTTTTTAATATTATCAACACAATTTTTATTAATTTTACGCATATTACCTGATTCAGTTTTTATCATAAACGTATTTAAACATTCGGGTTCCTTTTCAAGTTGATATAATAGGTTTTGTATTGTCTTATATTCACTCATTATTTGTGTCGCCGTTTTAGAATTGATACCTGGTATACACGACAACATGATTATATTTATATTTTCAGGAGTTATATATTCATTTTTTTCTTTATGTCCTTTAAATGCGTCACAATATTTTTCACTTTCGTCTTTGATACTTTCCTTGTCGTTTTTAATATAACTATCGGCTTTACTACAATCTTTAATAACGCCATCACCGTGTCCAATACTATCAGAATGCGTAATTTCATAATAAGGTTTACGCGTTTTATCATTTATACACGTTTTATCATATTTGTCTGCAAAAAATACAACTGAATCCGCTGTTTCAAAAATTGTATTCGTTCGTATTACGGAAAATCCCTTGTAGTATAACAACGAAAATATGCTACTCATAAGTGTTTTTTTAGAAATATGTGTCCTTTTTTCATTATATCGTTCAATATCCCCTTCGATAATATATATAATATTATGATTATGTATCGCTTCTTTATCTAGACGAAATGATTGTTCAGTATACCTACCATCTTTAATACTAGCAGCCAGATCATTCAACGTCTTTCTTTCAAAAATAAGGATAGGGCTTCCTGAATCATCTTCGAATACAATATCACCAATATGAAGTTGTTCTATTTTCATTTTATTTATTTTTCTAATTTCTCTCGCTTCTCTAGCTTCTCTAGCTTCTCCAGCTTCTGTCCCCCCTCCTGCTATCCCTTCCCCAGATACAGATAATACATCATTGCTTACGTCTACTTCCTGAAACATATGAAGCGGAACTAAACATCCATTTTTATTATTATTATTATTTTTTGTCGTATTTGTTGGAACGTTTGTTTTTGTTTCTAAAGCATATGCTTCTAATCTTCTTTCAATTAAAGGTATTAAATCTGTTTCACGATTATCTACTTTTATTAACATAATTAGTCTAGATAGATGCGATATGGGTATGTATTAACTTTTTGTATATACAATATATTATGCAATTTTTATATTGTTTATGAATTATAAATATGAATTATAGTTGAAATTCATATTTGTATACCTTGATACTCACATCTCCTCTATTGTCTATTGTCTACATCATTGGACCAGCGTGACGAGGAGCATTATAATATTGTCTAAACTTAAATAAAAAGTCTTTATTCAAAGCGGGAACTGCAATATGAGTTCTTTGACCAAAAGGAACCATAAATCCAGTTGCACTAGGCTGTGCTCCACCTTTTTTCATTCCACCACCATTATTCGTATTGGTATACATACCATCGGTTGAACCAGGACCGCTAAACAAAACACGACGAGCAGTAGCGGAACGCCCATTTTGACTTCTTTGACCGTTTCTCTCAGGCATTAATTTAATTCTATATAATCTTGTAATATTAAATTTCAAGATTATATCATATCAAAAATATATCATATCAAAATATGTAAAATATGTAAAATATGTAAAATATGTAAAATAAAACTTAAAATTTTTAAATAAAAGTCTGTTTACCACCTCCAAACAGTCTGAAAATACCAGGCATATACTGCATTCTTCCTACACCACCTGCACCTTTGTTACCATTAAGAAGACCTTTCGCTTTCAAATAAGCAAACCCATCTTTGCATCCAGGAGGAAGACAATAGTTGCAATAACTGGTTTCCTTCTGATACACGCTTACGATGCTAGCGGGAACACCGATAGTAGGAGGCATTCCAGCCATACTTCCAAAAATACATCCTTTATTAGTAAGAGAACTTATTGCCGAAACCCTTTTAGGACCACTTAAAACCATTTTTTATGTTTTATATATATATATATGCTAAATATAAAAATATAAAACAAATAAAAATAAAATATACAATTATATATTATTTTTATTGTTTTGTTTTGTTTTGTTTGTTACTTATAAAGTAAAGTAAATAATTGAAATCATTTAAAGATAAAAGTTTAGTTAATAAAAGGACAATTCTAAATATCCATCATGTCAACAACCTCGAAAAAAGCAAGCGAGTCAAATTCACCATCTCAATCTCCTAAATTAAATACATCGCAACAAGGAAAAAATATATTAAATGATATGGATATTGTTCAATGTGATGAAGGATATATATTTAATCCATACAATCACGAAAATAGAGAGATTACATTGAGCGAAGTTCAATCTATTCTTTCATCCTATGGTATTCCTACAACACTCAATAATTACGAGCTATATCGTCGTGCATTCATTCATGCATCATATACAAAACGCCCCCAATTAGAAAATGCACGAGAGAATATTAAAATTATGCCTCAACCTGCAAATTGTATGCCCCTTAAAACAAAATCAAATGAACGTCTTGAATTTCTCGGCGATGGAGTTCTAGAATGTGTTACAAAATATTACCTATATCGCAGATTTCCTAAAGAGAATGAGGGATTCATGACCGAAAAAAAAATAGCAATCGTAAAAAATGAATCTATTGGTAAATTGGCTTACGATATGGGGCTACATAAATGGTTTATTATTTCGAAACATGCAGAGGAAAAACATACACGAACAAATCTTAAAAAACTGGGATGTCTATTCGAGGCATTTATAGGTGCATTGTTTCTAGATTTTAATAAAATTACTGTGCATGATGAAGGCAAATGGTTCGAAAACGTATTTGTTACTGGCCCGGGATTTCATATGGCACAGAAATTCATAGAAGCTGTTTTTGAAAGACACATTGACTGGGTATCATTGATTAAGAATGACGATAATTATAAAAATATATTGCAAGTAAAGATACAAAAGGAATTTAAAACTACGCCTGATTATTTAGAAATACAGCACGATATGGATATGGGGTATACTATGGGTGTTTACCTATGTTTGGGAAAAGAAATATATCAAGTTGATTATAAAAATGCTATCAATTATGGAGAATTAAAAACATTTACAAAAATTCGCGAAATATATGAAGAAAAAGGACATGTTTTAGTTCATTTTGCATCAGGGACACACAAAATTAAAAAAAAAGCCGAACAAATGGCATGCGAATTTGCACTTCAGACTATGTAATATATGTAATATATCTAGTATACTTACTATTTATGGATATTAACAATAATAAATATTTATATTTTTTATTATTATTCTTAAATAGTTGTTAAATAGTTGTTAAATAGTTGTTAAATAGTTGTTAAATAGTTGTTAAATAGTTGTTAAATAGTTGTATATTATAAATATTTGTATAAATATATTATAATGGCAGATCAGGAATATCAAAAATTAGAATCACAAATAAAAGATTTAAAACAAAGACTAATAGAATCCAAAGATGATCCACAACAACAAAGAGAAATTCAAAGTTCACTAAAAAGATTAGAAAGTATTGCTGTTTCTTATGCTCAACGCTCATCAGCAGCTGCAGCCGCATCATCTTCTGAAGCAGCTGCATCATTATCTCGTTCTGTTGTTAACGACCCATATATACAGTCGGAACAAGAAGGCGAAGGTGAAGGTGAAGGAGATGAAAATGTTGCAGAATCATCCGCAAAATTAGTATCTGAAATGGAAAATTTAAAAAGAACAGAATTATCAGAACGTGCAAGGGAAAATTTATTACAAATATCACAGGCACCAGATGTGGGGCCTACTATCCTTCCAAGTGGAAAACCAGGCGTTGACTATGCGCAACAAACTATGATTCACGCACTTCAAACAAAATTGGCACCTGCTTTTATTTTAGAAAGATTAGAAGCGAAACCTACTCCTGCTACACAATCTAATCCGGGAAAAAATGATGATCCACAAAAACCTAAACCACAAGCTAGGCAAAAAATAAAAATTACTTTTCCGAAACACGTGGATGCACAACCCCAACCTGGTGTGGGTATGGGCGAAGGCGAAGGCGAAGGTGCAATGGCTCTGATACCAAAACATATTGTTGATGTTGTAAATAGACGCGCAGAAAATACATTAGTTCGTGCTGATATTTTAGAAAGACTACGCGGGGTTTTACAGGTTCGTCAATTAAAAGCGGGCGAAGTTTCACAAAAGGAGCGAAGCAAATTATCTCCTAAAATGGGTTCAATGTTGCCAGGACTAGCGTCAATATCTACAGCTGCTGCAGAAGCCGATACTTCTTTACTTATGCGACAAATTATTATTATACAAAAATTGCCGCGTCATATACATTTGGTTGAAGATGTTTCGCTTATTATGAGCGCGGATACTTCTCAGGCTGTAAAAGAATCGTCAACATTGGAAAAAGGTATGGGTGCACTATCTGTATCAAAGCGCATAACCGAAAAACCAACATGGGGATTAATATCACAAGAGGTAGAAAAAATGGAAATAAAAGGTGAAATTGTTACAAATCGTCTACCACGGCGTCCTCTACCTAGTGTATCCGCTTCACATTATTATATGACAAATCGTCAAAAATTTGTCAATTTTATTAATGAACTTTTTTTAACATACCACGATGAAATTGCAAGCCAAAAAGAACAAATTTCGTGTGACCCTGCTGCAAATAAGGAGTTTTCTCTTTTAACTCATCAAAAGATAGTTCGGGATTACTTAAATATATATACGCCATATCGTGGGTTATTATTATATCATGGTTTGGGAAGTGGTAAGACATGTTCTTCAATTGCGATAGCGGAAGGATTAAAAACATATAAAAATGTTATCGTAATGACACCTGCATCACTGCGTCGAAACTATATAGAAGAGATGAAAAAATGTGGAGATGATATTTATAAAAAAAATCAATTTTGGGAATTTATTCCTATAATCAATAAGGCAGATCCAATGGTTCAAACATTAGCGGCAATTTTACAATTAAAAGATAAATTTATTATCGAAATGCGTGGTGCATGGTTAGTAAATGTGAAAAAACCTTCAAACTATAATGGGTTAAATGCCGATGAAAAAGAAAGCCTTGATAAACAAATAGAGCAAATGATAGATGCAAAATATACGTTCCTTAACTATAACGGTATGCGCATGAGTCATTTAAAAACATTATCATCTGATTTTACACAAAACCCGTTTTCGAATCATGTAGTTATTATAGATGAAGCACATAATTTTATTAGTCGTATTGTTAATAAATTAAAACGCCCTACAACAATGTCAATGAAACTATATGATATGTTAATGACTGCTGAAAATGTTAAAATAATTCTTCTAACAGGAACACCCGTTATTAATTATCCAAACGAAATTGCAATTATTTTTAATATTCTGCGCGGGTATATAAAAACATGGAAATTCCCTCTTCAGATTGCTTCTAAATCAAAAATAGATAAAAAAGCACTGACAAAGATGTTTGAAGGTTTAAATACACTTGACTATATGGATTACAATGACAGTTCTCATATTTTAACAGTTACACGAAACCCATTCGGATTCTTAAATGTAGATGATAAGGGACAATATAACGGAGTATTGCGAGTATCAACTGAAGGAGAAACGCCTAATATGACAGATACTGAATTCGAACGAATCATTCTTGGCATATTAAAAGGACGCGACATAAATGTAACTCCGGGAAGTATTACAGTTGAAACATTTAAAGCTTTACCCGATTCACTCGATGCTTTCCGTTCTTATTTTATTAATTCCGAAACAGGACAAGTTAAAAATATAAATATGTTTCAACGTCGTATATTAGGGCTCACATCGTATTTTAGAAGCGCACAAGAACAGCTTATGCCCAAATATGATAAAGATATGGATTTTCGCGTTATTGAAGTGCCTATGAGCGATCATCAGTTTTCAGCATATGAACAGGCACGCAGTGCCGAACGAAAATTAGAGAAGAAGGCTAAATCTAATAAACGCCCAAAAGCAGCAGGTGCAGCAGGTGGAGGCGACGATATTTACGAAGATGCTGTTTCGACGTATCGTATTTTTTCACGTCTTTTTTGCAATTTCGTATTTCCAACAGAAATAAGACGCCCTCTACCTAAAGAAGATTACGATGTAGAAGGCGCAATTAGCGAAGGTGCAAATGAAGAAGATGTAGATGCAATAAAAGCAAGCGAAAGAGTAGAAAATCCGAATGGAGAACATACTACCGATGAAATTGAAGAATTGGCACAAGAAATAACGAAAAAAGTAGATACAACATATGATAAACGAATTATTGCTTCTATAGCTCGTCTTAAAAGCGGGATGATGAAATTTTTGACGAAACCGCCCCAAGGTGAATTACATGTATATAGTCCTAAATTTTTAGCAATGTTGGAGAATATTCAAGAACCGCAACATCAAGGATTAAATCTGGTGTATAGTCAATTTCGCACATTAGAAGGAATTGGTATTTTTTCACTTGTTCTTGAAGCAAACGGATTCGCCCGTTTTAAAATTCGTAAAAATGATTCGGGCAACTGGGTATGTGATATCAATGAAGCCGATCAAGGTAAGCCGATGTTTGCATTATATACAGGAACAGAGAGTGATGAGGAGCGTGAGATTATTCGAAATGTTTTTAATAGCACATGGGATTATATTCCTGTTTCTATAAAAGAACAGTTAGTTCCAAAATCTTCAAACAACTTTATGGGTGAAATTATAAAAGTTCTTATGATTACAGCATCAGGCGCTGAAGGTATTAGTTTGCGAAATGTTCGATATGTGCATATTATGGAACCCTATTGGCATCCTGTAAGAATAGAGCAAGTAATTGGGAGGGCTAGACGTATTTGCAGTCATAACGATTTGAAAGATGAGAAACTTAAAACAGTTCAGGTGATGTTATATGTAATGAGTTTTACGCCGAAACAAATGAGCGATGACTCATCTCTGGAGCTTAGATTAAACGATGTTAGTAAACGAGACTCTAAGAAGCCAATAACAACCGACCAATCTTTATTTGAAATATCAACTATAAAAGAAGAAATTAATAGACAGCTACTTACGGCTGTAAAAGAGTCGTCAATAGACTGTTCTATACACCGAAATGTCGCATCAAAAGAAAAATTAAAATGTTTCACATTTGGAGTAGTAAACTCGAACAAATTTTCTTTTGCTCCATCTATTGATACCGAAGAATCAGATGCATCTATGGCACAAAATACGAAAGAAACTGAACTTAAATTAGTAAAAATTACATTTAAAATTGACGGTGTTAAAGGAGATTATGCGTATGATAAGAAAACAAGTATTGTATATGACTACAATAGTTACCTCGCAGTAAGAGAAATGGGAGGCGAACCATTAGTTGTTGGTAAAATTGTAGAAAAAGAAGGCACGAAATCATTTGTTAAAATGAGTGCTGAGATGGCAACATCATCTGCGCGTGTAGCAGCAACACCCGCTGCAGCTGCTGCTTCTGCTAAACCAAAAACAAGTGATAACCCTTCTATCGGTATAGGTAAAGAAGAATCTAAAACTAAACCCGAAACAAAATCTATTAAAGTAGTAGCACCTGCTGCTATACCTGCTGCATCTGCGTCTGTAGAAGAGAATAAAGAAAAAAAAGAACAAAAGGCCCAACCCGCACCAAAAGCAAGTAAATTATCAATAAAGGTTTCAGCTGTGCCTCCAGCTCCAGCTCCTTCTGCCTCCGCTAAACCTGGAGTAGGAGACAAGTAATTAAACTAGAGACGTAATAGAAGCGTGAGATTAATCGAAATTCGTTTTATATAATTAGTAAAACAAAACGTTACTAATTATATCTTTATTTGTATATTATTGTATATTTTCGTGTAATAACTTTTATTGATGTTGTAATTTAAGTAATTCTAAAATTTGTTCCTGTATATTTTTAATATTTTCTATATCATTTTTTATTTTATTTATACGATCATTTAATTTATCATAATCTCTCGCTTCTCCTACGTCTCTAGTTTTTTGATTTATGAAAAGATGCATACCGGTAGATGTATGATTGTCATCATCATCATCATCATCATTGATAGCATCCTTATTATCGTAATCTGTCATAAAATTATCCAAAGGGATTTGTATTGTTTGTTGCATATTGTCAATATTGTATGTATCATCATTTATTATGTCATTTGATAATATGGGTTTACGTTTTAATTTCGAAAGAAATGATAATTGTTGATCACCGCTGTCACCGCTGCCACTATTACCAATACTACCGCTATTACCACTATTATCACCATCTTGTGAATCTGTATTATAAACAAATTCACTATTATCTCTTTCATTGAATGATACATTTTTTTTATGTGTAAATACTGGAGACACAGATGTATGAATAGGTGTAGATACAACGGATTGATTTTGTTCACGTGGACGTTTTATATCCTGTGAACGTTTTATTGCAATTGATGCATTAAGTGCGTTGGCTACAGGATCATTTGATCCAGATATCCATTCTTCAGCATTTTTTGATTTGTCGATAGTTGTATTCATTGTCAAATGTTCTAATTCTTGTTGTCGTGATGATAAAGCATGAGCAATCAATCTCTCCATTTCATCACTTGCAAGTTTATTATCGTTTAGTTTATTATCAGAAAAATCTATATTATCCGGCTTTTTCGTATTCAACATTATATCCATCTCCTCCTGCTTTTCCTTTAGTCGCACTTCTATTTCAGACATACGATGCTTTTGTAAATCATCAGCGCGATATATTTCCTCTATTTTCGGTTTTTTACCTATACCAATACCTATAGAAGATGAAGATCCTTGTGCGTGTCGTTGTTTATCCATATTTATAGACGAATCGAGTTGAGGGCGTGGTGGAAGTTGTTGTGGTTGTGGCGGAAGTTGTTTAAATTTCCCAAGCTCAGTAATCATTTTTCTAATTACCGTTTTATTACTATTGATTATCATGTCTGACGCCTTTTTATCATAATCTTCATCACCTTCGTCATTTTTATCAAAAAAAATATCGAAATCTTTTTTCATTGATAAAATAGATACTTCAAAAAGCTGCTTTACATTTTCAAATCTATTATTTGGAATATCATTAAAAACTCCTCCTTCT
>Ga0214923_10009237_pt1 | contig 10302 bp, 11 predicted proteins | sample LL1510_MetaG_FD_177993 | JGI IMG/M metagenome (GOLD analysis project Ga0214923, IMG submission 177993) | Freshwater microbial communities from Lake Lanier, Atlanta, Georgia, United States - LL-1510 | ecosystem: Environmental > Aquatic > Freshwater > Lake | place: USA: Georgia | collected...
GCCCGAACGCAAAGCCCCAAACCGTTAGCGGTAATTATTATAACGACAAAAAAACTAAATTTGACATATGGCACTACCAACAACATACACTCAAGCATACGGACAGCTTGGCGAATTCTTTTCAAAGATTAGAGATGCTCAAGCACCTGACAAATTAACCAATCAAATATTAAAAGACCTTGGTTTTAAGTCTAATAATCATAGACCATTTATTCCGTTAATGAAATCTTTAGGATTCTTATCTTCAGATGGAACACCAACTTCGAGATATCACGACTATCGGAGTCATTCCCTATCTAAAAAGAAAATGGGTGAGGCTCTGAAGGAGGCATACTCTGACATCTTTCTCATTAAAGAAAAGCCGACAACTTCTGACAAGGATTTAATTCTTGGAAAGTTCAAAAGCTACCATAATGCAAGCGACAATGTTGCAAAATTACACTTAAACACATTTTATTCATTGCTAGATTTAGCTGACTTAGACGGAAAGCCGGCAAAACATGTATCTAACAATGAAGCAGAAAAAGAAAAGGAAAAACCAGAAGATAAAGACGTCTCAGAAAAACTAAAATCACTTGGTTTACATTACAATATTCAAATTCATCTTCCCGCTACAAAAGACGTGGAAGTATATAATGCAATTTTCAAATCACTTAAAGACCACTTAATTGAGTAATCGTAAAGACATAAGAGACTTCTTCTTTCGCGGACTGATGTTTGAATCCGAAGCAACAAAGTTCCAGACCGCAGGTATTCAAATTGGTGCTGACTCTTCACATGCCGAAGAACAGCTTCTCACCGAAGCTTTAGCACCATTCAGTATTAGCAGAAGAAATAATGCCCTAGAAATGGCAAGACTTTATTCCGTACTTCATTGCTTCGAGAATGAAATACGAGATTATATCCGAGAAACATTAAGTGAAAACGAAGGCGTTGACTGGTGGGACAAACTGCCACAAAAAACCAGAACACATGCCGAATCACGACTTGAAACAGCGTTAAAAGATTCTTGGCTAGAGGGGGAAAAAAGCGACTTGCTTGGTTATGTTGACTTTGGTATGCTTGCTTCTATCATGATTGAAAAATGGCAATTTTTCAGCAACATTATTCCATCTCAGCATTGGCTAAAACAAAGAATGGAAGAATTAGAAAAAGCTAGAAATTTTATCGCCCATAATCGTATGCTTCTTCCTTCGGAGTTTCAAAGAATCTATATGTACATAGCCGACTGGAATAGAGTAATTGGACTTTAAAAATAACTACCGCTAACATCGGTTTTGCGTCAGGCGGGGTGACGTGCTTCTATTGACAATTTTGTGTATAATTGAAGTGCGGATCTTCGTATCAAGTGCAGTACTAAAAAGCCCGCCCGAACGCAAAGCCGAAAAACGTTATAGCCAATGGTAGAAAAACCGACACGACAATGAAAATTCCTACAATACACGGATATATAGACAGAAGAATTTTAATCAACTTCACGGCTGACCCAAAAGCAGTTGAGAAAATTATTCCGTTTCCTTTTAGACCAAAAATTTATAAGGACAAAGCTATCGTTGGTATTTGCCTAATAAGACTAAAAAACATTAAACCAAAAGGACTTCCTGACTTTTTTGGCGTAATCTCTGAAAATGGAGCTCACAGAATTGCAGTTGAATGGGACGAAAACGGAGTAATAAAGTCAGGAGTTTACATTCCTCGCAGGGACACTTCGCTTAAATTAAACGCACTTGTTGGTGGACGAATATTTCCGGGCAGACATTATTACGCAAAATTCAATGTAGAAGAAAACAACGGAAAGTATCATATAGACTTCAAGAGCTCGGACGACACGGAAATTTTAATTGACGCCACCGAGACAAAGTTGTTTAATGACAAATCAATTTTTGAAACACTAAATAATGCTTCGGACTTTTTTGAGAAAGGCGACCTTGGTTATTCGCCAAACAAAGACAAATTTGACGGACTAAGACTAAAAGCATACAATTGGGAAGTTCGACCACTTGACGTTCAAAATGTAAAATCAAGCTATTTTGAGAATGAAGAAATTTTTCCAAAAGGTTCTGTGACTTTTGACAATGCATTATTAATGACAAACATTGAACACGAATGGAAAAGCGAAAAAGACAAATAACCACTGGCTATAACAGCACCTAATCAAAAGTGGCGATTCGGTGCTTCGCATCAACATTTGAGGTGAAAATCACTGCCTTCGCCAATCCCGAAACCGCTAACACATCACTCCCCCCTGCTCTGGCGGAGGTGGAAAGCTTTGTGCAGCTTTGCTCACAGCCACGCGACGAAAAAAGCGACCAAGGGAAGCTCTTTTGCGGAGCATTTTGTGGCGTAAAGCGAAAGCCAACAAACTTGGAAACGCAGAAGGAAATAGCAGCCAAAAAAAACCACCAACATTACTGCCAGTGGTTCTCTTCAATTAATGCGTATTTTTTAGTGGCTTGCCAAATAATCAGCTACACCATCAAAACTTGCTTTCATTCCTGAGTCACCTTTGTGCCAGTTAGCTGGACAAACTTCTCCGTTTTCTTCGAAGAATTGAAGCGCATCAACCATACGAATGGCTTCGTCCACGTTGCGTCCTAATGGGAACATGTTGATCAATTGGTGCATCACTGTTCCTTGTTTGTCGATTAAGAATAATCCACGGTATGCAATCATTGGTCCTGATGCTGTCAAAGTACCATCCATGTCGTATTCGTATTCTCCTGCCAATACACCAAACGCTTCTGAAATTGTTTTAGATGTATCTGCAACGATTGGATACGTTACTCCTTCAATTCCACCTTTGTTTTTTGGCACTTGTAACCATCCCCAGTGAGACTCTTCTGTGTCAGTTGAACAAGCAACCACTTTCACACCACGTGCTTCAAACTCGCCCAAAGCTGCTTGAAACGCATGTAATTCAGATGGGCAAACAAATGTGAAATCTTTCGGGTAGAAAAAGAATACCACGTGATTTTTACCCAAATATTGGTCTAATGAGAAGTCATTTACGATTTCTCCTCCGTTTACTACTGCTGCTGCCTTGAATGAAGGCGCTTTTTTACCTACTAAACTTGTCATTGTTATAATTGATTTTAATTGTTTACTTTTTAGTACAAATTTACGCATCTATTTTACTTTTTATCTAATCCCAACCAAGAACTAAACATCCAATTGGATTTTTCTTTCTCGCGAATCAAATCACTGATAAATGCATTCGTTCCCTCATCTTCCCGTTCACCTGATTCGCGCAACAATTCTTTTTCAACAATCAATAATTGTTTTTGTGCGTTGAGGATGTACGTCATTCCTTCTACCCCATCCGTAACCAGCTTATTTTCAGGCAATATACTGTTTTTCAAATAGTCGCTATACGTAAATAAAGGACGGGCATTTAAGGTTAATAATCGTTCTGCTAATTCGTCGATTATCAGTTGTGTTCGGTTGTATAATTCTTCGTATTTGAGGTGTAATTCGAAAAATTTCTGTCCTTCTATGTTCCAATGCAATGCGCGCAAATTTTGGTAATGCACTTGATAAGAAGAAAGTAGCTGTTGTAGTTTCGCTAAATAGGCTGCGTTTGTTTCCATGTTGTTTATTTATGAAACAAAAGTAGTGTGGAAGCAAATTCAATTTTATCAATATTTTTTATTTTTGCATTAATTCTATCTATATGCTATCGATTCAACAAATGCAATACATTCTCACCTTGAGTGAAGAACAACAATTTCAAAAGGCCAGTGAAAAGTGTTTTGTCACACAACCCACTTTGTCCATGCAAATCAAAAAAGCCGAAGATATGTTAGGTCAATTTGTATTTGATCGCAACACCAATCCGATTTCATTGACGGCATTTGGAAAAAAGCTTTTGCCGATTATTCGTGAAATTCTAAACGAAAACGAAAAAATAAAATGGCTTTCGGAAAAACAAAGTGGTAGTTTCAGTGAAGAAATTAAAGTGGGAATTATACCTACGGTGAGTTCGTATTTGATTCCAAAAATGTTTGGAATATGGAAAAATGCGCTGGAAAATGTGACGCTTTCCATTGAAGAAATGAAATCGGAAGAAATTTTGGAAGCGTTCGACAAAAAAGAACTCGACGTGGCCATCATGGCGGGACCTCACTACGACCCGAAATTGCGCACCATTCCTTTGTTTTCGGAAGAAATCTTGGTGTATTGTCCAAGTAGTAATACGCCCACCATCCAACTTGAGGATTTGCATCAACTCCATCCTTGGCTGTTAAGTAAAGGAAATTGTTTACGTACCCAAATGATTCACTTTTGTCAATTGAATGCTAGCAATCAACCTGACGAATGGAATTATCAAGGAGGAAACTTGGAATTATTAATCGAAATGGTGAATAAAAATGGGGGTTACACTTTGATTCCGGAAAATTATAGTTTACAAAATGGAAAGGAGCATTTGAAGCATGTGAAAAGTGCAGCGGGTATTCCTGGACGTGAAATTATTGCTTTGTATCCTTCTCGCACCATCAAACAAGAAAAAACGGAACAGCTCATTCGTGAAGTGCAGTTGGCGTATTTACAACAACGTGAAGTTACTTCAATAAATGTCTTGAATTGGCGATAAGCAAATTTTGGTATTGTATTTGCAAATGAAAGTTTGCTTTATATTTGCTTCATGAAAAAATCGGTGTTTCTGTTGTGTCTCATTTTGTTTGGTTTCAGTTCATGTGTTGAAATCATTGACGATTTAACCATTCATAACGATGGAACGGGAACTTTTCGTTATACGGTAAATTTGAGTTCAAGCAAGGTGCGCGTCAATTCCATTCTTGCCTTAGATAGTTTAGACGGAAAAAAAGTTCCAGACATAGCCGAAATAAAAGCAAAAGTGCAAACGTTTATCAAAACATTAGATGCGCAATCCGGCATTTCAAATGTGAAAGTGGAAGAAAACTACACCGATTTTGTATTTAAATTTCAATGTGATTTTACTTCACTATCACAGTTGCAAGATGGAATCAAAACAACCCTTGCTGCAATGACGAAAGAAAATATGCCTGAAATGGATTACAATTGGTTAACATGGGATGGCAACAAATTAACGCGTTCGATTCCTAACATCACCAAATTCAAAGTTAACGAACTCAAAGACAACGACATCGAAAACTTAAAAAAAGGAACCTACACTTCCATCTCGCGTTTTGACAGAGCCGTGGATCATTTTGAAAACAACGCAGCGATTCTTTCCAAAAGCAAATTGGCGGTAATGGTAAAAACGGACACATACACCTTGAAAGAAAACCAAAATGTGTTGGAAAATGTTATCTATTTGGTTTCGAACAAAAACCGATAATTATTTCGTAATTTCGCTTTACGATAATTTCATAGATGAACTTCAACCACTTGTATTTTCTGGGATTGCTTACCGTCCTGCCACTGAGTAATTATGCTCAAAAATCTGAAAATCTTATTCCGAAAGATGCCGTAACTGTTTTCAGTATCAACAATATCAATCTGTTACAAAAAATTTCAATGGATGAATTGGTGAATTATGATTTCATGGAAGAAGTGCACCAAGAATTATTTGATGGATCTACAAGTGGAAAAACACTCAAAGATTCTGGAATTGATTTCGATCAAAAATTGAATGTTTTTTACGGAAAGGCTAGCAATACTGAAATTTCAGGATTTACGTTCGGTATTAAAGATCAGAACCAATTGTTTTCTGTTTTTGATGATTTTGAGTTTCTACAAGATATTTCCAATGAAGGGATTTCGGTGTACGGATCGTTCTTCAACAACTTAATTATCAAAGGAAATACAGCCTTACTGATTCGCGTTGAACCAACGATGGACTATATTTCACAAATCACAGATTCCATTTGGTATGCACGCGGAAACGAAAGCCCATTTGACTTTTATAACTACGAAGATGAAAATGAAGACAATGGCGTTTTGGAAGAAAAAATCTACGAGGAAGACGAAAATATTGACCAGGAAAACGAAGCTGAATTGTATCCAGATGCAACTTCTGACCCGAATGTAAAAAACTACTACGAGTTAAGAGACAGTGTACAAGCCGTTTTACAACAAGATCAATTAACCAGTGTTTTGGTTGAATTATTTGAGAAAAACACCCATTTAATGAGCTTCGATAATCGTTTTTCGGACTTAATGACGCACAATTCGGAAGGTGTTTTTTACATGGATAATGCCCGCAACATCGACAAAGCAAGTGGTTTGTGGTATTTTCAAACTGTTTTACCAAGTTTATATCAAGACATCCACGAATTGTACGACGGTAACCTCATCACAGGTGACATGTATTTGCGCGAGCACGGTATCGAGTTTGAGATCACTGCTAATTACGGGCCAGGCTTAGGTGCAATCTACCAAGAAATGAATGACTCTCGCTTTGATAGAAAAGTATTGAATTACATTCCCAAAAATAGCTCCGGTTATTTTAGTTATAATGTAAGCATGCGCAAAGCCTACGATAAAGCCTACGAAATCATCATGCCGATTTTAGAGCAAGAAAAGAATGCACAAATCGCGATGAACGTTTTGACCATTGAATTATTAAATGAATTTGTAAACAAAGATGCACTTTTCGGCACGTACAAAGGAAGCATGTTTGGTACATTCAATGGTTTCAAAAAAGTGAAAACAAAGAAAATTGAATTTTATTACGACGAAGAAACATTTGAATACGGTGAACGCGTTGCCGAAGCGGAAGAAGACATGCCGATTTTCACGCTAGGATTTTCAATCGACAGAGACGATATTGCTGACAAAGTTTTAAAGCATTTGGGTCGTTTGACTTCGAAAATCAAAAACATGGGAGATTATTGGGTTTATGAAAATGCAATTTTAGACGCAGCACCGCTCTACATGATAAATAAAAACGGTTTATTCATTTTAAGCAACGACGAAGACTTAGCGATAAACCACGTAAATGGTTACGGTAGTGAAAAGTTAGCGCGTTCCGAGCGTAAAAAAATCAAGAAAAGTGGATTTATGTACGGGAATTTGGACATCGAGCAAACGCTTTCGAAGTTTCCGATAGACGTGCTTAATGACCGACAAAAAGATATGTTACAAGCCTTGAAGGGAAAATCAGGTAAAATGGAATTGCAATCCAGCAAAACAACGGTTAAGAAAACTACTTTTAAATTAGCGTACTCCTTTCAAGGCAACGATAATTCAGGCAAACATATTTTAGATTTAATCAACTCTATTTACGTAGTAACACGTTAAGAAAGTGGTTCGAAAAATACTTACAATTCTACTTTTAGTCGGTGGTTTGGGAGCCATCATTTATCTACGTCCTACTTTGTTTTTTCAGGACACTCCTCCACGTATCGTTGATCGTCTTCCAGAAGCTGATTTCATCGGCAAAGCAGATGTGTTGGAATTGGCGCGCGAAACAAGTTCGATGATGTATTATCACAAAATTCCTTTTCGCGATTTTACCTCGTATGAGTTTTTATTGGGGCAAAGTAAAATGTATGGACTCGACTTGCAAAAACCTGTTTACCTCTTCGGAAATGAACGAGGTGACTGGGGAGCAATGATTTTAGTAACGGACAGTTCTAAAGTGGGTCAAGGTTTGGTGCGCTTGAAAAAGTTCGTTGAAATTTCGGATACCATCATTAATGATTTGCGCATTTTTCGCTATGAAGACGAGAAAATGTACATGCACTACGGCAGAAATTATCTTTTTTTCTATACAGGCGACTACTTCCATTCGACTTTTAAAAGCGTATTGAATGCCAAATACGGTGAAATCAACCTAACTTGGAAACGATTTTTGTCTCAAAAACACTTCAAAGATGAACATTTGGTGATTTATTCCAATTGGCAAAAACTTAAAGATTTAGGTATTCAAACAGCTATGTTTGCTCATGACTCAGATTCTTTGAGTTTTAATCTGAAAAGTTACCTGCGAAGGAACACACCTTTTCATATCAAAAAGAAAAAAGAAGGCTTGAGTTTTAATCACTTGGAAGATGCATCCCGCTCAATCGAATTACATTTGGAAATAACGGATTTACGAAAAAATCTTGATGATCCATTATTGGTTTGGCTCAATAAAATGGGCAAACGATTTGGATTTCCGTTAAACGACTTCTTGAAAGCTTGGGACGGCGATTTGTGCTTCATGGAAGGTGGAGTTCAGCACATTCAGGAAACGTATATTGAAACAGAATTGGATGAAGACTTCAATACTTTGGAAGTAGAAAAAACACGTGACGCGATTGTCCCAGGTTATTCCGTTTATATGTCATCAACTTCGCATGCAAAGCGCTTTATTTCTCGACTTTTGCAAAAAGGCATAATGACCAAAACGGGAAATCAATTCCGCTTTTTATTTTCACCACCTCTCAATTTTGTACAAAAATCCACTTCATTGCGCTTTTTCTCAGGCTCTTCTACTCCTAAAATTATTACCAGCAATCGGAATCATATCATTTGGACAGACGCTGGAACCCGTTACAATTTCAGTATTGATTCCTTGAACAATCATGAGATTTTTGGTAGTTTGAAGATTCCAGTCAAACGAATATTTAGAAGGAATAAGATTATTTGATTGAGAGAAATCGTTTGTAAATTAATATACAATCAATGGGGACTTATAATGTAAATAACAGGAAATGCTCTTCGCTTCAAATCCAAGAGTAATCATTTAAAGAGTATCTAAATTTAGATTTGTTGATAGCGAATTACCACCACCATTTAGGAATCTGAAAGCCATGTCATCAGGACCACTTGAACCAGGGCCATCATTTGACCAAGCTACAGTAAATTCAGATATGTCGATTGTTGACCCAATTTTTCTTATTCCAACATAACCTAAATCCGCATTGTCGGTGAATGTTACACCTGCTTGCATCCATGTTCTGTAACCTAAACTTGGCATTTGATTTATTGCTGTATTAGAGCCATTTAAATGGAGTAGCGAGTATGCACCGTTATTACCATTGTAGTTATTAAGCATCTTCTTACCTAGTAATAAATAACCATCTCTATTGCCAGCTAATCCATTTACTGGGTAAGATGCTGTTCCATTTAACTGCATACGGTATTGGTTATCAGTCATCGTATAAATGCCACTGTTCCAACGGGTACCAAAGATGTTGTTGGAACCATTTCCATTGTTATTACCACCTCTATACCATGCTGCAACTGCCTGTGCTGTTGTTGTATTCGCTGGAGCATTTCCTGTTGGAGCTTGTTGGGCTATTGCAGAAAACACTGACAAAGCCAATATAAATAAAATAAAACGTTTCATATTATTCGTTTTTCAACGAATCAATTGAAAAAAACCTTGTTTGAAAATGCTTTTGCTCTCGCTCTTGAATAAATAAAAATAAACTCCCTCAGAGTGGTTTTCACCTGTCCAAAATGGATTATTCTTGTTCAGTATTGTAATCGAGTTTCCCCAACGATCGAGAATTTCCAACTCCCAATCGTATATTTGGATTATATCAGGAAAGAAAACATCATTCACACTGTCCATATTTGGCGTGAACACGTTAGGAATGGAATAATCGTAATACTCCTCAACTGAAAAATCATCCAAATAATAATAATCACTTGCTAAAGTCAGACCTTCCCAACTTGATGTATCACAACCATGAACAAAAGTGGTATTGCTAGAATCCTGAAAATTTCCAATCGTCAAATAGTTTTCTCCTCCATTGGCTTTGAAAACAATTTCACATAAATACCAGCCCAAGGTGTCGTCTACAAACTTATTTTTATCCGATGTGCCTAAAGGTGTTAAATGCGATAGAAAGAACGCATTAGAATCTTTAAATTCGGAGGCACTTCCATATACCCCAAATTGATTTGGAGGACATCCATTAGAAGCGCTACCTGCATCAACTGAATAATAAAAAGAAGTTTTGTAAACTTTATCTTGCTCAAGTGAAACTATTAATCTGTTTTGTAGAAATTCTCGATATGAACTAATATTGCCATCAGAAAGTATTAAGATCCCAGCCATGTTATTTCCTGTTTTTGGTTGTTGATAAGAAATAATATTTGGAGGAATCATGTTGCCTTCAATTGGATGCTGACACCATAAATCGGATGAGGCTTTAATTGGGTTTGACCATCCCTTACAACCTGACCATTTAAACACATCGAACCCATAACTTGCAAATTGTCCATAGCACGAATCTATCTCCTCAAAACTGGGGTTCGTGATGAGGTTTTGGGCTTTTAGTGAAGAAAAGCAAAAAAGTAATATGTAAACAAGGTATTTCAATTAATTCATTTTGTTTAAAATTAATTCCTTTTTCTCGCAAAAAGAGAGCGGCAAAATGAAGC
>Ga0214923_10009240_pt1 | contig 10300 bp, 8 predicted proteins | sample LL1510_MetaG_FD_177993 | JGI IMG/M metagenome (GOLD analysis project Ga0214923, IMG submission 177993) | Freshwater microbial communities from Lake Lanier, Atlanta, Georgia, United States - LL-1510 | ecosystem: Environmental > Aquatic > Freshwater > Lake | place: USA: Georgia | collected 2015-10-15
TATCAATTTGGGTGTTGAATCTAAATGGCATCGTGAGTGTGGTTAAACCAGTGCAACCACCGAACGCATTTTCCCCAATACTTGTCACACTGCTGGGGATGGTGAGAGTGGTTAGACCAGTGCAACCCAAGAACGCACTTCCCCCAATGCTCGTCACACTGCTGGGGATGGTGAGAGTGGTTAGACCAGTGCAACCAGCGAACGCACTATTCCCAATACTCGTCACGCTATTAGGGATAGTTAAAGTGCCAGTTAGACCAGTGCAATTAGTAAACGCATAATCCCCAATACTCGTTACGGAGTTGGGGATCGTAATACTGGTGACAGAGGAGTTGAGGTTGCCAAAAACAGAAACAGGAGGCCAACCACCACTACCCACCTTTTTCACCGCATACCCACCCAACACGCTTGGTATCGTCACCGCTCCTCCTGCGCCTGTGTAACCAGTTATGGTGGCTTCGTTGTTTGAAACGGTATATGTCCAATCCCCAGACGTATCTGCGAAGGAAGCATTACAGGCACAGATCAATGTAAGTGTTGCGACTATTTTTCTCATTTTCTTATTTCCTTCTTTTACGGATGGTTAAGGCAAGTCCTCCCAGCAACATCATGCTGGTGATATTTGGCTCTGGGACGGCGAATGCATAAACCTTCTGATAAAGCGTTCCATCTTTAACGACATTGATTCCGATTTCACTTACTTGAGCAGTACCAGCATTCATCACTACCTGAAGAGCGCCCCCGCTATCAGTTGATACTCCCCCATTCAACGACCAGCTGTAGGGATTGGTGGTGGTGTAGGATGCGGTGTTTCCAAGGATGGCAAAGAGGTTCACATCTGTAGCATTAGGGGATTGGTACATTCTCACCGTCCATGAGTCAGGCGGTGAAACAAGTGCATCCACATCGGTATAACTACTGACGTAGAATCCGCTTGAGTTGGGGGCTGAAACAGATGAAGTCGAACTCCAAGCCACGCTACCGATATTGTTAAACAAAAAGCTGTACGTGTTACCAGAAGTCATAAGAAACGGCCCAGATCCAAGATTATTAATAAACAGAGAGTCAGCCCTAGCAGTCTGAAAGGCCGAGGCAAAAAGAAGGGCGGAGAGGATGAAGCCTCGCATTTAGTTAATTAAGCACCTCCCAGACTCATCCTCAATACCCCCGCTCAACTATAAGCCCCTTGCATATGTGCCGAACGAGCTATCCCCAGAGTCCAACGAGGACGGAAACTCCGAAAACCTCTCGATGGGGCGTGACTGATTAAATGCAACCGAGAATCCTTTTTTTGTGGATGAGCTTGAAACTTTGGTTATCACAAGCAAGAGAAAGCGAAAAAATTACACCAATGACAAAACTCAACCCTTGTCTAAGTTTTGTCTAAGTTATCAATCTTTTTAATCTTAAGTCGTTGATTATTAAGTTGGTGCGGCTGGAGGGAATCGAACCCTCGTCATTTTTACACAGTGAAAAATGGCACTTTTTGGCACTTTTTCGAAAATCCTACAGAGAGGACCACTTTTTTAGGTGGTTGAAAAGTAGCACTGGTAGCACTACTTTTAAAACCCGTGGCATCCCTTCATCAAAGACCTCGAAGTCCCTTCTGGTGGCTCAAATTTACGGACAAAAAAGGGGTCAAAAGATTCCGCAGTACCGGCTTTCGAACCGATTCCGCACTCGAAACCAGCAAAGCCAAAGCCCTCAAAGCAGAGGCCGAAGTCGGCGAAGTGGTAGTTGCTGAACAGGCCCAAAAATCGGACGGCTGGAATTGGGTCGAAAAAACTTTTGCTCTGGAAATTATCAACCCACTCAGTCGTCAGGCCACTATCGACCGTTGGCGTAGGGTCGAAGTTTTCCTCCTCCAAAAGAAGATCCACTCTCCGACTCATGTTCATCCCGACCTCTTGGCCGAATACATCTCCTGGCGTACCTCGACGCCTCGCCGCTCGGGCAAAAAAGCTTCCCGCAACACGGCCATCTACGAGATGCGGGTTTTTATCAGAGTGATGCGTCATGCCGTTCGCCGACGCTTGATTCAGTACAACCCTCTGGAGGGCGTCAAACTGGCCAAGACTCCACCCAAAGTGAAACCCGCAATGACGAATGAGGAGATCGAAATCATCCGCCAAGCCCTTCCCGAGCAACCCGCCTGGATGACGATCGCCTTTGAGATCGCATTGGCGACGGGATGTAGACTTAGGGAAACGTCCATTCCTCTCAAATGCATCGATTTTCAGAGGGGCCGCATCACTTTCCCAGCTCCCAAAGGCGGAGAAGGAAAGTCTTTCACTATTCCCATGCCCACGACTCTTCGCCCTTTATTGGAATCACTCCGAACCAAGAAAGTTACGTGTGAGATTCCGAAGATGGCCAGTAAGGAGTTTGGCCGGGATTTTCTCCACCGGAAACTTGGTCTCAAGCATCTTTCCTTTCACTGTCTTCGAGTTACCAAGGTTTCGCGAATGCTTCTCGAAGGGGTTCCCTTGAACTTTGCAATGAGGCTCGTGAACCACTCGGACGAACTGGTTCATCGGATATATCAACGGCACGAGGTGTCCGACCTTGAGGTTTATCGAGATGCAGGAATTTCCGGCGCCAAATCTGATAGTCAGACATAAAGACCAGTCCATCCAACAAAGGAAAACCCGGCTTCCTCGCTATTTGCTTCGCCTTAAAGATCCCGATCCCAAGATTTTCAGCAAAGACCGTTAGGGTCATCGGTTTTTCAACGTCCTCCATTACCGAACCCTTTTTAGAAATTCAGGAATGCTTATTCTCATCACTTTGAGTTTCTTCCCGTAAGCATATTGACATTATAATAGATGCATGCATTATGTCAAGAGATGAGTAGCAAAACCTGCCGTCCCACTCGGCTTCCGGCCAAAATCCACCCCCTCCATAACGTCCGCCAAATCACGGGGTTCACTCAGGAGCAGTTCGCCCAAAGGATCGGCATTTCCACCCCTCTCCTCAGAAATATCGAGCTCGGCCAGCGCCCGATCACCTCACGAGCCGCTAGAGCCATCTACCTTCTTACTGGGATCGATCCCGCCTCTTGGACAAAAAAGACCCCCTTTTCAACGCTCGGCAGGAAGTTTGATTCCGAGACATACAACCTCTGGAAGATGGTTAGCCAGGACGAAAACGAAGCGGCGCCCAAAAGGGTCACTGGTCGCAGAGTTAAGGCCTTGGAACTGATTGGCCAGGCCATGGCTAGGGGCGAAAAGGGTATCGTATGGGAGGAAGACTTCCGCCAGTTCTTGGCCGAAGTAGTGAAACGATACAACTTAGAGGCTCCCCTGCAGGAAATTAAACGCGAGCTCGAGCAACGTGGTGAAGTTTGGCCCGAGGAAGCCTTTTCCGCTCCCAAAGAAGTCGCCAAACGTGCTACTGCAGCCGCAGCGATACTTAAGTTTTCGAATTAATTCGAATTTCGGGGTATTTTCGACCCCTTTTCGGGGTAATTTCGGCCTATTTTAGGGGTATTTTAGGGGTATTTAATTTTAGTTCTCGGTCATATTCCCGGTCGGGCACCCGGTAGATTCTCGGTATTTTCTCGGTCAGGTTCTCGGCCAGGAATGGCCTCTTTTGCCCCAAACCCCACTTTCACACCCCTTAAAACCCCCTTCCGCTCCAGTTATGGCGTTGTTTCGCGTTGATTTTTAAAGTTTATGGATTGTTTAGCGCTGTTTCGCCAATGTTGTGGCGTTGACCGTGGATTGACTATGGATTGACCGTGGATGACTGTGGTGGCTTGTGGCGTTGACCATGGTGTTGAACGCATATTGACCATGGTTCCAGTGCCAATTCTTAACCTTTAAGTAGGGGTAACCCCTACAAAAGGGGTATTATTAGGCTTTTCGGCTACTCCGCATATCCTAACCATTCCAGAGGAATCGAAGACTACGGGTTTTGTCGGGATTGGTTGAGAGTCCTAATCTTTCTTTTCCTGATCGGTGAACGATGGTTTTTGTTTGTTTGAACGAACTTTTCTCGCAATCCAATGAACAAGTAATGTCACAAGTACATAGCTAGTTATAGCTCATTCGCACCGATTACCGGACATATTGTGTATTTCAGAACTGCCCAAAAGGTTTTTCATTGATACCTTAATTGCATAGTATACAACCTCTACATGAACCTACTTTACAAGGTATTGACGGCATTAGCCTTTATCACTGCAAGTCTTTACGCGAGCCCAAGTAAATGCCCTTTTGTTGATGAAAGGACAGGCTTTGAGTGCATGGGGATGCCTGATATTGGATCAATATGCATGGCTGGCACAAAATATAGGTGCTCAAGAGGGCATGAGTGGATTGAAAAGAACTAAACAGGTTTTTGATGGCAACGTGGGACACGAAAAAGACTAGCTACAACTTGATGCACATTACTTAAAACACTCAGTTACACTAAAACAGTTCAGATACTAATAAGTTTACCATTATTGAATTTGTTTTATTCGTACTAAGCACTCTCGTACTGGCTGTCATCAGAATAACAAAGAAGTACAAACGAAAAGATCCAGCAATATACTCTCAGGGGTAATGACCAGATATAGACATTTATGATAAAACACTGCATTGCGTTTTGGCTTTTCGTTGTTGCAGTTAGAGCGCAAGCAGACTCTATTGGAACAGGTTTTTTGGTTTCCAGCGATGGCCTTATTGCTACCAGCAATCATGTTATTGAGGATGGTCAGTCAATACGCTTTAGGTTCAAAGGCCAGATGTACGAGGCAAGAAAAGTAGCCCAGGATGAAGCGAATGATTTAGCAATTCTTAAGATAGAGGGTGATTTTCCATATTTAGCAATTAAAGGTTCTGAAGATGCGAGCATTGGTGAGAGTATTTTTACAGTTGGATTCCCAAACCCAGGAGTTCAGGGATTTGAGCCAAAGATGACAACAGGCGTTATAAGCTCATTATCAGGAGTACAAGACGATCCCACTTGTTATCAGATATCAGTTCCAGTCCAGCCTGGTAATAGTGGAGGGCCACTTTTAACAAAAGATGGTGATGTTGTGGGCATTATAAAGTCAAAACTAAGCGCACGAGTAGGACTAGCAACAGCAAATGCCTTGCCTGAAAATGTAAATTACGCAGTAAAGAGCGATTATCTTAATATTTTAGTAAAGTTAGCTAGATCAAAGAGCAAACAAAAAGAACACAAGCTTTTTGAAAAGAATCAAGCAGATGGACTAAAAGGCATAGATAAGGCCTTGGCCTGTATCGGTATTGTTGAATCAGCATCATCTCATAGGATGGCTAGCCGACAGCAGACAGAGTCGAACAATGAGAGAACATTTGAACCAGAATCTCCCATTTGGAATGAGTTCTTAAAAGAGTTAGATAATGATATTAAACTAGCCGAGTCTGTAAGACTAATAGATCTTGATGATCCTTGGGACAATTACATAGAGATAAGACCCAAGCTTCACTCAAGAGTTCAGAAGTTTATGGATGAATGGAAGAACGCAGTCAAAGGATACAATGCGTGGGCAAATGGGGGTCTTATCGGAAGCGCAATCAGGGATGGTCAGTACGAAGAAGAGTTTAAACGCTTTAAAGAAGAGACGGAAAGGTGCGACTTAAAGACAGCAAAGATTGTGAGAAAGTATTTAGCATATCATAAGACCGCTAGGGCAAAGATTCATTCGTTAGGAAAGTACTTTTTACCGGAGCGCTATAATAGCGAGTTTAAGGATATGTTTTTGGATAACAATGTGGCTGAAATACGAAGTGATATTCTTAAGGAGTCTCTTCAGGCCGCGCGATCACTTGGTAAAGACTCTAAGTATCCTAAGTCTGAAATAGTATATTCAGATAAGGTTGGCTTCGCTTTTACAGATCCAACTATTAACGATAATAGCGGCGTCAATCTTTATACGTTCGAGCTTTTTGAGTTCTTAAAGAAGGAGCGCATGGTTAACAGCGATAATAACGAGCTCAGTATTTTAAACGTCTCATACGTTTCTGGAGATCCCTATGTAATAAGTCTTCCCGCAACTTTTAGGAGCGAAGTACAGGCTATTCCTTCGCTCCAACAAAGATAGTTTTGCTAGCGGGAGTGTAGGCTTTTATTTCTGTCGGTTTTAGTTTTGCTTCAACAATAATACACATTAATAAGCGAATAGTCGTACTCTTACTTTCATTTGACTAGGAATTTGTTGTTTTATCTATTTTCGACTCAGCACATCATTTTTGAACCGCCGAAAGCTTTTTTTATCTCTTTATTTCAATAGGTTCACCCTAATAAAAAGAGCGATTGCGATACTTTTTTGATTGTTTGCCTACTTAGGATTGGCGCGAAGATTTAGAAGCCTATTAGAACTGGGATGAATCGATTGTTGATGTCGAAAGGTTCCCATTTACAACTTTATAAAGGGTAATTGAGCATCCGTGGACTATAGAACCATCTGCGGTGGGTTCTTCATAAAATCGGAAATTCTCATCAGCTTTTGAATATGCTGTTCCTGGGCCAAATAAATGATTATCACCATACCATTTCTCACCTGCGGCATAACGAACCTCATAGTTACCGAGTGGAACCTTTGTCTCCGCATTAGCTCCCGAATGAACGAAGATAGTCATGACAGCTACACCCGTATATGTATTAACCAGTTTAATTAACGTATGATCGCCGCGGAGATTATCGATCTTGAATCGTGCTTTAGGATTATTTGAGGCAAAACGAACAACTTCCCCATTAGGCGGTAGGTTAACCTCTGGATATGAGGGAACTGGGATTGAAGGCCGAACCTTTTGCTTTTTTGCGTAAGAGGTTTTAGAAGGTCTATTTAAGTTGTAGTTATTAGAAGTAAAGGGTTTAGGGTTTTTTTGCGTGTAGTCCGTATTCAGAAGATATCCGATGGCAAAAAGAAACATGCCCAAAAGAAATGCTATTAGATAGGTTGCACCCCTTTTATTTGAAGGTGGCTTTTGACTTGTTCTACTTTCAGTGGGTATTCCACTAAAGTCATTATTAAGTACAAAGTATTCACTGTCGGCCTGTTCCAAAGCGCTATTCCAGTTTTCGACATATTTATTGTATTTTGATGTGATCTCATCTCCTTGGGTGAAAGTCTTGAATTCGATTTTAGGAGAACCGTTCTTAAATTGAAAAGATACAGTTTTCCCAGTAGAGATCCCGTTATAGTAATGATCCCTAAAGCTCACTTGCTCAATTCCTGTTAGAGGCCATATCCAGAGAAAGTCATATTCTGTTTTAATAAAGTAGAGTGGAGTAAGATAATAATTAGGAGATAATTGTACTTTATAGTATTTATGCAGATTATGAGCACCACGAAGACCAAGATAAACACCTACCCACATAAACCCTAAGTAAAAGACCCAGCTATCCTGCCAGCTGTTAGAGACCTTTGTCTGGCTATATAAGACTCCTAGTATTGAAAGTGAGATTACTATTCGAATACATGTCCCAGCAATTGGGGCAGTACTTATTCTGACTTGATCAGCGGAGCGTGCGTTTTGGCGTTCCAGTATTTTCTTTTTAGCTCTTTCGGGAAGCTCCTTGAAACTAATTTCTGTGTATGGAGCTATAGTTGTTCGGGCTTGTCCTTTTGAGGATCTAGTTGTGTTTCTAGAAAATGCCGATGATGAAGGAGTGCTCTTTTTGCCGATACCCCTGAACTCATCATAAAGATCGCGGCTATGCGCTTCTCGGAGAATCTGAAACGCAATATTCAGATCGGTTTGCATTTCGTTTGCCTGACTCCACTCAGCCGACTGCGTTTTTCGGTCGAATCTATCTGGGTGAAGTATTCTAGTTCTGGCTTTAAAAGCTTTAACAATTTCTACATTTGTCGCGTTAGCTGAAACTCCAAGAATCAGATAAAGGTCTTTGTTTGGGTCAAATCTCATCGGGGTGTTTTCCTTCTACAGATTATTCGGACTATTTCCTATTGTTTAGGACGTTGGATAGCTTTACTCATTTCACCCGATGATTGAGGCGGATGTGCGCTAAAATCTGCTAACCAAGACCCTTTAAGCTTCCTCTTTAAGTCAGCCAATGGCGATAGACTCATGTCTGCCGCCAGCTTCAGAACAACGCCTTGGTTTGTTTTTTGTCCGTTTTTTACTATCAACATGGCGGAACTCATCATTCCACGACGATCACCACCATAGGATTGTCCAGCTTCCAAGGCCGCCATTAAACGAGCGGATAAGTGACCTGGTGTTCGCTCAAATGCATTTACCATCGACGTAACCACCATCGCATTTTCGACTAGGTTACCTTGGGCTATACAATAGCGACCCTTTAAATGTCCCGCATATGGATCGCATTGGGATCCTGTATACGCTTGCCCATCGCCACGTCGGTCCATTACAGCGAATTGCCGTTCGTATTTTGAGCCAAGGAAGGGCATAAAGACAAAGTCACCGTCATGAACAGCACGCACTGTTTCAGCTGAACCCAAACCAGACCGTAAATACCTTAACCCCGTTTTCCCATAACCTGTATTGATACGCCCTTGTGTAGCAACCATGCCTATATCGGGTTCGCCATAAAGAACCATTCGAACAGTTGGCACACAAGACTGCACCGCACCCCCAATCTCCCCGCTTGTAGGATCGTACCCTAAAATCGAATACGTTGCCCATGATGAGGGCCCAGCAAACAAGATAAGGCAGATTGCGGCTCTAATGATTTTCATTACTTATTATTTTGAAAAGCCTCGAGATTTCTTATTTTGTTTTCGAAGTGAGCTAATAGAACGCGGCCAGCGAGTTCCATATCTTTTGAAATCGAAGGGTCATCCACTAGGATTAGGTATTCTTGCAAAGGCAGGCCTTTTAGTTGTGAAAAGGCTTGGTTCAGATCGTTCATATTCTTTGTTTTAGCCAGATCGAGACAAGCTCTCGCATCAGACACTTCGGGGAGTTGCACTTTCTGAGAGCCTGCCGTAGATACGTCTTCCGCAAAGCAAACTTCCATGCCAGAGACAGGCTTAGAATCATTAATGCTGAGCACTTCTTGCTCAAGCGAGCATATTCTCGGCACTCCCGACTCATACGAAAGCCCGAGCCGATAGTTAACTTTTCCAAATCTGGCCTCCTTCGGACTTTTTAATAAGAACCATGCGGGCAGCTCGATCAATGCCGGCCTGCCGCCTTCTCCATTTCCAAACTTAGGTTCTTCTGCAAACCAATATTCCCTGTCGGGCCACATTCTAATCCAATTTGACCGCCGCTTAGCCACCAAATCCCGACCAACCAAACCCTCCCCATAGAAAGCACACTGCGTCGCGAAAAGGCTGGCATAATCAGTAGGACGATTGAGAGTCGCAAAGAGCATAAAGTCATTAGCTAGTTTATATGCCTGCCCCGTCAGATTGATTGAAGGCTGATCGTTTTCCACCTTATAGGCCTCAACTTGAACAACGGCTTTTTCCGCATAACCACGGACACCTCCAAGCCGGCGAAACCATGAAGCTTGTCTTCCAGAAAATACACCCGCTGATTTCATTAGAAGAATTAGGTAGTCAGCCCTTATGGCATAATTTACGTTTTGAGGCAGATTCCCAGTGGCCTCTAGTACAATGTTTGGATCTAATGCAGCAGTAATAATTCCCAACACCCGCCCACCTGCATCAACGAGTGGCCCTCCAGATTTACCAGGCTGAATGGGGGCAGAGATCTGAAAGCTTCTCGGATCATCAACCACGCCCTTAAGGGAGCTGATCTCTCCACGGGTAAACTTCACCGCTTGACCTTGAAGTGGAGACAAGGGGAATCCCATCGTAAAGACCTCCTCGCCCAATTTCACATTCCAGGTCTCACACGGGGCGAGCCAAGACTTAGGACTTGCCGTTTCTGCCCGCAGGATCGCTACGTCGTTCTTGAAATCAACCGCAACAATAGTGGCAGGATGACGCTTGCCCTCATGCAGGATTTCGAATCGGTCTCCTTTTAATACGTGTGCCGCCGTGGCCACAAGACCTTCTTTGGACACAAAGAAACCTGTTCCACTACTTTCCTCTGCGTTGGCAAATGGAGCTAGCAGCAGAAGACATGATATCCTTATCCATGTAATACTGCTTATTTGTATCATTAGCTGACTATACCTTTTTCTTCTTTATGGTGAAGCTTGCTCTCCTCGATATGTTTCCAACAGTGCTTGGTAGAGCGGCAGATTCCTTCCCCCGGAGGAAGCAAATAACCCGTTTGATGAGCCCAGGTTGAGGGTAGATGCAACCCACGCAGCCCTTTTTATTGACCAGTCAGTTATCCATGACTCGATCCCGGGACGATAAAACGCATTTGGATAAAAGCTAATA
>Ga0214923_10009241_pt1 | contig 10300 bp, 10 predicted proteins | sample LL1510_MetaG_FD_177993 | JGI IMG/M metagenome (GOLD analysis project Ga0214923, IMG submission 177993) | Freshwater microbial communities from Lake Lanier, Atlanta, Georgia, United States - LL-1510 | ecosystem: Environmental > Aquatic > Freshwater > Lake | place: USA: Georgia | collected...
TGTTTCGCTACCTAAAACCTGTATTAGAGGTTCAAGTATTGATTAGCACTTTCAAAACTCTGTGCAGGAGTAAGAGTAGTGTTCACTGCACCAGTTGACAATGCAGAATCTGTGAAGGTTCTGAATTGGTTTGCTTGGATGCGGTAGTAACCATCAGTGTTTGCATTGTATGCAGCAGGGAGGGTTACAGTAAGTGTAACAGTCTTTGTGTCTCCTGGGTTGAGGATGTATCCACTACCAGACGTGCTTGCGGTTGTCGTGATAGAAGAGTTTCCTGAACCTACAGTAGTAGTGATTGTTGTACCAGCTGAGTTTTCAACAGTGTACGCCATAGCATTGGTACTTGAACCAGTACTTGCTTGTTGCGCTGTTGTACCAAAGTACAATGTGTTGTCACCGAAGGCAGTTACATCAAATACCATTGTGTAGGTAGCTTGTGTAGTAACACCTGAAGTGTTTGTAACAGCACTGAAGCTTTGACTCTTAAGGGTAACCATCACACCAGTTGAGCGGAATGCTACTGCACCAGCAACTGCTGATCCAGAGATATCACTTCCACTGAAGCTGTCGCCGTTTGCATCTTCTGCATCGATAGCGTCAGCAGCTGTTGTAGTGATTTCTGCAGTAAGACTATCTCCTTCTGCAACGATTGTGCCATCAACATCATTGATGTCAGCCTTCACCACAAAGCGGTGAGTACTTCCATCGTTCATATCGAAGTCAACATCGTCGAAGTGGATAGCACAAGAATCTCCAGCACAAGCTGCATCTTCTGTTACAGAACCGTCATAGTTGTCTGCTGTACCGTCAGCAACATCAACAGTGTCGATTTGTGTACCATCCATCCAAAGTGAGAATCCACTTGCGATTTCATTTACATCTCCAGTACCAGTTGCAATAACGGTAATTGGAATGTCTTGAACGTTCTTCACAGCGCCAGTTGCCTTGAGATCAAACGCCAACAACGGAACATCATTGGTGTGTGAGTTGTTATCAGCACTTACGATGTGTGCAAGGTTGATAGCATCTTGACCTGAGGTCAATGCAACATCAATTTTCTTGTCACCTGATCCAGTAAGTGATTCAAAGTCAAAGTCTACTGAAGCACCGATGTCACCTGTTGAGCTATCAGAGATAACTGCACCAGATGCATCACGGAAGCGGAGACTGTTAAGAGTCACCATCCATGTGTTGTTGTCAAGGTCAGCACTATCAATGTTACTTTGAGCAGTTACAGTGACGTAGAAGCTTGATGTTTGTCCAGCTTTTACAGTGTTTGCACTCAATGTAATGTTCTTTTGATAGTCATTTCCTGAACCAGTGTCAGCACCGTCATTGTTCTTGGTAAAGTCACTAGCAGATACTGTAGCGAGCTTTGTAGAACCTTGCCAGATAGATACTGAGTTTACGTAGTCACTCAACTTATCAGAGCCTGAACCACTCTTCAATGAGAGGTTGATATCAAACGCTTGGATTGCAAGGTCTGATCCGGTATCAGCTTTGATGTCGAAACCAGCTACTTTTGTATCTGTATCACCTTCGTTTACTTGTTCACTTGAGTAAGAAGAAATCTTGCTTACGTCATCAAGTGATCCAGCTCCGCCGGTGAGTGCTCCTGAAGTTGTTCCTCCATCACACTTAGCTCCAGTTGTTGAACTGTAGCCAACAGTTGAAGTACATCCTGCTGGGAGAGTAGTACTTGTTGCACATGAAGCGCCAGTTGTTGTACTGAAGCCAGTGTTAGAAGTACATCCTGCAGGATATGTTCCTGGTGTTGAAGTCATTGTTACTGCTGCAAGTTTTGCACCAGTCATAGCTCCTACAACGCCATCAGCAGAAAGGCCGTTCAATGCTTGGAAGCATTGTACTGCAGCTTTTGTTTTTGAGCCGAAGTACATACTTTCCATGCCAGTAGAACCAGCACCACTTGTAGCAACCTTACATGTTGTCATGTTAAGGGTTTGTTGAAGTGACATCACTTGAGAATTTGTCATTCCCATTTTGAGAGTCACTGTGTGTGTGTACGCAGCAAGCGCCTTGTGTGCACCAGTGAAGGCAACAAACGCAAGAGCGAGCGCAGCGACAGAAATTTTAAATTTGTTTGTCATATAATATATTAACGTTATTAATCGTGCGTACTTTTACGATGTAGTTCGACAGGACTACGAGGTACGACGTTATTCTCCTTGCGTGGATCTTTATCATCCGTACAAAAAGAATCGAGTACTATTAGATAGAATAAAAAGATCGTAACTTCCTTCTACTATATCTATGTCGACAGGGCCGATATATCGTACCCAGCCGTAGACACAGCGCGCAAGCGCTTAGTAATAAATACAGAGTAATTAGTAATTAATAGAAGAGAAAACTCCTTACTACTTACTCATTATTTCTTACTTGTATGCTGTGTCTACGGCTGGACGAAATCGAACTGCCGCTAAAAAACGAATAACTTTTACATTTTCTTTTTTCAACGATCAGTCCGAAATTCTCTTTGTGGTTTCCCACACTACTCTTTGTTACGAGCAAAGAGTAGTTTCCATACTATCATAGATTGCCATCCCATTCAAGAGAATAAGAAGAATGTGTGGACATCTCTTTGGAGAGACGCCATCACCACATCTATAAAAAAATGGAGGGAACACACTCTAGTATGACGAGCGAAATACCCTTTTATTACAAGCTATGATTGCGATTCGTAGAAGTAAACACTCCATCGTTTATTCCCGCGCTTCGTGAGTGCTCCTGATTGTACCAACGCACCAAGTTCACGTTGAATTGTCTTCTCGCTTGTGTCCGGAAAGAGTACTGAAATGTCCTTTATCGTTGCAGATTTTTTTTCTTTCATAAAAGACACTATCTTTTCATTTCTATTTGATTTTCTTTCATTAAAAATGATCTTACTACTTATGTTGTCCTTTATTTGTGGTTTAAAAGACATTATGTGTGGCTGATATGTCTTTTTGATGTCCTTTTGGATTAGCATTGGTTCCTCTTGAAAAAGGGGTGAAAACTGGTCTCCAATATCATCAATACGAGCGTGTCGCTCTACCTCATAAGAAATGATCGAATTATTCTTTTCTGAAACAAGCCCTGCCAATACTGCTGCTTCGAGCAATCGAATAAGTTGTCGCGCATGAGCATCTCGCGCCGTTGAGGTGGCCCCGACCAATAAGACTGCATGTTCTCGAAGTGAACGCGCAAGTGGATCATTCTCGGACATATATTTCGTCACCAAATAAATCGCAGCAACAATCTTATGTCCTTTATTGTCTTTTATTATCTGCTCTTTTTTTATAATTAAATTAGTCATTTTTATGTCTGATTAGATGTCCTTTATCTTTGTCTTTTTGATTATTCGTAGTAACAGTATAAAGGACATATCCTGCGATGCAACTCGTTTGTGATGGTCTAATAGTCCTTATATTACAAGCATTTTTTCACCCATTCGTGTATACTGTTGCAATATAATGGCGAAAAAAACAAAAAAACCTGAACCCTCTTCAAAAGAGCGACACCACACCCTACTCGCCCTTCTTTGCGTTCTTATTGGACTCATTGCAGTTGGAGGTATCGCAGGGAAAGCAGGCGTTGGAGGACTCCTTGTCGAGCGTGTCGCGTACACACTCTTTGGTGTTGGTGAGATCATCGTGCCAGTAAGCCTTTTGACAATAGGAATACTCCTTCTACTCCGTCGATCATTTGAAGTATCTGTTCGCCAAACAATATCCGGAAGTATCGGACTTGTCGCCCTTCTTGGACTTGCAAGCGCCATCAAACTCCCGTATGGAGGAATAGTCGGGCGTTCACTTTACACACCAATGGTTGCCTTGTTCGACACGTTCTTTGGAACTCTCATTCTCATTTTTGTAAGCATTGGATCACTCACCGTCTTTTTCGATCGTACCCCTGTGATATTCCCTCACCTTCTCGCATTGTGGCAATGGCTCACTCGCCCTCGAAAAATTGCTTCTCCCCCAACAGAAGATATGGTCGAATCCTACGATACAGAAGAACTGCCTGTGCCACCGGTTGATACTTCAAAAAAACAAGAATCTCTCCGGAAAGAAACGCCCTCTCCTGCACCTATTGAGGAAGAGGACGCTTTCAAGCCGATGACTCGTCGAAAAATGTTTGCAGGTACATACACCCCGCCCCCACTCTCACTTCTTGAAAGTGATAGAGGGAAGGCGAACGTTGGCGATGTCAAAGCAAATGCAAATGTGATTCGTCGTACACTTCTCAACTTTGGTATTGAAGTTGAAATGGATGAAGTAACGATTGGACCAACGATCACTCGATACGCACTCAAACCAGCACAAGGGGTCAAACTCTCTCGTATCGTAGGACTCCAAAGCGACCTCGCACTTGCACTTGCCGCACACCCAATCCGTATTGAAGCACCGATTCCAGGAAAATCTCTCGTAGGAATCGAAATCCCCAACCGAACAAAAGCAACTGTTGGATTGGCAAGCCTTTTGCAAGACCCACATTTTCATCAAGATCGCCCTCTTATGACGGCAATTGGTCGAAATATTGCAGGAAAGGCAGTGTTCAAAAGCATCGCAAAAATGCCACATCTTTTGATTGCGGGAACAACCGGTTCAGGAAAGTCGGTGACAATCCATGCGATCATTGCCTCCCTCCTGTACCGATACGGACCAGATGACTTACGGTTTATTTTCGTTGATCCGAAACGTGTCGAGCTCACGCTCTACAATTCTATTCCCCATCTCCTCACCCCTGTTATTACTGATGCAAAGAAAGCGATCCTCTCACTCAAATGGGCGGCGACCGAAATGAATCGACGTTACGATATACTCGAGTCAGAAGGAGCGCGAGACATTGATTCGTATCACAAAAAGCACCAAAAAGACTTTGAGCAAAACAATGAAGACATTGATCGTATGCCCTATATCGTCATTATCATTGACGAGCTCGCTGACATCATGCAGGCATACCCGCGAGAACTTGAAGCCGCGATCGTTCGCCTTGCGCAAATGTCTCGCGCCGTTGGGATACACCTTATACTCTCGACACAACGCCCTGAGGTAAACATTATTACGGGACTCATCAAAGCAAACGTACCGAGCCGTATCGCACTTCGCGTCCCAACACTGATTGATTCACGCACCATTCTTGATACAGGAGGTGCAGAAAAATTGCTTGGACAAGGCGATATGCTTGCGGTTGTTGAAACCAACCAACCAGAACGCTTACAAAGTGCATTCATCACTGAAGACGAAGTGAAAGCTGTCGTTGCGTACCTCAAAAACGCGTATAAAAATGATATTCGAGAAACAATCGAACTTTCTGGAACTGTTTCAGAAGGAAAAAGCGTCTTTGATGCGGATACCGATGGTGATGATGATGAACTGTATGAGGCAGCGCGCGCGGCCATTATGGAAGCGGGGAAAGGATCCACATCATACATTCAACGAAAACTCAAAGTCGGATACGCGCGCGCTGCACGCCTGATGGACATGCTTGAAGAGCGTGGGGTAATCGGGCCAGCAGACGGAGCAAAACCACGAGAACTTCTTGAAACTCCGCTCGCCCATCCCGCAAGCGATTTCCCTCCTCAAGAGAGCACGGAAGCGCTATAATATATGATAAGCAATGACTACGAAACGAAACAACTCATCAATTGCTCTTGCCATCTCTGTGTGCGCAATCACCGTACTTATTGTCTACAATATGCGCGATATCATCTTTGGTACCCCTCTTTCCATCAACGCGAGCATTGATGGAAGTACCGTACCCTCCCTTGTATTTCCCCTCTCAGGAAATGCGGGGCATGCCAAAGAACTCCTCATTAATGGTCGCCCAGTACAGATTGACCGAAATGGCGCATTTGCAGATGAAATTTTGCTTTCTGAAGGGTATAATATTGTCGAGGTTGCCCGTATCGACCGATTTGGAAAAGAGAAGACGCGGACATTTCACCTCCTTTCTGCACCAACAACAGCAGTAGCAAGTGCTCCGATACACGCGACAACTACAAACTAATTAGTAATTCATTTTTATATTTCTATGGCAAAAAAAGCAACGACCCCAAAAACAAAACCAAGCGACGAGAACAACATTGAAGATACAATCAAATCAATTCAAACAAAATTTGGTGAAGGGGCAATCATGAAACTCGGTGAGACGCCGAAGGTCAACATTTCCGTTGTCCCTACTGGCTCTATTGGGCTCGACATCGCACTTGGTATCGGCGGAATGCCACGTGGTCGTATTATTGAAATATTTGGCCCTGAATCATCAGGAAAGACCACGCTCGCACTCCACGTCGTCGCAGAGGCACAAAAACTCGGAGGTGTTTGCGCATACATTGATGCAGAACACGCAATGGACCCTGATTATGCGGCAAACATTGGGGTAAAAATTAATGAGCTACTTATCTCACAACCAGACACAGGAGAACAGGGCCTTGAAATCACTGAAAGCTTGGTACGAAGTGGAAAAATTGACGTCATTGTCATCGACTCCGTCGCAGCACTCACTCCAAAAGATGAAATCGAAGGCGACATGGGACAACAACACATGGGTAAACAAGCACGCCTCATGTCACAAGCACTTCGCAAACTCACTGCAATTGTGCATCGATCGAAAACAATTGTTATCTTTATCAACCAAATCCGTATGCAGATTGGTGTCATGTTTGGAAATCCTGAAACAACCCCAGGAGGAAAGGCGCTCAAATTCTACACCTCAGTACGTCTCGATATCAGACGTATCGCGCAAATCAAGAAAGGCGAAGAAGTTGTCGGCTCTCGTACGCGGGTGAAGGTAGTAAAGAACAAAGTTGCTGCCCCATTCAAGCAAACCGAATTTGATATCATTTATGGTGAAGGAATCTCTCTTGAAGGAGAATTGATCGCACTTGGCGAGAAGCTCGGTGTTGTTACCAAGAGCGGTACGTCATATACATACAACCCAGAAGGTGGAAAAGAGGAGGTCAAACTCGGCCGCGGATACGACGCAACACGAGTATTTATGCGAGAAAATCCAAAAATTCGCGACCAAATCATGAAAGACGTCCGCAAGCGCATGAAGGAAGTCGTCATGGAAAGCTCCGCGGAGTAACCGTCCTCTCCTCACTCTCCTATACAAATAAAAAGCGCATCTATTGTGCTTTTTATATTATGTGCTATAATAATAGCAAACAAAATTAAATAGTATGCTTGAACCACTTATAACGAAGATAGATACGATGAGTACAGTTGCCTACCTTGAAAACAAGGGGTATGGACCATTAGTAAAAACTTTTGAAACATTCAAAAAAAGGACTAAGTTGTACAACAATTTGATAACATACACAGAAAAAGATACAGCGCGATTCTTTTCTGATGTTGTAGATAATTATCTCTCACTACCAATTCTTATTCTCCCCTATTTTGTAAGTATGAAAGAGAGAAATGAGGTAATTAACAATTTACCTAAGGAACACTTACGGATAGTCAAAAGCAGTGCCTCAAAAAAAGGAAAGCAGGCTAATATTATAGCCGCTCTTTATCTACTAAGGGAGGCTTCCCCGCTAAAGGAACTCGGATCAGGTGTTGAAAATTGCTTCAATTTATTCGATTGGAAAGAAGGGATAAAAAAGCAAACCTTCCTTCTGGATCATACAGAAGCATTCAGAAAAGAACTTTTTCGGTTACTCTTCTCACTTGGTGTGGTAAGTTAGTAATTTATAATTACCCTGCGAATACGTATTCGTAGGGTAATTTTTTTAAAAATGGACAATAATCCATCTTTCCGATACAATCTGCGAGTTAAAAGACTTTTTGAACTACTGCTATGTCACTACTTGAATACAACGAAGTGCGCGAACGAAAAATTATTGTCTGGGAAGGACAGCCCTATGAAGTAATCTCTTCTCATGTCTTCCGCAAACAACAACGAAAACCAGTGAACGCAACAAAGCTCAAAAACCTCCTTACAGGTCGTGTCGCAGAGATCTCATTTGCTTCAAGTGAAAAAGTGGAGGAAGCAGACATTATTACCCGCCCTGCAACCTACCTCTACACGGCAAAAGGTGAAATTTGGTGCTGTGATATCAAGGACAAAAGTAAACGATTTTCTCTCAAAGAAGAAATTGTAGGGGAAAAAATAAAATTTATTAAAGCAAACACCGAAATCGAACTCATCATTTTTACCGATGCAGATGATGAAGAATTGACCATCGGCGTAAAACTTCCGATCAAAGTGGAACTCAAAGTGACCGAGGCGCCACCTTCCATCAAAGGGAGCACCATGACCGGAGGAAACAAAGTGGTAACACTTGAAACAGGCGCAACCGTCAACGTTCCCCTCTTTATCAACGAAGGCGAGATAATTCGTATCAACACCGAAACCGGCGAATACGTAGAACGAGCAAATTAAAAAAACAAAAATCCGAAGGCACCGCCTTCGGATTTTTGAAAATTCATTTAGTTTGCAACAAACGGCAAAAGACCTATAAATCGTGCTCGCTTGACTGCTTCTGCAACAGACCGTTGGTTTTTTGCAGTCAATCCTGTACGCTTGCGTGGCAATATACGGCCATTTGGATTGAGAAACTGTTTCAGGTTCTCAATATCCTTGTAGTCGATAAACTGAATATTGTTTGCGTTAAAAAAATCGTTTTTCATAATTTAGAATGGTATATCTTCAAGATTAATTTCTTCAGTTGGGTATTCGATAGTGTCGAGATCAGGGCCAGCGTCCTTCTGTGGTGCTTCCCCATCACTCATTCCTCCAACTGCTCCAGGAGCGTGATACGTCCCTGTTTGGGGGCCTGTTGATTGCGCACGAGGACCGAATTGGAAGGTTTCAATAACTACCTCTGTACGATAATTTTTCTTACCGTCAGTTCCTTCCCAACTTCGTGTCTGGAGGCGTCCTTCAATCATAATACTTGCACCCTTTTTGCAGTATTGCGCGATTGTTTCAGCTTGACGACCAAACGAAACAAGATTGTGATATTCAGTTGCTTCTTGTCGTTTTCCTGTTTGATCTTTCCAAACACGATTTGTCGCCATCCCAAATGTCGCTACTTTGTTGCCTGTTGGCAATGCACGAAGTTCGGGATCACGAGTGAGGTTACCAATGAGAAATATTTTATTGAGATACATATCCGTAGTGTATATGGGCTAATAATGGAACGCAAGAGGGAGTTATTCACTCTCGGTTTCCGTTGTCTCTGCAATATCCGCAGAAAGATCTGGGAGTGTCTCATGCACTGCAGGAGTTCCTTCATCAAATACTCCTGATTCTTCAAGTGCAACTGTCTCTGCTTCGAGCGCTGCTTCATCGATAAGACCGTCGGTATCTTCGAGAATCCCTTGTCCACGTTTTGCTTCATTTTTCGGTTTTCGAAACACAACAGTATTCTCCGCACTTGTTTTTGTAATAAGGTATCGGATAAGCGACTGATTGAGATCAAGCACTTTTTTCACTGCGTCGCTGTTTGCTGGATCAAGTTCAAATTTGATCCATCCAAAGTACGCCTGATCCCAAGTGGTGAGCTTACTTGCAACACGTTGTTGCATCGGATACGCAAGATCAATGTATTCAGGATTTCCCTGTGAAAGGATTACCCCGCTTTGATCAGTGAGTGTCTTCGTAAGCACTTCAATGGCTGCCTGAACCTCTTGTTCTGGAGTGGTCGGAACGAGAAGGTATCCCAATTCGTACACTCGTGTCGTAGTTTCTGACATGTAATTAAAGAAATCAAAACGACTTCACAAAGCTGCCTTTTTGTCATCTGCGAGACTCGCAATCCAATCCGCTAAAACAGAAGATTGCTCAAACAGGTTCTCGATGACAAAACAGTCACTTTGTTCGTGTTTTGCATATAGTTATTAATAAAATGGAGTCCTTTCGAAAGTGAAGATTCACATCCTTTAGAACTACGTGTATCCAATCGCTAGTGCGCTTGTATACATCGGGAGCCCGCTTCGGACCAATGCCCAGCCCTACTTTTCGTGAGCTGGGAACGGGGGCTACGGGCAGATAGTACCCTATTTATTAGGATTTGTAAAATTATGAGAGTCCAAAAAGACTGGACGCGTTTTTTAGCAGTTGTGCCTGTGTATCTTCAAGGGAACCCCCTTTCAAGAGAGCAATCTTTTTAACGATCTCGACAACATACGACGGTTCGTTTCGTGTACCCCGATATGGAATCGGAGCAGCAAACGGCGCATCTGTTTCTGAAAGAATCCTATCGAGTGGAACATATTTCACCACCTCCTCATATTCGGGGAAAATCGTGATAATTCCAGAAAAAGAAATGTGAAATCCGAGATCGAGAAAT
>Ga0214923_10009242_pt1 | contig 10298 bp, 11 predicted proteins | sample LL1510_MetaG_FD_177993 | JGI IMG/M metagenome (GOLD analysis project Ga0214923, IMG submission 177993) | Freshwater microbial communities from Lake Lanier, Atlanta, Georgia, United States - LL-1510 | ecosystem: Environmental > Aquatic > Freshwater > Lake | place: USA: Georgia | collected...
TGGCGAACTAATGGCAATGCAGAATGAAATGGTATTGAAATCGGCTGGTATATCTCAAGAAGCCATTAATGCTTATATACCCTTGTATAAAAATTTAATGAAAACTATTGTTTCAATAAATAGTACGCAAGATGCGAATGCTAAGGCCATTGAAATAGTGAAAAATTGGTATTCTAATACCGATAAAAATTTAGTAAAAGCAACAACTAACATAAGTTCCGAATCGGACATTAATAAATTTGCAACTTCTATGAGCGAAACCCTTTCTACTAAGTGGTGGAAATATTTTGCTTCTTATAATCCACAAATTGCATTGCAAAAATTAAAATGCCCCGTACTTGCTATCAATGGATCTTCTGATATTCAAGTACCTGCTGATGCGAATTTAAAAGCAATTGAATTAGGATTAAAAAAAGCGGGGAATCAAAAAGGGACAATTATGAAATTTGATAACTTGAATCATTTGTTTCAAAAGTGTACCAAATGCACGGTTCAAGAATATGGTGAATTAGAAAACACTATTGAGACAGAAGTGCTTGAGTATATTTACAATTGGCTAACAAAAAAATGAATTCATTATTAATGTAGCATGAATTAAAATTGAGTATTGAATTTTATAATTCTAATTTCATCATAACATCGGTTTGTTCCTCATCGCCTAATTTGAATATATGTTTATCAAAAGGAACAAATCCATTTTTGGTATAAAAATGAATAGCCTTAATATTTTCTTCCCATACACCTAACCATATATATTCTGCTTTCACTTCTTTTGCTATTTGCATCGCTTTTTCATATAATAACTGGCCAATCTTCTTACCTTGAAAAGCTTGTAATACATAGATGCGCTCAATTTCAACTGCTTTGTTATCCTTTAATTCGGTTTGACTTGCTCCAAAATTTATTTTTAAATAACCCAACACTTCATCTTCTAATTGTGCGAAGTAAAATTTAGAATTTTCATTCTGTAATTCTAAGGTCAATTTTTGTATTGTAAAACCTTCTTCCAAGTATTTTTGCATGTTTTCTGCTGTGTTACTCTCTGTAAAAGTTTCTGAAAATGTTTGTCGACCTATATTTTGCAAAATCAGAATGTCATTTATTCCAACATTTTTTATAAAAATATCTGACATTTCTTTATTTTGTTATACTTGAAAATACAAGTTCGTTTAAATAATCAACTATTTGGTCCTCATTTTTATTTTTTGAAAAATCGGTTAATGAAGGTAAATTATTCATGAAAAAATTTTGCAAATGAGCCATTTCAATAATTGTAGAGGCTAATGAATGGGGGTATTTGTATTTCGGATTGCATTCTAAAATAATTTCTCCCACCACATTACATAAATCCTTGTAGGGTTTAAAAAATTGCTGCTTATTATCGCTACCTACATGTTTAGTTAAATATGCTTTTGATCCTTCCGATATTAAAATTTGATGTAAGAGTGATTCATCAACGTGCCCTGTCATAAGATCATCTTCCACCGTAGTAGCCAATAATTTTATAACTTTTTTTAGCTTAATTGTAGGGTCCTTTAAATTTTTAGTTTGATAATTGATTTGAAATTCTAACCAACCCCAATACCAGGATATAATATAGACAAGAAGTTTGTGTTTATTTTCAAAATATCGATATACCCCTGCCTCAGTAGTTCCAATGGCTTCCGCTAGTTTCTTAAACGTAAATGATTCAAAACCAGTCTTTTGTATTAGTTCAATACTAAACTTAATAATATTTTTACCTAATTCAGAATGCTCAGGGTTCCTTAAAAACAAGGACTCATTCATTTTGATTTGTACTTCTAGCTTCATGTTTCTTTAATGTTTAGGGCGACTATCTAAGGTACTTACAAAAATACAAAAATTATTTTTACAATTATTTATGATAGTAATACTATTATTTAAAATATTATTACTATTTTTGTCCCATAAAGCTAATTTTATGAATCAAACAAGTGTATTTAAACATTTTAAAAACGATTTGCCCGCTAGTATAGTGGTATTTTTTGTCGCAGTACCCTTATGTTTAGGGATTGCTCTTGCATCAGGCGCTCCATTATTTGCAGGTATCATTGCAGGTATAGTGGGGGGTATTGTAGTTGGTATCGCCAGCGGATCTCCACTTGGTGTTAGTGGTCCTGCAGCAGGACTTGCAGTTATTGTATTAACCTCAATTACAAGTTTAGGAGGTTCATGGCCTGCATTTTTAACAGCCGTTGTGATTGCCGGGGTCATTCAATTGATTTTAGGTTATGCAAAAGCAGGATTCATTGCCTACTTCTTCCCTAATTCAGTAATTAAGGGGATGTTGACGGGTATTGGATTGTTAATCATCTTAAAACAAATCCCACATGCATTAGGTTGGGATAAAGATGCAGTTGGAGATGATGCCTTTAATCAAGCTGATGGCCAAAACACTTTTACAGAAATCACTAAAGCGTTTGACTATATCACACCTGGTGCATTATTAATTGCTGCTATTTCATTAGCTATACTTATTTTATGGGATACTGTTTTAACTAAAAAACATAAAATATTTCAATTAATACAAGGTCCTATTGTTGTAGTGATATTAGGAATCTGCATGAATTTGGCTTTCCAACAAGGTATTTTACCTTACAGTTTAGAACCCAAACAAATAGTTTCGGTTCCTGTTCCTGATTCTATTCAAGGTTTTTTTAATCAATTCACTTTCCCGGATTTTTCAGTGATTACCAATTTTGAAGTTTGGAAAATTGCGATTGTTTTAGCAATAGTAGCGAGTTTAGAAACCTTATTATGTGTAGAAGCTACCGATAAATTAGATCCCGATAAAAGAGTCACTCCTACTAATAGAGAGTTAAAAGCACAAGGTTTAGGAAATATTGTTTCAGGTTTAATTGGAGGTTTACCTGTTACTCAAGTAATAGTGAGAAGCTCTGCAAATATAAACTTTGGAGGGAAAACAAAATTATCTGCGATTTTACATGGAGTATTTTTATTAATTAGTGCCATTTTTATTGCAAGTATATTAAATCTTATTCCTTTAGCTTCTTTGGCTGCAATTTTATTAATGGTGGGATATAAATTAGCCAAGCCAGATTTATTCAAACAAATGTATAAGTTGGGCTGGGAGCAATTTATTCCTTTCACTGCCACTGTAGTGGCTATTTTGGCTACCGATTTATTAAAGGGGATTACTGTTGGAATTTTGTTTGGTATATTTTATACACTAAGACACAGCTACAGAAACTCACATCATGTAAAAGATTTAGTGAGTGATCAAGATGGCCAACAAATTCATCATTTAGTTTTAGCGGAAGAGGTTTCCTTTTTCAACAAAGCAAGTTTATTGAATACATTAGATTCTATTCCAAATAATTCCAAAGTGATTATTGATTGCACTAATTCAAAATCAATTGCGCTCGATGCAATCGAATTGATCTTGAATTTTGAAAGTAATGCTAAAACAAAAAACATCACGGTTGAAAAAGTAAATTTTAAACCCTAGTGGATCATGATTAAGAAGTGTATTTTAAGTTTTATTGTTTGGATATATTTTGCGCCTAATGTGATTGGGCAAAGTTCTGACTTAGGAAATTGGTTCATCTATTTTGGAAATCAAAAAATAAATTCTAAGTGGAACTTTCAATCTGATGTACAAGTAAGAAACTATCAACTATTAAATCAGCGTAACCAGCTTTTAATAAGAGGTGGAATAGGGTACAACTTAAAGCCTAACAATCATAATATTTTATTAGGTGCTGCTTATATTGAATCCAATAATTATGACGAAAATGATGCACCCACTTTTATAAAAAAAGAAACACGTATTTATGAACAGTACATCATAAAAAAAACAATAGATGATTATTTTTTCACCAATAGATTTCGATTAGAACAACGTTTCTTCCCTAATGAATTTGGTTGGAGAGGTAGATATTTTATTTCTGTAAACAAGCCCATCGGCAATAAGGAAATTAGAAGTAGGTCATTCTATGGTTCTTTATACAATGAATTGTTTATTGACATAAAAAACAAGACGTTTGATCGGAATCGATTTTATGTTGGATTAGGGTATGGTATTTCTCAAAATATTAGAATTGAAACTGGATATATGATTCAAGCACAAAAAAATATTAGCAGAAGTCAACTGCAACTCATTTTAATTAATAACATTCCATTTTAATAATAACAACATATCAAATAAATAAATAATTATGAAAACACTTACTAAAGAAATGCAAACTTCTATTTCTCCTTCTATGGCCCTTGATTTATTAAAGGAAGGCAATAAAAGATTTGTAAACAATTTAAAAATAAACAGAAATTTATTACAACAGGCCAATGAAACTTCTGATGGCCAGCATCCATTTGCTGTTATATTAAGTTGCATTGACAGCCGAACATCTGCCGAATTAATTTTTGATCAAGGGTTAGGTGATATTTTCAGCGTTAGAATTGCCGGGAATATTGTAAATGATGATATTTTGGGAAGTATGGAGTTTGGTTGTAAAGTGGCTGGTGCAAAAATCATTGTAGTATTAGGACATACTAAATGCGGCGCAGTAAAAGGCGCTTGTGATAATGTAGAATTAGGAAATTTAACCACTTTAATTTCAAAAATTAAGCCTGCCGTGGAGAATGAAAAAACAACAAAAGAAAATAGAAATTCAGGTAATGCTGATTTTGTTGAAAACGTCGCAGCTTTAAATGTTCATTTATCTGTAAAAAATATTTTGCTTAAAAGCCCCATTATTGCAGAGATGGTCAAAAACGATGAAATCACAATAGTGGGTGGTATACATGATATTACTACAGGGGTAGTAACCTTCACAGAATAAAATTTTGGTTTGGTGATAGTAGTTTTTCTCAATTGATGTCATAGGCCCCGTTTCTACGGGGCCTATTTAGTCCCTGTCTCGTCCTGAAAAAAGTTGACTACAAAGTCACAAAACATGGACGAATTAAAAGGAATTTTCAAAAACTACAAGCCCTCACAAAAGTACAGTGAGGCATTTAAGCGAGCGGTTGTCAAAGAGTTTGAAGAGGGCTCTTTTAGTAAGGATTTTATTCAGGATAAGTATGGCCTGGGTGGAAACAGTGTATTGTTAAATTGGTGCCGTAAATATGGTAAATTTGCTTATCCAAAGAATAATACAATAGTTGTCCAATTTTGTTTCTTTGAAAAGCTTGTAAAATATATATACGCTCAATTTCAACTGCTTTATTATCCTTTAATTCTGTTTGACTTGCCCCAAATTTATTTTTAAATAACCTACTACTTCAGCTTCTATTTGTGCGAAGTAAAACTTTGAATTTTCATTCTGTAATTCAAGGGCTAATTTTTCTACTGCAAAACTTTCTTCTAAATATTTTTGCATGTTTTCCGCAGAATTGCTACTAGAAAATGTTTCTGAAAATGTTTGACGTCCAATTATTTGAAGTAATTCAATATCTTCAAGAAGAACACTTTTTATTAATATTTCAACCATATTATTTTTTCTACTTATAAGAAGGATGTAAGAAATGATAAATTATAAAAAATTAACATGAATTTTATCATTTAATCCAAACTTTTAAACAAGTTAAAACTAATTATTTACAAATGGTTTTAGTTTCCTGTAAATCTTAATAAAACAAGGTTGTCTAATATTAAATTTGACGACCATACAAATTGAGCGTCATTAAATTGGGATGTGAAATTAGTGTAAGCGTTTTTAGGCCCTACTTGAGATGTATTAAAAGTGCTAGCATTAGGCCAACTTGTATAATCAAAGTCTGTAGCAAACCAATTGTTGGCAATTTCCCAATGTAGTGCATATGCATTATTTGTAGATGTCGGTAGTACATTGCATCCACTTGAATTTCTGCTACTTCCATTTTCTATTACACAATTTACATTACTTAAAGGAGCAATGTAAAACGCTTGCGCTTTCCAGTTTGAATTCGTGATGGTTCCGTCACTAAATTTTGCAATAAACCCACCATCACCAGGATACAAAGCATTCCCGTTATTTAATTCGGTACCTATACCTAAATTTTCTTCCCAATCAATCAATTTAATGGCATACTTAACAGGTCTTTTGGCTTTAAATTTTACAAAGCAAGAATTGAATGGAGTGTATGGTACTGGATCTACACCTACTAACTTCCCATTAACATATAGTTCAAAATAATTGTCACCATAAATAAATCCTGAAATAATTTCTCCATCATTATCAATGATAATGATGGGCGCTTTTGATGTGTCAGCAACATTGATATTTAAAGGTGTTTTACCATTACATTCATTATATAAATCAAATAATTTCAATCCATTAATAAAATTATTCTCACCTGGTACAATCCACGTTTTATTATTATTTGTAATATTTCCAATATTAGTGATACGACCACCTACACAGCTATAAATATTATTATTTGTTACACTAGCTAACCCTTGAGTAACAAATCCAGACCCGTTATAAGAATTTATAGTACTAGTATTGCTAGTTGAAGTTGTTTTTTTTGTACATCCCCCAATCACAATACTTAATGTTAAAAATATATATTTATACATGCCTTTAAATTTATCTCTGGTAACTTGTTGTCACTGCTATTCCAGCTGTATCTGTTAAAGTAAAAGTATATTTATTGCTCAAATCCCAATTGTATTTTACATATCCGTTTTTTGTTCCAATTTTATAGGTTAGTAAATAGCCATTGTTGCCCACAGCTACAAAGTCGGTAATAAAGGCTCCTTTTAAAGGATTTGTAGCCGGTCTTACAGGTTTAGTAAATGCTTGTGGAAGTATTTGATTTTCGGGAGCAGGGGTAGTAGGGTCTAAATTCACTTTTCCTTTCATTGCACCTACTACATAAGGATAATCGATAGTTCCATGATAATGATATATACCATTAGACCCAACATGGCCATGACAAGTGTCAAGTAATGCCATGTTTGTTCCATCGGGTTCTTTACTTCCATAAACTGGAAACCCGTCAAGTGCAAATGCTATTGGTTTTAATCCCGAAGTTGATGATAAATGCAAAGGGGCAGCATGATAATGGTAATCATCGCCACGACCACAATGACCTCCCCAATTGTCTAATTCTCCAATTAAATAGGAATCTTCCCCACGGTTATTAAGCGCATTAAAAATTGGTATACCATTTACAGCAATTGCTACTGCACCTTTCATTAAGTTTATTTTTGTACTTAAAGGAGTGGTGGCATAAGATGGTTGCAAAGGAATAGACCAACTATTATTATCAGTATATGGTTGTGAAATGGGAACTTGTTGTTGCCAACTTGTAATTCCAATCATCATATTATGATTAGGTATTCCAGTAGATGCTACATAAAAATAAGTATCATCCCATTTAGTGGATAGAGAAGGTTTATATGGCATAAATGCGGAATCAATAAAGCCAGTTGTAGTTTTTGGTAGTGTAATACTTATTGGGTTTGTGCCCCCATTATTATTGGTTGAACTACTGGTAGCACTTGTTTTACTACATGCTATAACAAATGTAGATATAAGCGTAACAACTACTATTGCATATTTTCTGCGTTCATTTAAAAATAGAATACGAAAAATATTAGGCTTTAATTCATACAAAACAATTATTCCACAGGTTATTAATGCGATATAAAACAACCAATTTGTAATTAATTGAAAAATAGAAAAAGGAGTTTGAATTATTTCATTGACGCCATTTATTTGTTGGAATTGATGCATTTTAAATCTTGCCAATTTTCGATCTTGTTCTGTTAAGTCTTGCATTGCAACTGCCAAAATGCGACCATTTAATTGCTCTAAATAAATAATATTATCCTTGCTCATTGAAAAATTTCCACTTAAAACAGTTCCATTTTTTAATCGCCAATTATTAAAAATAGTTCCGTCTCCTTGATGAAAGTGACCACCTGTATGTGCTTTCATAATGATTGGAGCAAAAAAACAAGCTATGATAAATAGTAATAAAGTTTTCCTTTTCATAATATTATTTTTATCGTGTATATGACACCGTCATGATGGCGCTGTCTAAAATCTTATTTCTTATACCCGCCAAAACAATATCCATAGTGATTTGATTGGCTGGAACACTAATAGTTGGTGCTGCATTTAATGCATACAATGTTAGTATATAGGTTTTTGCACCAGGCCCTTGTGAACAAGGTGGGGTATAAGTGTTTTTACCATCCACCGTATTTATTCCAAATAATCCAATCGTTTTATTGTTTTCGGGTAATGCAGTAACAGTACTTGGAATATTATATAATGTTAAATATACATGCTTACTTTCTATAGGATAAGTGGGAGGGAAATGGTGCATTGTGACAACGTAATTTGTAGTACCTGCGGGTGCATTTGACCATTGAAGACCTGGGGAAATACCACTGCTATCACAAGTGTATAATTTGGGGTAGGTCCCATTATTTGTAAAACCTGTTCCCACAAAATTAAGCTGTTTGGCAATGTTGGTGGGGGGTGTCACATTTGAAGTTGTTGAGGAATCCTTGGAGCAGCATAAATTTATGATACTGAATAATGTAACTATTAAATTCATCATTTTACTTTTCATAAATTTTTCATTCTATATATTTTAGACAAAAACATATAATTAAAGTTTAACTTATATTAAACCTTTTTTAAATGCTTTAGTCTAATTTAACAAATAAGGTGGTTGTATATGAAAATGGTTAAAATATTGCTCTTAAGTTGTCTATTTTCGGGAATAATTCAAAGTACTTCAGCTCAAAATTATACTGAAATTTTAGGCAGACCTACTGATTCTGCGATTACTTTGAGCATATTGTTTGACAAAAGCGTAAATGTTTATTGGGAGTATGGAACTACTCCAGGAAGCTATGCCCAAACAACCCCTATTTATACTACAATTGCTGACACTCCTATTGAAGTAGACTTTAAAAACTTAGTACCAAATACAAAATATTATTATAGGACAAAATATCGCCTTGCTAATAATGGAACATACATTTCAGCTTTGGAACATTCTTTTCAAACCCAACGTAAGCCGGGGTATACATTTTCGTTTGTAGTAGAGGCGGATCCACATTTAGATAGTAATACAAATCCGGATGCCTATAAGTTAACCTTGCAACATATGTTATCAAAAAATCCAGATTTTATAATTGATTTAGGAGATAATGCTATGAGCGATAAACTTCCGGTGATTGATAAAGCGTCCATCATAGATCGTACTTTATTATTTCGTACATATTTTAACGAGATTACCCATTCTGTGCCTTTGTTTGTTACATTAGGAAATCATGAAGGCGAATTGGGGTGGCTTCCTAATACAGATATTTCAAGTTTACCTACCATGGCAGCCTTAATTAGAAAAACTTATTTTCCTAATCCATTCCCTAATAATTTTTATTCGGGAAATACTGTACCTGAAACAAATGTAGGCATTCGTGAAAATTATTATGCTTGGGAATGGGGTAATGCATTGTTCGTAGTTATTGATCCTTATATGTATTCAAAATCAAAACCAGAATGGGGTTGGTCACTTGGATTAACTCAATATAATTGGTTAAAAAACACACTTGCTAATAGTAAAGCAAAATTTAAATTTTTATTTAGTCATCAGTTAGTGGGGGGTTCTGGAACTGAGGGTCGAGGGGGTTCCGAGTTCGCTCATCTATACGAGATGGGGGGTAGAAATACCGATTCTACATTTGGATTTTCCACCAATAGACCAGGTTGGGATAAGCCTATTCATTATTTAATGTTTGAAAATAAAGCCAGTATTTATTTTCATGGGCATGATCATCTTTTTGCCAAGCAAGATAAGGATGGAATTGTATATCAAGAAGTGCCACAACCATCAGCAAAAAATATCACCACAATGACAGGCACACCTTACGGATATTTAAATGGAACTTTAATGCCAAATCGAGGCTATATGTATGTTACGGTGAGTGCTGATAAAGCACAAGTGGACTATATTAGGACTTATTTACCTTCAGAAGAAAACGCTACACGAAAAAATGGCGAAGTTGCTTATAGTTATTCAATAGTTCCTTCATTAATTACTGGAGTCAATGATATTATTAGCAATGATTTTATTAAAGTGTTTCCTAATCCTGCAAATAATAAAATTATAGTACAACCCAAAGATAATATCCAAAATTTTCAAATTAGAATTTTAAATATGATGGGGGATGTTATGCTACTTACAAAAAATAAAGAAATTGATTCTAGTGTTTTGCCCACTGGAGTGTACTTTGTAAATTTCGAAACTGATAAGTTTATTTCCAGCAAAAAAATAGTCATACAGCATTAAAGCTAGTTTTTCATTAACAT
>Ga0214923_10009243_pt1 | contig 10298 bp, 6 predicted proteins | sample LL1510_MetaG_FD_177993 | JGI IMG/M metagenome (GOLD analysis project Ga0214923, IMG submission 177993) | Freshwater microbial communities from Lake Lanier, Atlanta, Georgia, United States - LL-1510 | ecosystem: Environmental > Aquatic > Freshwater > Lake | place: USA: Georgia | collected 2015-10-15
TACTGATAATCCAGAAGTTTTATCTTCGCACCATTTATGTACTACGGTGGAGTTTGCTAGTAGCCAGGATTTAAGCACTTACTACTCAAAAATAGTAAAGGGCTTACGTCTTAATAGCACCCCAGCGATGGTCACTGGCCAACTAGAAGCTGTTCAACAGGAAAATACAATCGTTGCTAATACTACTCCCAGCGAAATCAACTCCGTTAAAGGAACTTCCCCTTACGTATTTAACTGCTCTGTACTGTCTAGATACGGCTTGTGCGGCATGCTGGTAGATGGAAACAAAACAAATGGCTTTAAGTCATTTGTAACAGCTCAATTTACTAATATCTCTCTCCAAGTAGACCCCAGAGCTTTTGAAACTGGTACTACAGATTATATAGACAAGTGGAGGCATTATGCTTTCAAGGCTATAAATAACGGTTATGTGCAGATAGTATCGTGTTTTGTTATAGCCAATGCTGCACAATATGTAGTAGAGACAGGGGGAGAGATATCGATAACAAACAGTTGTTCAAACTTTGGGGATTTATCGTTAGTAGCGGATGGTGGGTCAGTGGACGTGTTGCCGCAGGACGAAGGGGGTTCTGTGGCGGCTATAGTTCCGCCCAAGCCTATACCTGTTACACCTATAGAAGTTCCGATATTAGGGTTTAAGAGTTCGTTAATGCAAGATCCAGATCCACTTAGTGGAGTTAAGCCGCAAGTACTAAAATTGCATTTAGATGGAACTTCAGTTTTAGATAGGTTAGCGCCTTACACTTTACTGCATGGGGAGGAGATTTACATATTAGGTACTTCTGCTAAGATTGTATCTAGTGGACCCATAGTTGGCGAGGAAACTGTTGGAAACATAACCTACGCATATATAAATATTGATAACTCGACGGATGCTTTAAAGCAGAGTAACAAGCTTAATATATATAATAAGAGAGCGGATTTAGACTTATTTCCAGTAAATATAAGGAGGAGGGTAGACAGAAGGACTTCGGACCAAAAGATATACTGGTTAAAAGTGACTGGGATGACGCCGGGGTCAAAGAGGAGGCCGCTGGAGACGTTTTTATTAAGGTTTGCGGGGAGTACGGGTAAAGAGATCCCGGGGTCTTCGCCGTTATTTATAGCGTTGACGAGGGATAAAGATTTAGACAATGTAGCGTTACCTGTGGGTGCTTATTATATTGCTATTTTAAGTGGAGGTGGGTTAGTAAACGACATAGTAGAGGAGATATATCCGGGGATTAATATAGACAATCCGGATGATAATCCTACGACTAGTTTGACGTACAAATCCACTGCGCAGTTTTTAATAAATTGTGGGATGACGCAGGCTGAGGTTACAGAGTTTATGAAGCCGAGCGTTGCAGAGAAGGTGTTACCGATTACGGGGGGTAGTATCCGGACTGATTTTGTAAGGCCTTCGTTGATAAGAGCTTCTGGGCATACATGGGAGTGGGTAGGGTATGGGAATTATAGTACAGCCATGCCAGAGTTCCAGACTAAGGTTTTAAGTTTTCAGGAGACATTATCAAAGATAAAAAGGGAGACAAAGGGGGGCCGGGTATTTTGTACGGGGATGGACGAGAATGGAAACTTTATAGTAGGAAATAAAGTTTTTGATTTAAAGACTGGGGACGAGAGAAACTTGCAGGGAGACAACAATGATTCTAAGGTATTCAAGAATGTAACTGTTTCTCAGCGATTATTAATGTCGCCTGCGTCTACCTTAGACTTAAGGTCTATGAACTTAGGTATTAATGCAAAAACGGCGTTTTCTTCTGACAGTAAGATTACACCTACTGCTGACACTTATGCAAAAGAGGAGCAGGGGGGTTTTATAGAGTTAGCTACTGAAAGTGAGGTTCAAAATAGAGATCCTGATTCAGATAAAATTGACCCACATAGAGCTGTAACTCCCAGAACGTTGGTTAGCATGTTGAGGTCTGTAAGAAATAACAACACTAATTCTGGTGGTGTGGATATTAACGATTTGTTTATTACAAGTAAGCTCGAGACAAAGCCGGCGGCTATAGTTAATTTAACAAGCTCTTCAACAAACTTTACTAAGGCAGTTGTAACCTTAGCTAATACCTCTTTAAACCTCCAAGGTATATCTTCTGCGGAACCTACAAAGTTAACTTTTGACAATAATACAGAAGTAATAGCGCAGTCTTTAGATAAGGCAACTGCTAAGTATTATTCAACTACTAACAAACCCGGTTTAATACAGTTAGCCACTGCCAATGAGGTCCAAAATAGAAATATACCCTTTAATCAAGACCTGCAAGTAGATATTTTTGATAACATAGACCCGTATAATGCAATAACTCCTAGAACTTTACAACAGCTATTTAGGTCCAAAAGAGGTACAAATGTTGGAGGGGTAGAGATAAGAGACTTAAAAATATTAAATGTTTTGACTGTTGAACCTCCCCCACCCGAAGATGTTAGTGTTGTACCTACTGTTGATATGTCTAAGGCCAGACTATCATTCAAAGAGGCTAAGTTAGACCTTACCGGAACTGATACAAAGTCTACTACTGTTTCTATAAATAAAGATACCGAACTCTTTGGCGTCACTAATGTACAAGATTTATCAACCTTTAAGTCTTACTCTACTACCAGTAAGCTTGGCTTAATAGAGTTAGCAACTAATACTGAAGCTAAAAACAAAGCAGATGAGTATAGAGCTATAACTTCTGCTGTTTTAGCTCATGTTATGGACTTAATGATGCCTGTGGGCACTATATTAGAGTCTGTATCAAACACCGCCCCTACATATGGTGTATGGATGAGTGCTAATGGAGATGAACTTAATGCTAGTGATTATCCAGAGTATGTACAAGCTGTTTCACCTCCAACACCTAGTGGTAAATTTAAGTTGCCTGATAGAAGAAATAGAGTTTCTGTTGGTGCTTCCAACGCTTATCCACTAAAGTTTGATGATGGGTCTCATAATTATGGTGGATTTGGTACTGCTACTTTAGATGTAGAAAATATGCCCAAGCACACACACACTATAGAGCAAAATACCCACCATCACCAAGTTTTGAACGATGGAGATTCTGGCATTACCTTTGTTAACACAAACATTCGAGGAGGGTCTGCTGATACAGACGCAAGTCCGGGTTATGTATATACAGATGCTCGCGGTTATACAACAAAAGACCACACTCACGCTCACATTGCTGCCCAAACTGGCGGTACACCTTCACAGAACGCAAAGGAATTCTCAATTATGCAGCCTTATATAGTGTGCAAGCATTATGTAAGAGTAAAATAAATAAAGTACTATAACGTTATGTAAGGATAAAGTAAGTTATAATATAGGAAAGATTTAGTATCTATAAAACCTAATTTAAAAAGTATGAAAAGGTTATTAGCTTTAATTTACGAGTTTACTGCATTAAAAGTAGTAACAGTTTTACTTGATAAAATTATTCCTGTTGGTACTATTGTAGAAACTGTAGCGATCAACTGTCCGCCTCCTTGCGGTACATGGGTAAGAGCAGACGGCTCTGTGTACGCTGCTTCAGAGTACGAAACTTATGTAAGTATAGTTAAACCTAAAGTAGTCGACGGCAAGTTTAAAGTTCCTGATAAAGGCGGCAGAGTTTCTATAGGAGCTAATGCCCAGTATATATTAAAAGACGGTCAAAACTATAACTACGGCGGCGATGAATATAAATCTATTAAAGTAGATAACCTGCCACCTCACAGTCACACCGCATCTAACTACCAGCATAGACATGATGTTTCTGCTAGCGAAAGTGACGGCTTAAAATTGGTTGATTACTATACTTTTGGACAAGGCAACTTACAGCAGGGGACAGACAGAAGAGTTATATCTCTAGCAGAAGCTATTAAAACGGATACTCATAGCCACACTATTAACAGTACAGGCTCTGGTCTACCTTTAAATGTAGTTCAACCCTACATTGTATGTGATTACTATATAAGATTAAAGTAATGTGTAATTACACTCTTGATTTAGTGTAATGCTATTTAAATAAAACCCTTAACAATTTTATTATTATGAAAAGAGTAGCAGTATTAGCAGACAATACAGACAATTACAGGCCCCACGATACAGCTTTAGCCAAAGGGGAGTTAGTAATAAACGACGCAGTTGTTAGCAACGGTTTATATTACAAAACTGAAGCTAACAAAGTAGTAAAAGTAGGTCCTTGCCACATTGGTAAAGAGCCTCCTAATTCCTACCCTCCGGTTATTTCAGCTTTTAGTGGTTTTGCATCATATAAAGGGTGGTGCGAGGGTGAGTTATGGTTAGATAACTCAGAACAGCGCCCTTTACTTAAAATCTACGATGGCGTTCGTTGGATTACTTTAAATCCTCCTCTCAAAGAGCTGTTTGACGAACTTGATACAGTATTTCCAAATCGTGTAGTCTGTGAAAGTGTTCTTCACGTTAAAAAACAAGTATTCTGCGAAGCTTTTATTGATATATCCCAGAACGATAGCACCCTCTCAACTACTAGATTTGTTCACGAGTTATTAGAAAATAAACTCCACAAGGCTATTGAGGACTTAAAAGACCAGCTGGTCCAAGAGTTAAAAGAAAAGCTCTCTGAAGAGTTGCAAGAAAAGCTCGCTGAAGAGTTGCAAGAAAAGCTGTCTGAAGAGTTAAAAGATAATTCAGAAGACAATACTGGAGAAAGAGAAGTTAAAAAGACTGTAAACAGAAGAAAAAGAAGCGCAGTAAAGGAAGTACCAAACTAAGCAGGTTACGAATGTAATATGTCTTTAGTGAGATTATAGTGAGAGCAGACAACAGCGAGTTTAGTAAGGCATTCTTTTTCTATTTGTTTAACGCGTTCTACGCTCAAGCCGTAGTGTTTAGCGACTTCTAAGGGTGGAGTAAGTGGAAAACCCTGTAAGCCTCTTAGCATGCAGATTAGTTCTCTTTCTCTAGCAGGTAGCGATTCAAGGATTTTATCAACAGCCACTTCATAGTCTGCTTTGCACAGTTTATCGCTATTATTTTCTGTAGATTCAATAAGCTCTCCAATAGTACAGGAGAGCTTATTGTTATTAGTAAGTTTATAATTAGCTGGTACATCAAGGGAGGATATTGGTTGAGATTGTTCGTGCAGCTTTTCTAGCTCTTCGACTGTCATTTTCATCTTATCAGCTAATTCTTTTACAGTCGGTGCTCTTCCTGTTTCTTCAAAAAACTTACGTCGTATCTGTTCTAGTTTATTTACTTTGTTGTACACCATCACCGGTAGTTTAATTGTGCGGCTGTATTGCTGTATAGCCCTTCCAATTGCTTGTTTTATCCACCAAGAAGCATAGGTTGAAAACTTGTAACCCCTTTCTGGATCAAACTTCTCCGCCGCTCTATTTAACCCCACAGACCCCTCTTGTACTAAATCTATTAAACTTAGATTACAAGTCTTTCTCTTTATATAAGGTTTTGCTATTAACACTACTAACCTTAAGTTAGTTACAATAAGTTTCTCCTTAGCATGCTTTGCTCTGTTAATTATAGTATTAAGTTCATCCAGTGGTATATTTAGGTAATCGGCTTGTTCTTTAGTAGCGGAAACAGACTTTAAGGACAGATTAATAGAGGGGTTGTTTTCTATAATTTCCATAGCTTTTCTTATAGTTCTAGATAGTTCTTTTTGCTCTTCGCTATCTAGTACTTTATATTTGCCTATTATCTTTAGAAAGTCTCCTAAGGAATCTTCCCATACTATTAGTTTTCCATTATCACTTTTTGTGTGCAAGCTTAACAGGTTTTGTTTAGTACTTTTCTTTCTTGGCATAGCAGTTATATTAAACAGTAGTATTCTTACTTTAATATAACCGCTATTCTGCTATTTAGCCTTGCTTAGCCTACTTCTAACTTTAGTTTTCTAACTCAGAAGATGTAGATTCAGGCAAGTTGAAGTAACGCTTACTAGCTTGAGAAGCAACAAATTTTATTCCTTTACGCTCTGGTATATAGATATCTTTCTGGTCGTAAGGACTTTTTACTTTTCTTTCCTGCCTCTTGACTAACTTAAAAGTACCAAGAGGATGTAAAGAAACGGGACTGCCTGTTTTCAGATTGCTATTAATATGCTCTACGAGGAGTTTATACACCTCAGTTACTTTCTTCTGGGGAAGTTTAGTCTCAGAAGCAATAGCTTGTATCAGGTCTTTTGGCGATACTCTGGGTTCTTTCATGGTATTTGTACTAAATACAGTTTATATCGTTCGTACTTTTTAAAATATACTTACTTTAACTTATTATTATAAGACAGACCCTCCACATCTTTATAATCTTCTCTAAACTATATACTTACTTCTATAAAAAATACTAACTATGACTACACCTACCCCTGACCAATATATTGCCTTAGTCGGTAAAACGGCAGCTAGCCAAAACCAACTTGTATCTGTAGATACTTCAGGCCAGTTGGTTATATCCCCTTTAAAGTACGAACTATCGGACATAGACACATCTAGCTCGACAATCGGTTACTACGGTTACGTAAATAACACAGGCAAATGGATTATTAAAAGAGTTACTAATACTGAGATTAGGTTTGCAAAGGGGGAAAATGGCTATGAAACTGCTAATAGTGGTTGGTCTAACAGACAGAGTCTTTCGTATGTTCGTTTTAACGGTCTCCAGTTAACTTAATTTAAGCTATTATGCAATATACTTACAACGCATTATCTGATTCTCTTCAATTGAATGAAGTAGAGATTTACAATAATTTTGCCTCATTCCCCTCTCAAGGAAATAGTCAGTTCTTTTACTTCGATAAGTCCACTGCTAAGCTATACTGCTGGAGCAACGGTTATAAAGAGGTTAACACTAGTGTAGCAACCGGTTTTACTACCGGGGTATCTGTTGGGGGCATAAAATCTAATACTCAAATTAGTGGCAGCAGCGTAGACAAGATCATACAGCGTATGCTAGTTCCTGGTAGTATAACATTGAATTCTGTTTCTACAGATAGACTAAACTCCCAAAACGGTTATACTGTAAACTTAGAAGTAGGAGACTCTATTTACGGAACTTCAGAGGTTACTGCTACTTACAGCAAAAATTCTGTTCCTACAAACTTAAAATTTAATCAATACTACTCTGGTTCCCTAGGTAATCCTCTTACTTATACCTCGGATGTAAAAAATGATAATAAATACACAAATGTAGTAAATACTTTTTCTACTATTCCGGGCTATACAGAATTTTATTTTACAGGTGTAGATGACTTTAACCAGTCAATAGAATCCTCTAGATTTAGAATAAACTGGGTTCACAGATCTTTTGCTGTAGCTTCAACTTCCGCTACTCTACTAAACAGCTTAACTAATTTCTCAACTATTGAGAACTTTATTATAACTGGAAGTTCTGTTTTATCAAAACTATCAAGCTTAAGCAAAAGCTCAACCTCCTCTTCACAATTTATTTATATATTTCTACCTATCTCCCACGGCAATTACTCTACTATTACTAGCTCAGGTTTTCTGGTGCCATACACCTCACAGGAAATAACTTTAACAAAAACTGTTGACAACAAAAGTACTACTGTTGTCTATAATGTTTATAAAACTAATAACAGTTTTAAGGGTGCTTTAACATTAAATATGTCTTAGATATTGTAATAGACTTGTGTGTGTGGAAAGCTGAGTAAATAACAGCGAGATAATAACTAAAAGTAAAAACTTATAGAACAAAAAATTATATGTCTGAAATAAAGATAACAGGAACTTTAGTAAGAACAGATCCATCAGATAGCTACCCTACACATATTGCTAATTATGGAAAGGGTGGTTATATGACGGTAGATAACTTCCAGCAACTTGGAGCTCTACCGATAAGCCAGCTAGTATTAGGCACTGCTGTGTATGTACAAACAAAAGCTGGCATTTATATTTACGATGGTAACTCCTCGTCTACCCCAGATGGTAAACCGGCGAAGTGGAGATCTTTGTTTGGTGGTGGCGGAGATGGTACTCCTGGGGAGTCTATAAACAACACTCCTATTGGAGATACAGGACCTTCTACAGGGAGGTTTACTACTCTAGAAGCCACTGTAAATATAAAAGCACCTGACATTACTATTGGAGATACCAGCCTGCAAAGTTTGGGTATACAGCAGGTGGTTAAAAAACCTACTAAACTGTATGTTGACTCTGACTCGCCTTCTATAAACGATAGACTAACAAACGATGGCCAAAACCCTAACCTGCCATTTAAAACTATAAACAGAGCTTTACTAGAAGCAGCTAAAGTCTCCAAAACTTATGATAAAGACGACAGGTATGATTCTATTGCTATTGACTTAGCTCCTGGCGTTTACCTGGTAGATAATAGACCCGGTAAATTCTTAGCAAATACATACCTTCTCCAAGCTTCTGATAACCCCAATCTCACCGATTTACCCCAGTATTATAACTCAACTATTATTAATGATAACAGCTTTAAACATACTACTTATGTTAATATAGCAGCTATTCTAAAGTATAATGCTGCCAACATAACTTTGCAGTTATATAATTTTATAAATAATGATCCTTCAAGAAAGGCTATAGTTGGTGAGGCTAATCTTGCTAGATGTAAGACTGATATTAGCTTATTAGTTGAAGCTATACACAAAGACGTAGAGGCAGCTGGTAACATAAATTCTGTTGTGTTTGCTAGGGCTTACAGAAGACCAGATAACAGCTTTTCAGATGTTTATTTAAGTCAGGCTCAAAGAACTCTATTTGGTGAAGTAGTAGATACTTTTATAGGTTTAGTAGACTCTGTATGTGAAAATGATGGTGATGATACAAGATTTTCTTATTTTGAGTTAGGTGGTGGGAAAACTATTAATAAAACTAGCCCCGCGTTTACAGCTATAACAAACTATATAAAAAACAAACTTCTGCTCCCTATAAAGTACGCCCTAACTGACTCAAATACAAACGCTAACCCTTGGCTGGACACTAACGTAACCGTTAACAACAAAGATTATCACTATAAACTTACTAGGGGAGTACTTGCTAACTATGCTGGTGTCACTGTTAAACCCAGCTTAGAAGACTTTAACCCCCCAAAAGTTATTATAGACCAAGATACTAACTCTGTTGTATCCGAGGGTACCTATAACGCATATAAAAACTTAGAGTCTACCTTAAAAAGTAATCGCACAAGCTACATAAGGCAAGCTTTTAGAGCGCAGTATGCAGGTTCATCCCCAACAGATAGTAGTATAAATGCATTTATAGAAACAGGGGATATTACAGGTCTAAATTCTATACAGTGGAAGTGTTTAAGAGATTTAATAATTGTATACGATACTATAAGAAAAGATCTTTTGAATTATAGTAACGTCCACATTTTAGATGTTGCCAAGCTTTATATAGATGCTTATGGTGTAAGATCTTCATTTATGGACGACAGTAGTGAGTTAAGCGGGATGCTTACTTGTCTACAAAAACTTAGAACTGATGTAAATGATGCAAAGTTTTCTGATTTAGTTGACCATCTGATAAGAGCATTAAGGACTGATAGTACTTTTGTAAATCCACATACTGTAGTAGAGAAGCGTGGGGTTATAATTTTAGCCGGTGGGGTGACAGTTCCTAAAGGGGTGTCTTTCGTGTCGACAGACTTAAGAAAGACAGAAATAAGACCTCTTTATATCGGCCAAGATGATCCTAACTTTACTACTTTCGCCCCTATATTTAAAGTCACCGGGGGTACTTATGCTTATGGTATGACGTTTAAGGACCATCCTGGGGTGCCTTGGACGCACCATAAAGTGGTCTGTGTGTGTTTCTCTAACGATGATTGGGAGTTTAATGATAGCTACAATACCGATTCTGCAGACCCTAGCTACTATAAGAAAGTGGGTAAAGCTTTCCAAAATAATACCAGCTACTACACTCAAACCACTCAAGAAGTAACTATTGTAGGTCCAGCGGACACATTTCAAGATAGACCTAAAACAGATACAGTTAAAGGTAGTTCTCCTTATATCTATAACTGCTCAGTTAGGTCTGAATGGGGTATGAACGGCGCTTGGATAGATGGAGCTAGAGTAAAAGGGTTTAAATCGTTTGTTACAGCTCAGTTTACTCAAACTATAATTCAAAGAGATAAAAGAGCTTACGAGAAATGGAATGGAAACCTTTTAAGGTGGGAGGATTTATCTAGTTCCGACTTATATTATGAACTAGTACCAGCTCTATTCTCTGATTACGTTCACGGCATTAGCCCCTCTGACCAAACTCCTACTAATAACTCTATTCGCTATAAACGCAGCCGCCTCTTCGGCGGTATCATG
>Ga0214923_10009244_pt1 | contig 10297 bp, 7 predicted proteins | sample LL1510_MetaG_FD_177993 | JGI IMG/M metagenome (GOLD analysis project Ga0214923, IMG submission 177993) | Freshwater microbial communities from Lake Lanier, Atlanta, Georgia, United States - LL-1510 | ecosystem: Environmental > Aquatic > Freshwater > Lake | place: USA: Georgia | collected 2015-10-15
TTATCCTACGATTACCTTAGCGGGTTTGCCTTGGTATTTTATGGCTGCACCCTTCGGTTTTATGGCTATTCTTTTCTTCTTATGGATATTTAGAAAGACTTCCTTTTTGCTTTCCGGTTTTCTATTGTACACAGTTGCACTATTGCCTGTTTTACAGATAATTCCTGTAGGCAATGCCATCACTGCAGATCGGTATTTTTATTTGTCCTCCATTGGTGTTTTATATATTATTTGTTTTTTCTGGGATAAATGGAAGGCAATCAAACTTGAAATTTATCTGAAGGCAATATTATTTCTGGGAATTACATTGTCTTTAAGTATCGTTGCCAGAGAAAGAACTAAAGTATGGCAAAACTCCAGGGTTTTATTTACAGATGTTGTACAACAATTTCCACAAGTTGCTGTTGCGCAATATAATTTAGGAATTACCTATGCTTTGGAAAAACAATTTTCGAGCGCGCTGATTTGTTATTTAAATGCAACCCAAGCAAATCCAGGGTATGCCGATGCGTGGACTAATTTAGGGGTTACCTATTTAGAATTAGGCAGAAATGAAGAATCTGTAGGCCCTTTATTACGAGCACTTGAAATTTCTCCTACCCATGTGGATGCACTCAACAATTTAGGAGTAGCTTATGAAAGGCTTGGAAATTATTCAGAAGCATTAAAAACCTATAGGAAAGGTTTGGTTTATAATCCTGGAAAATTAGAATTATACAATAATATCGGATTTATGTTTGAAAAAACAAATGTATTAGATTCAGCAAAATATTATTATGAAACCGCCTTGCGATTAAGTCCAGGATATGCAATGGCAATGGTGAATATGGGAAATATTTTATTGCGATTGGGAATATCCCAGGATAGTGCTGACGTTTGGTTTATTAATGCAGCGAAAGCAGGACATCCCGGTGCGCAGGATTTTTTACGAAATAGAGGTATTGCTTGGTGAGATTCGACAAAATTATCTGGAATGTCTTCTACCGAAGTATTATTTATTCTCAAGTTTGGATTTCCTTAGCAGCATTTGCAATGGCCTATCAAATGGGTCATTCAGTTAATGATAAGGTACGTAATTTATATCTGTACTCGCTTTTTTTTGCAACTTTAATAATATATAATTTCTATAAATTAATACCTTTTTCTGAATTTAATTCTGATAGACTAAGTCGAAATTTTATATGGATTAATTTTTTTGGCTTAGGTTTAGGAATTATTGGTTTATTATATAATTATCAAGGATGGCTTCATCTATGGGGATATTTGTTAATTCCACTGTTGGCAACGCTTATTTATTTTTTTCCTCGATTTTCATTTCGATGGAGTAGAAGTATTCGTAAATGGGTGATCGCAAAGCCCATATTATTAGCATTGGTTTGGGTAATATTAACCGGGGTAATTCCATTGGTTCCAATCCAATTAACGCCTGACTTGATTATTTTTTTGATATTACGTTTTGTCTTTTTAATAGATATTTGTTTGGTATTTGATATTCGAGATCGTTTAATAGATCGGAATCAGGGATATTCAGATTGGGTGTCAGAGCGATTAGAAAAGTATTTTTTTCAGATCAGGAGGGTAATTCAGATTATGTATTCCTTCGGCATTCTTATTCTGTTATGGCTTGCTCCCGGGGATTGGGAGAAATTAATTTCCTGGAGTATTCCTGCAATTATTTTGTGGGGTGTTCGAATGCCCTCTTCCTTAAAAAAATTTGAAATCTATTATTCAGTTGGCCTCGATGGGCTTTTGGGGCTTGGGGGATTTTGGGATTGGTTAAGAGATAACGGGTTTTAATCTGTTTGGGAGTATTCTATATATAGTTATGAATAGATAATAGGAGTGCCATAATATAATAACAAACCTTTGGTGATAATACTAACAAAATGAATTAAATAAGTTAACTAATAGCAAATAATGAGATGCAAAGCCAACATTAGCCTTCTACAATTTTCAATATATATTATTTTGATTAGTTTACCCATGCCCAATTGGCATTCTATCCAACAATTTTTGATTTTTACAAATACAGACTTAGACTTCAATTCATTATATTTGAAAGGTAATTTTTAACCTTTAGGTGGACAAAGTATTAGACATAGTTGCAAACGAAACAAACGGAAAGTGTTACACCTCCTTCCGTTACTGTGCTGACGATGAAATTCGAGTGCCAACGCTTGACTTTGATTCAAAAGAAAAAGAAATATCTGTTGTAGTAAAAGAGTTTGGTGAGACTGACACACACCTCAATACTTCTAAAAGTTTAAAGCCACTTGCTGACAAAATAATAAATAACGACCCGTTATTTCATTTTTTTCTAGACGGGTCAAGAAGAACTTACAAAGTTGACGACATTGAGATAAATAGAAATGTTTACCCAATCATAGCTGGTCAAATTGGTGTTGCTTGTTGCCAACGAAACGACCCAAGCCAATTCAAGTGTGCCGAATTTGAACACAGTCTTGTTTTGTCTTTGCCCAAAGGAGCAAATCCAAACGGTGGCGATGCCACCTTGTTTTTTAATGCTTTGACAGGTAAAATCAATAAAACAAAACGTATTGAAAAGGCACAAGTGAGTTTTTCAAAAATTCTTTCTTATGATTCAAAAAAGCAAGATGGAAATGTGAAGTATGAACATTTAGGTATTGCAACAATTCAGGATGAAATGATAGAAACTGAAAAAATAATTGTTGCACATCTAAGCACAAAAAATCTAATCAATCCTGACAGATATTTGATTAAAGACGGTTCATTGCAATATGCTCCTGCAAAAAGTGCCAACTTCAAAGAACTCTCAAAATTCAAAAGCCATTATAAATGTGTAATTGGCGTATCAAAAATGTTTGACCCTGAATTGTGTAGAGACATAAATAATAAAAGCAATGCCGATAAAATTGCAGTGTTGCCAATTTATCACAGAACACCAGCCTATAAATACAAAAGTGAAAGAGTTGGTAATGTGTTTTTTGCTGTATGGTATGTGAGAATTAGAAAATCGGAACACACATTTAGTCCGTTTTCAGGTGTTGTGAAAATTGAAAAAATTTTAATCACCGAAGAGGAAATTGAAAACGGTTTGGACAGTCAAGAAATTGACTTAATAACAGCAAACATAATCAACGAAAGAAATCCTGTTTGTTATGGAAAGGATGCTAGATGGGCAAACCATCTTTATCCTGTTTACTTAACTGAAAGTTTCATAAAAAGCAAGTATTTAAGCGACATCAATTTTTTAAATTTATTTTAATGAAAATTGATATTGCAAAAAATATAATTTCAGCTTTTGATAAAACAACTTTTAGAAGTTTTGTCTGTGATTTATTTGCAACTGAATATGGAAAAAGTTCAATCATTCCTTCCACAGAATCTGATTTAGTAAAAAATTATTTTCATAAGGGTGAAATGTATATTCATTATTATGCTTTTGATTTCTTTCCTTATTCAATTTTCAATTCCTTGCAAAACTTAAAAATTGACACGAATACCATTAATAAACAAATTGAGGAAATAAAGGGAAACTATAAAAAGGAAAATTTAAGGTTGGGCGATATTTATTTCATCAACAATTTAATTGGATATTCTTTTGAGGAATACAACAAATATATTTCAAAGCAAATATGGGCTTTAACTGATGAACTAATAGACCCTCATCAAGAAGTTGGATTCGGAAACATTGATACCTTTTTTTACAAAAAAGAGGATGCAACAATTTCTTTTTTAGAAAATTATATTCAAGATTATTCAGGCGTTACAATTAGTATCACAGATAATGGATATTTGGTTAATGATTACTATAATCAGAATTATCTAAGTGCAGGAGTTTTAAAAAACAATTTTGCAATTATTAATTCTATGATTGTTGTCAAAAACAAACGCAACATTTTAACGGAATTTCAAAAAATTCTGAACCAACAAAATAGTGAAGCAATTCTTGAAAAATTTCTAATAGAGCATTATAAAGAAATTTTTGGAGAAAAGTATAATTCAATAATACCACAAGTTTTACTGAGATTTCCAGAGCTTGACATAAACAATAAAAATAGAAGGTTAGACATAATGCTTAGGAATAGTATTTCTAATGATTGGGAAATATTTGAGCTAAAAAAAGAAATGGATATTGTAAAGAATTATAGAGGCGTTCCTACATTTAAAACTGTAGTGAGTGATTCAATTCAACAATTAAAAAACTATTCAAATTTATTAAAGCAAGATTCTGTTAAACGAAAGCTTCAAAATACTTTAGGAATAGATTACTTTGTTCCTGAATTTAATCTGGTTATTGGAAAGCAATCTGACACTTTAAACAACAATCAATGGAGGCATTTAATTACATCAGCAACAGGCGATATTAAAATTATTACTTACGATAGTTTGTATAAAGAAATGTCTAATAGAATAACTGAATTTGAAACCATTTTTATAAAATGAAAAAAATAGGAAAAATTATTGCCACCGAAAAAGTTCCAACAACAGTTGACGAATTTTTCTTTTGGACAAATCAACATTTAATTCTCAAACCTTTTGATGTTGTAAAAGTATCACACTTAAAGAACTCTGTAACCTTTGGAGTAGTAGAAGAAATCTCTCATTTGACAGATGGAGCAAGCTTTTTAGCTGGTTACATTTCAAGTGATTTTGGCGAGGTAGATTCTAAAAGCAACACACAAAGAATTGGTATGAACTACGTGAAAGCTAAAGTAATTGCCAATTCAGAGAACATTTACACTCCTGTAATTGACGGCTGCACAGTTTCACTAGCAAATGAAGAAGATGTAAAAATGGCTTTAGGTTTAAAAGGAATTAAAAATCCTTTGCCTTGTGGAATAATTGAAATGTATGAGGACGAAGATAAAATAACAGTTCCTGTTCATTTTAATTCCCACTTTTTAATTGGACCGGAAGGAGCACATTTGAATATTTCTGGTATTTCAGGACTTGCTTCAAAAACATCTTATGCAATGTTTCTCTTGAAAGCAATACAAGAACAATACATTAAGGACGACCCAAACGAAAGTGTAGCTTTCGTTTTACTTAATGTAAAGGGCAGAGATTTGTTAGCAATTGATGAAGTCAATGACGAACTTACAAAAGACGACAAGAAAATTTATAAGGACTTAGAAATTGAAACTACTCCGTTTAAAAACGTAAAATATTTTTATCCTTTTTCTAAAGACACAAAGTCAACAACTTACGCAGATGTGAAAGATGTTGAAAGCCAAAAGAAACTTAGAAAAGCATTTCAATACAAGTATCTCTTTGAAGAAGATAAAGAGAGTTTGGATTTACTTTTCTCAAACATTGATGACCCAACACAATCAATGGAATCAATTGTAAACTATATCACATCAGGCGAAGGACATTTTAACGGAATTACAAACTGGGAAGATTTAAAAGAAGAGATTAAAAAGCATCAAGAAAAAGGCGACACAGGCAAAGACAAAACTATTTCCGTTTTAAGTTGGAGAAAATTTTATCGCCTTTTCAGAAAAACCTTAGAACGAAATTTATTTTTCTCTAACTCATTAAAGAAAGACGGAACAGAAGTTCGGTTGCATGAATCAATAAAGCAAATTAAAAAGAACGATATTCACGTAATTGACATTGCAAAGTTGGATGAAGAAGCACAAGGCTTTGTTTTTGGTGATGTAATGAGAGCAATTTATGATTTAAAACTTGGTCAAATAACAGACCGTGAAGAAGCAGAGATACCTTCTAAAATTGTAATCTTTATTGATGAGTTAAACAAATACGGAAGTAAAGACGTTCCGAAAAATTCACCAATTTTGCGACAGTTGTTAGATATTACCGAAAGAGGGCGTTCTTTAGGAATTATTCTTTTTGCAGCCGAACAATTCAAAAGCGACATACACGACCGTGTTAAAGGCAATTGTGCAACACACGCCTATGGAAGAACAAACGCAATTGAAATTTCAAAACCTGATTATCAATTCGTGCCACCAGTTTATAAATCTATGTTGACTAGGTTGAAACAAGGAGAATATATTTTACAAAATCCTGTATTCAGGTCATTACTGAATATCAAGTTTCCTAAACCACTTTACAAACAGTATAAAAATGGATAAATTCAATAAGACAATTATTGGTAAAGATGTTATTGAATCGCTTACAATTGGAATGTATGACGATTCAAGATTTATCTATCGGGAGTATATTCAAAATGCAGCCGACCAAATAGACAAAGCAAGACAACAAGGTTTAGTAATTGAAGGAGAAATCCATATCAACATTGACCCTGACAAAAAAATAATCTCTATTGAAGATGATGCAACTGGAATTGAAGAGAGCAAGGTTGTTGAAATTCTAAAAAACATTGCTCAATCCACAAAGCAAAGAGGCGTGGACAAAGGCTTCAGAGGCATTGGAAGATTAGGCGGTTTAGGATATTGCCACAAGTTAGTTTTTGAAACTTCATTCAAAGGAGAAGCTATAAAATCAATTATGACTTGGGATGCAACAAAATTGAAAAACATAATCAATAACAGAAGCCAAAAGGAAGAAGCATCAGCCGTAATTGATGAAGTAACTACATTGACAAAGGAGAAAGAAAAACCAGAATTGCATTACTTCAAAGTTACTTTAATCGGAGTAACAAATAAGGATTTACTTGATGTAAAGGAAATCAGAAATTACCTTTCAATGGTTGCTCCAGTTCCTTTCAGCAAGTCTTTTGTATATGCCCGAAAGATATATGATGAACTTAAAAATGATGCAATAACAATTGATGAATACAAAACATTTATCAATACTGACCAACTTTTCAAAGGATACAACTCATACATTTACGAGGGAACAGACCAAACGAACCGAAAAAAAATTGGTGAGGTTATAGATGTTTTGTTTTTCAAGGAAAATGACCACGAGAATAATCCATTGTTTTGGGGTTGGTATGGTATAACCGAAAAAAACCAATCACTAAATCAAATAAATTATTCAAGAGGGTTTCGGTTAAGAAAATCGAACATTCAAATTGGCAATGAAGATACATTGACCAAATTGCATAGAGACAGAAGATTCCAGTTTTACTTTTTTGGAGAGGTTTATGCTTTGCACAAAGATTTAATTCCAAACGCAAGGAGAGATAATTTTTCTGAAACAAATACTTATTACGAGTTTGAAAACAAACTCAAATCATTTTTCCATACAACAATTCACAAGTTGTGCTACACAGCATCTGAGGTAAATAGTGCCGTAAAAACAATCAATAGTTACAACGATACTATTAGCCAATTTAAACAAAAGGAAGAAGAAGGCTTTGTTGATAACAAAGAAAAAAAGGCAATGCTTGAAACGCTTGAAAAGAAAAAAGAGGAAGCGATAAAAGCAAGTTCAAAACTTGAGTCAATAAAAAGCAAGAACGGTGAAACACATACGCCAATAAATAAAATATTAGAAAGAGCATCAGCCAATACATCATTTGATATTGTTTCCGACTTTGTACCAAGTGCTGAAACGAAGCCATTTTTTAGAGTTGATAAACTTTCTAAACTGAATAAAGAACAAAGGAAGTTTTTAAGTAATATCTTTGGTGTAATTAGAAATGTCCTTCCCAAAGAAACAGCAGAGTTACTAATTCAAAAATTAGAAGATGAATACAAATGAAAATAAATAAATTTGATATAGGAGGTGAGATTATATCTATTCTCACAAAAGGCATGTATCCTGACCCCAAAGATGCAGTGCGAGAATATATACAGAATGCTGTTGATGCAAAATCAAAAAGTGTTGAAGTAAAAGTTCGACAAAGTTCTGTTGTCATTGAAGATGATGGAATCGGAATGGACTATCCCACTTTGAGAAAAGCAATACGTGTAGGAATTTCAGATAAAAACCCAAAGAAAGATGTTGGATTCATGGGAATTGGAATCTATAGTTCATTTCATCTGTGTGACACGTTAACTATTTATACAAGAAAGAAAGATAAACTTCCACTCCGGGTAGAGATGAATTTTAAAGCAATGAGGGATTTGCTAAATGAGCAAAAAGAGTTAAGATTAAAAAACAAAATAACAAGTGAGAGTTTAATTGATTTACAATCATTATTAGAGAGATTCATTTCTCTATCGGATGAACATGAATTGAAAATTGATGATTTTCCTATTATACACGGAACACGAGTTGAACTTGTAGGTCTTGACCCAATTCTTGATGATGAAATATCTGATTTTGACAAGTTGTCTAATTATCTGCAAAAAGTAGTTCCATTGCATTTCGACAAGAAGAAATTTAAGTGGGGCGAAATAATTGAAAATAAAATAAATACAATTTGCAAACAACATGGGGCTTCGTTCGAGTTAATAAATCTTAAACTTCAAGTAAATACCCGTTCCGAAACTCTTTATAGGCCTTACAATAACTTATGTTTTAGTAACAGCGAGCCTCAAGAACCAGTCTTCAAAGAAATTAAAAAAGATAAAACTTTTCTTGGAGTTGTTTGGGGGTGCTTGAATTCGACAAGAGATAAAATTGACGACAAAGATTTAAGGGGCTTTATAATTAAAAAGCAAGGTTTTTCTATTGGCAGTCGGGAAAACCTTCGAAAATCTTTTGGGGCAAGTTCAACACATTTTGACCGATATATCGGGGAAGTAATTTTAGTAAACTCCGAAATTCTTCCTAATGCTGCTAGAAATGACTTTGAGTATTCGCATTTACGTACTATGTTTTATGATTCATTGAAGGACATCGGAACTTTTTATAATGCTCACTCAAATAGGTTTCAAGAGGAGAATCTTGCAGAGGTTCAACTTGAAGAAAATCTTGGTGAGTATAAAAACATTTTGATTGAGTTCAATCCAAACGATGACAATCCAGAAAACCTGATTTCTTTAATTATAAGGCTTAGAGAAATTTCAAACTTTATTGTAAAAAAATATAAGAAATTAAGTTTAGAAAGGCAAACTGATGCTAATTCTCTCAAAATCCAAGTTAAAGATCTTGAGAAAAACATACAAAGTAAAATTAATGTATTGGCAGAAAACAAGAAGAACAAAATTAGTCACACAAAATTAAAGACAGAAGTTGCTTCAAAACTTAAAGACATTAAAACTAAAAGCCGTTCTTTTAAAAAGTATGAAAATCTAAATTTACTTTTTGACGATTTAGATATTACAGTTGATGATAAAATGAAAAAGGTTTTATCAATAGTAGATGAAACTTTTATACAAGCTTTAGCAACAACAAAAGAAGATTACTACATTTTGCTGAATGAATTAAGAAATGAAATATTAAATCAAGAATTAAACTAATGCCATCCTCATTTAACTCATTATCAAAGCAAAAAATTCGAAATGATTGGGGCAAGCCAATAATAGAATTTATCACGACCCAGCTTGGAAAAAAACTATTCTATCTGGGGTTACCGGCTTCAGAAGCAGAAGACATTCACACTTGGATTGAATACTTATACAAAGTTTATGCTTTTCAATGTCGCCAATATCCAGAGCCATCTGATGATACTCAATCCAGAGATGAGATTCTAAAATTAGAAAATAACTTGTTAACTCTTGAAAGAACAAAAAAGATTGAAACCTTTGAAGTTTTTGATGGATACATTGAGGAGGTATTAATTAATGGAAAAGACAATTCGCCAAATACTAAGGACTATAAACAAGATGAAGTTGTTACACTATATAATCTTGATTTTTGTAATCAAATAACAGAACCGCAAAAATTTTTTAATAAAGAAGGAGAAGAAAGTTTTGCTTTCAAAATGGATGCATTAAAGAAATTAATAGAATTTCAAAGTGCCATAGCTACTGAATCAACTAAATTCTTATTGTTTCTTACAATTCATTCAGGTTATAGCGGTGCAGCATTGCATGATTTTACACAAAATCCACCAAGTAATGCATTAGCAGATTACTTTAATAAACTTGCAGTATTAACACCTCCTGAACGAAAAAAAAGAATACTTCGGGCATTTGTGCATGAAAACTTAAAATCCATTTTTTCCCATTTCGGTTTTAGCACTGAATTTCTGCCCACTATTCATTATACAGGTAATAAAAATTTTAAATTATTACATTTTACAGCAATTGGGACGAAACTTCCTCCATCTGCTGGAGGTGCCATCGTATTTCAAAGAGTTGAGAATTTAATAAGACAACGATTTTTAGGTATTGTGGATGAAAGCTTCCGAAACCTAAGTTCTGATATTGAAGAAACTAATGTTAATTCTGTAAATCCAGTTACAATTTTTAGAAATTCTAGAACATTTAAACGACTATGGCAATAAAACGAAAAATACTTTTAATAGAACCCAATTATAAAAACAAAT